>VSSQ01000068.1_pt1 | contig 155658 bp, 128 predicted proteins | sample 4763081 | NCBI WGS metagenome assembly VSSQ01 (sample SAMN12137344, study PRJNA551015) | bioreactor metagenome | isolation source: SDC9 anaerobic chlorinated ethene degrading culture | place: USA: Knoxville, Tennesee | collected 2015-01-01 | reverse complement strand
TTAATACTTCACAATCTTTTCCATACATTTGATTTGTCCACATAACTTCTCCATCACTATTATACTTTACTATAAAACCTGTATGAGAATCTTTAGGTGCTATCCTTATTTTATGATTAGGGTTATTTGGATTAACTATAACATCAGTATAACGTGTAGAGTCTCCAAAACCTTCACTATATAGATCTCTATATACCTTTAAATATCCTGTTATATATATATTTCCAAAGCTGTCAATATCTATTCCTCTTGCATAAGGCATAAAACCTACAATATCTCCCCCATAAGATATCGTATCTTGGGATAAACTTCTTTGCCAAACCAAATCTTGACAATTAGGTGAAAACTTAAATAAAGTTAGATTTTGAACCAATGGAATATTAAATGGACCAAATTCTCTTTTTGTATCTGCAATTATTTTTAAACTATCTACAATAGCAGTAGAGGATAATGGTTTTAATGTACGTGTATATATATATATATATCCGTCCTTATCTATATCAAAAGTTCCTTGTATATCAATTAAAGAATTTCTGTTAACTTCCTGATTGTTACTGTCAAGACGTACGATTTCTAAGAAGTGATTATTTATTAAGTTGCCATCTAAATCCAATGTTATTAGCATACTTCCGCTATAGCCTCCATGAAAAGGATATTCAGGAAAAGGTTGCGAACCTATAACTAATGTATCTAAATAATATAAATAATAAGAGCTAGTATATCCGGCAGTTTTCATGCCTTTAACAAGAAAAACAATAGAAGTATCACCGACTATTTTCAAATTATTAGCAGGCCAAACATCATAATTACTCCAGTTTTTTATAGCTTTTCTCCATAACATGTTTCCATTTGGGTCAAGCTTTGCAACAACAAGAGATTGAGCATTATTATAGAGCTGAGCATCTAATAGAGGAATTCCATCAAATGTTGCTCCCTCTCCAAAAGTTCCAACGAAATAAGTATTACCTTGAGAGTCACAAACAGTATTATAAACAGTGTTGAAAAAAGAAGTGGAACTTCCCTCTGAACCTGTATAACTTTTAGCCCATTGTTGGGAGTAAAGATTAAAAGAAACTATTGTTATTGCTATTAATGTTATTAGTTTTTTCATATTGTTTTGGTTTAAATAATATATTAAGACAAATTGACTATTATTATATATAAACAACTATTTCTAATAAAAGGTAAGTGAAAAAGTATAATAAAAAGCAAATTAAGATAGTGGTAGTATTAAACCTTCTAAAGTTGTGCGAAATTTATAATCCTATAATTATTTGTTTTCATAGTCCAAAGGTAGAAAAATATTTTTATATCTTCTTGATTTTTTCTTGTTTTATTTCTTAAATGGATATGTTTTTCTACAAACCTTTTTGCTCTTTTAGTAATCTTATTAATTGTTAAAGAGCTTAAGGGGTATAAAGAGCTTAAGGATATTAAAGTCTTTAAAGTCCTTGGTGTCTTTTGCGAAAGGTAAAATTTTGTTTCTGTAAGAGTGCGGGAGTCGGAAATCCCGCATAACGGAAGAAGGGAAAAAATAAACCTTGATATAAGTAAATTTATATAGGGAATAATTCTTCGTAATCGGCGAATAAATCCAAAAAGTCCTTATAAAAAACTTTTTAATCAAGGACTTTTTACCCCAAAGATGCGCATCTTTCATACCAAAAGATGTGCATCTTTCACTATAAAAGATGTGCATCTTTTTTTTAAATATATTTTGGAGATTGGAGTTTGATTTCCAGAAATTGGGTTTAGGATAAATAGTCCTAAATAAACCTAATGAATGGTTTAGGTTTGCAAATATACTAAATTATTTTGAATATAATGTGGTTTTCCCATTAAAAATTTACATAAATATTTAAGCAAATTTGGAAGTTCAATTTATAAAACTTTTTTCTCAATTAAACTATTTAAGAAAACAATTTAATGAAAAAGCAAATTAAGATAATGGAAGTATTAAATCTTTTATTGTCTAACTAAATTATCTTTCTTTTTGCTTTTTCAAGTATTTCTTCTTCGTTAGGTATGATATGGTTTTCCATTAGGATGTTTCCATTGCATATTACTGTTTCTATGCAACGACTATCTGCTGAGTAAACCCAGTTGGAGATTAGGTTATGGTTAGGGATTAAGCGGTCATTGTTTAGATCAACTATTAAACAATCGGCTAATTTTCCTTCTTTAATTTTTCCTGCATTTATTCCCATTGCTTCTGCTCCACTTTTTGTTGCCCATGCAAATACTTGGTTGGCGGATAGGAGAGAGGTGTCGTTATATGAAACTTTGGCAAGTAGGGCAGCAAATTTCATTTCTTCCATCATTGAAAGGTTGTTGTTGGAACTTGTGCCGTCTGTTCCCAAACATACTTTACAATCGTATTTGTTAATTAATGGTACGTTGAAGGCTCCTGAGGCTAATTTCATATTTGCACATGGATTATGAACAAGGGTAACTCCTCTGGAGGAAAGAATTTCTGCGTCATGTTCTGTTAAATGAACGCAATGTGCAGCTATTGTATTTTCATCCAAAACGCCAATTGACTCCAAATATTCAGTAGGAGTGAGGTTGTTATTGGTTTTTTTGCAATCTTTTACTTCTTTTGAGGTTTCTGAAAGATGTGTGTTGAATTTTAGATTCTTTTGTTTGGCAATTTTAAACAACTCTTGATAAAGGTCTTTTCCTATAGTATAGATTGCATGTGGAGAAACATTTATGCTAATTAGTTCAGAATCGGATTTGAAGTTGTTAATAAAGTTGATATTGTCTTCAATTTCTTTCTTACCTCTATCTTCAATGAAAGTAACGCCAACACTTGCTCTAACCTTCATTTCTTTGGCTGCTCTAATAATTGCTTCATGATGCCAATACATATCTAAGAAAAAGACTGTTCCTGAACGAATCATTTCAACAATTGCAAGGCGTGTTCCATCGTAAATATCTTCAGCAGTTAGTTTTGCTTCTTGAGGCCAAATGTATTCTGAAAGCCATTCAAACAAACGCATATCATCTCCATATCCTCTTAAAAGAGTCATTGAGGAATGAGTGTGCATATTATAGAATGGTTGGATAATTGCCCTATTTGTTCCGTCAATTATTTTATCAGCATTAACATCTACTATTTCTGGTTCAATTCGCTTGAAAACATTTCCTTCAATTAAAACATCAACAATTCTATTCTTGAGGCTTATATTTTTAATAAGTATTGTATTCATAATTTTTATGTTTTTATTTTTTACCAATATAGGATAGGAATTCAAAATCCAAAGATAGAGAAATAAATGGAGTTACCTTCCATTCTTTGGTAGTTTGTATTGACCAGCCTGGCTTAAGGGTTTGTCCTTCTTTATTAAATTCTTCAGCTAAAAGAGTGTATTCCGAAACGTTAACCCCAAGAGCAACATGAAAGAAATCCAAAAAACGATAGGAACCTCCAACATAAAAGTTTTTAAAAAGGTTTGCTCCTCCAAATCCAACATAAACAGATATATCGGATGCAAATTTATCCTCTGGTTTTGTTAAATCGTAGAGTATTACTGATGCTCCCGTAATAAAATCAAAGTCAACCTTAGATGTATTTCTATTAATGACCTTATTCTCATATCCATTCTCCGTTGCCACTGGAACAATATCCCAAACTGGAGTAGGGTAGAAGCGCATTGCAATTCCTTGAATAACTCTTACCTTCTTTTTTCTGCCTGTTGCAGCGTCTATCTTTGCTTGTGCTTCAGCTGCTTTTTGTTTTTGATATTTAAGTTCTTCTTTTATTTTTAAAAGTTCTTTTTCTGTCTCAACAAGCTTATTTCTTAGAGTGTCGGCCATTTTATAGTACATTTCCTTCTCTTGTGTAATCTTATTGAGATTTTGATCTTTCACTATTAAAGAAGTATCCTTTTCATTAATGCTCTTCTGTAATAAATCAATCTCCCTTTCCTTCCCTTCAATTTGAGCATTTTTCTTCTCAACTTGTCCTTCAATTTTCGTTTTATCTATTTGAGAAGCATTAATTGCATCTTTATATAATTGTTCTTTTTCTGCAAAGAGAATTTCTTTTTCTTGAAGTATTTTTATTTTTTCTTCCAACAAATGATTCTTCTCATTTAGTTGAATCCTATATTCTTGATTGAGCTTTGAAAGAGTATCGTTGAGGGTTTTTAAGTTCAAATGATTTATCTTTAACTCATCAATTTCTAACAGGAAACGAGTTGTGTCTTCTTGGAGTTTGGTTTTAATTTGTAGGATTTGGTTTTCTGCCTCTTCATAATCAGCTACGAGTTGGTTATAGTTGGAATTAATCTTAGTTATGTTGTCAGTCATATTCTCAATAACCTTTGTTAAAGAGTCAATCTCTATAGCTTTTTCTTCAAGTTCAGCTTTTGCTGTGTTGTATTCTTGAATAATAGTGTTGTATTTTATTTTCAAACTATCTTCTATCTCTTCCTTTTCAAGGGTTTCGTAGGGAATAAAAGCTTTGTTTGATTCTTCAATATATGATAGAGAATCTACTTGAGAGAACGTGGGAAAAGAAATTATTAGAGCTGAAAATGCAATAAAAACTTTTAGAAAATTCATCGTGATAACTAAATTAAATAATTGCAAAGATAATAAAATTAGAACAATTGCATTATTCCGCCTACAATTGAAAAGCGAATAAGTCGTCCAATTGCCATATATAAACAAGAAAGCCAAGGATTCAATTTCATAAAACCAAGTCCAATTGCCAATAAATCTCCAACAAAAGGAAGCCAAGCAAAGAGTCCTATTATTGGTCCCCAGCGTTGAATTTTGTTTTGAAACTTCTCAACCTTTTCTTTTGGCGTTCTAAAATACTTTTCCAACCATTCCCATTTGCCTAAATAGCCTAAACCATAAGAAGTCATCCCTCCAAGAGAATTTCCTAAGGTTGCAATCAAAACACACCAAATGGGATTTAATCCAAGAGCAATAAGAGTAACTAAAGCCACCTCTGAACTCATTGGAACAATAGTTGAACTTAAAAAACTTGCTAAAAATAATCCCCAATAACCTAAATTTACAAACATTTTGCAAAAGTAAAGAAAAATATGATTAGTTATTTATTGTTTGTTATTTAGGATGATTAATGACAGAAATACATAATATATCAATATCAAATCTTAAAGAAATCAAGATAGTAAAGATTGAGTTTTTATTGCATTTTATTTGTACGCCGTGTTTCGATATTTCACACGCCGTATTTCGATACGTTTGACGCCGTATTTCGATGTGTTTGACGCCGTGTTTTGATGTGTTTTACGGCGTGTAATTTATGGTAATATTTTATCCTAATCCAAAACATTAAAAGATAGGTGTTTAAAAGTATTGAATTATTGGTAGAATTACTATCTTTGGAGCGTGAAGATAAAAGCATCAACATATAATCAATTTCAAACAGATTAGTGTATTAGATTTGGTGTTGATTATGTAATTCTTTGAAAACATTTATTCCTAAAACTATAAAAAAAAGACTGTCTCCTGAATTATGAGACAGCCTCTTCTTATTATAAAACTTGAATTTTTATAATTCTTTTAGTCTAAACATCAATTGTTTCCCAAAAGAATATCCTTAATCCTTGTTCTGGTGCTTCATTGTCAAGTGCTTGTATCCTCTTTTTTAGAATTGGTGTAATATTGTCATCAACAATACATAGAGTTGCCATATTCTTTGAAGGCCAAGCATGTGTTCCCAAATGAGGTTCTCCTTTTTTAGTTCCTCTTCCTTGAACATCTTGCCAACGTGTAAATCCTCTTATTGAAAGTTGACTTAAAATATCTTCCACATCTTCTACAAGAGCTTGATTATATGTTATGAATGCTGCTTTCATTTTTATTCTGCTTTAATTGTTCTACGATTTAATTTAATTCTATGTTTGTTACGATAAGTTTTTACTTCTCTTGATGCAAAAACACAGTATAATGTTGGAATTAAAATAAGGGTAATTAAGGTAGATACTGTTAAACCTCCAACAATAACAACTCCCATTGGTTGCCATAGTTCAGCACCTTCTCCAAATCCAATTGCCATAGGTATCATCCCTAAAACTGATGTTGCAGTTGTCATAATAACTGGACGCAAACGAGATTTACCTCCATTAATTACTGCTGTTGTTATAGCCATTCCTCTTTCACGGTTTAGGTTAATATAGTCAACAAGCACAATACCATTCTTAACAACAATACCAATAAGCATAATACTACCAATTGCACTCATCATATTTATTGTTCCTCCAGTTATAAATAATGCAATCAAAACTCCTGTTAATGCAAACGGAATAGAGAACATTATAATAAATGGATAACGTAGTGATTCAAATTGACCTGCCATAACAAAATAAACAAACATAATAACCAATACTGCAAGCAATCCCATATCCGCAAATGATTCTTGTTGTTCTTCCAATGTACCTCCAATTTGAACACCAATATTGGAAGGAATTTGCATTTTGTCTATTTTACTTTGTAGGTTTTTTGTTGCCTTATCAAGTGTTTCTCCATACAAAGTTGCACTTACTTTAACAATACGCTCACGGTCTTGACGTTCAATTGATGGTGGAGAAAACTTTTCAACAACCTTAGCAACTTCATTTAATCTTATTGCTTTACCACTTGTATTATAAATCATTATGTTTTCAATATCTTCAATTGATTGACGATGTTCTTTATCATAACGAACTTTTATTTTGTATTCTTCACCATCTTCTCTAAATAATGAAGCAGTCATTCCATTCATTCTATTTCTAATAAATGATGATGCTGTTGCTACATTAAGTCCATTGAGAGCAAGTTTTTCTCTGTCAAATTCAATCTGATATTGAGGTTTATAATCTTCACGGCTAATGGTAACGTCTCTGAATCCTTTGGTATTAGACATCTTTTCTTTGATTTCTTTGGCTAATTTTTCAGTAACATCAAAGTCATATCCCAATATTTCAACATCAACTGTTGAACCTGAAATCATACCACCTTTATTTCCTCCAGCTACTACATTATATTTATATAACTCTGGATATGTGGATAATTCTTGACGTATCCCTTCTGATATTTCAAAGATGTCTCTTTTACGTTCTTTTACGTTAGATAGTTTAATTCTAAATGAAACATAGTTAGTCCCTGATGTTTGCATTTGTGCCCAAGAGTTATTGTCATCTTCAGAAGGAATGCCTACTGTATATGATAATGTTGTAATTTCAGGATATTTCTTTTTAATAGCTGATTCAAATTTCTTTGCAATAACTTTTGACCTTTCTACATTTGCTCCAACTGGCAATTGGAAGTTACCTGAAATTTGGCTATTATCAGATTGAGGAATAAATTCTGAACCAATTCCAAAGGATAACATAATGGAGCCTATAAAAACCAATACACCAATAATAATTGTAACTGTTTTGTGTTTTACAACCCAAGTAAGAGATTTTGCATAAAAGATATCTAATTTATCTAAGAATTTTCTAATTGGAGAATACAGTTTTTCAAATAGTTTACTGTTTTTTCTATTTTTATTAAGCATTGATGCACTAAGCATAGGTATAAGTGTTAATGCACAAATCAATGAGATTGCCATTACAATACATACCATCCAACCTAATTGAGAGAACATAATTCCTGCCATTCCTCCCATCATTGTGAAGGGTAAGAAAACTGCAAATATTGTTAATGTAGATGCGATAACTGCTACCCCGACTTCATTTGTTCCATAAATTGCAGCTTCTCTTGGTCTTGCTCCTCTTTCAATATGTGTTGAAATGTTTTCCAAAACAACAATAGCATCATCAACAACCATTCCAATTGCAATGGAAAGAGCAGAAAGAGAGATAATGTTTATTGTATTTCCTGTAACAAGTAAATAGATAAATGAAGCAATCAGAGATATTGGAATGGTTATCATAATAATTATAGTAGCTCTCCATTGTCCTAAGAAGAAGATAACTACAATTGCAACAAATAGAAATGCCAAGAGAACGGTTTCAACTAATGAAGCAATTGAGTTTTCTATATAATCAGTTGTATTCATTACCTCTTCAAATTGAATATCTTTTGGTAAGTTTTTCTGTATTTGAGGTAATTGTTCACGAATCTTCTTTACGACTTCAACAGAATTAGCTTCTGTTTGTTTTTGGATTACAATAGTTGCACCCTTTCTGCCATTAACATAACTTTCTTGGGCTTTTTCTTGAACAGAGTCACTAACTAATGCAATATCTTTTAAATATACAATCCTTCCTCCAAAGTTAGATACAATTACATTATTTAGAAGTTCACTTTCCTTCATTTCTCCTTCAATACGAAGAGAATAAGTTTCAGAACCAATGTCTAAAGAACCTCCAGGTGTATTTACATTCTCTTTTGCAATTGCTCCTCCTATCTGCTCAATAGTTAAATTATACGCATCTAATTTTTGAGGGTCAATATTTACACTTATTTCTCTTTGAGGAGCTCCTGCAATTGAAACAGAACCAACTCCATTAATACGATTTAATGGATTTGCTACTCCATCTTCCAATATTTTATATAGTGCTTGAGAGCTTTCTTCAGAAGTGGCAGAATAAATTGATACAGGCAGCATATCTGTACTAATCTTCATAATAATTGGATTAGAACAACCATCAGGTAAATAACTTTTTACCATCTCAATTTTATCACGCATATCATTAACTGCTGCGTCAAGGTCAGTTCCCCAATTAAATTCAGCACTAATAACTGCTGTATTTTCTTTTGAAGTAGATTTTATTTTTTTTAAGTCACTTACAGTGCTTAATGCACTTTCTAATGTCTTGCTTACATTATTCTCGACATCTTCAGCTGATGCACCTGGATATGTTACAATTACTATTGCTTGATTCTTTTCAATTTCAGGCAACATATCTATGCTTAACTTACTTAATGAGAATAGCCCTAACACAACCACAGCAACAAAAATAATGGCCGTTGTGATAGGCTTTTTTACGGATGATTCGTATATTTTCATATCTTAATAATCTATCTAATTATTTAACAACAATAACTTTTTTGCCATCTAGCAAATTAGTTTGTCCTGAAATAACAACATTTTCTCCATCATTTACTCCACTCAATAATTCATATTTATCACCCATACGTCTTCCAAGCTCAACTTGACGATATTCAACAGAACCATTTTTCTCAATAAATACGTATTTATTATTTGTTCCACTTTGTTTTATGATTGCTTTATCTGAAACAATAACCTTTTTTGCTTTTCCAAGATTTAGCTCAACTCTTCCAAACATTCCCGGACGCAATTTTTGATTTGCATTTGAAAATTGAGCTTCAACCATAAATGTACGTGTAAGAGGGTCAATTGTTGGAGCGATTAAACTAATCTTTCCTGAAAATTCTTCATCTCCAAAAACATCAACTTTTGTTTTTACCGACATTCCTAACTTAACTTTATTGTAGAAGGTTTCGTTAATATTAAACTTAAGTTTAACTGGAGAAATTTGCATTACTTGTAGGATTGGTTGTGCTCCAGAAACATCACCATTATCAAAATTTCTCATAGTAATAACTCCTGAAATAGGAGAGGTAAGAGTTATGTTGCTTTCTAAATTCTTAATGTTTCTTTTTGTAACTTCTTCTTGAGTTTTTATTTGATCAAGTTGTTGTTTGGAAATGCCTCCGCTTACATACAAGGCTTCCATTCTTTTTACTTCATTTTCTAAATTTGCTAATTGTGTTTGAGCCGTGTTAAGATTTGTGTTTTCCATAGTTACAAGCTTTTGCCCTTTACTTACTCTTTGACCAACTTCTACCCATATTTTTTCAATTCTTGTTCCTCCAGCAGATGAAATGTAATTCTTAACTGCTGCATCTACTGTTGATGTAAATTCATAAATTTGATCTATCTCTTGCATTGATGCAGTTTCAATCTTAACTTTTACAGCCTCATTTTTTACTTCAGTTTTCTTATCTTCTTTCTTTGTACATGCAGCCATTACTACTGAAAAAGCTACAAATAAATAAAATATTCTTTTCATTCTATTCTATGATTATGTTTTTGATTACTTATTGATATTTTTATGTTCTAATTTTATTTTATATTTCCCATTATTTTTTCTACATTAGCTTGTGCGGATAAGAAATTATAAAGAGATTGTTGATAGTTTAAACTTGATTGGGTTAATGATAGTTCTGAATCATTTAATTCCAATATTGTTCCTGACCCAACTTGATATCTAACTTTTGCAATTTCGTATCCTCTTTCTGCTTGCTTAATTGCATCTTTATTTACATTCAATTGTTCTTTGGCTGCTTTCATTTGATTTATGGCAGCTTGTATTTGTAAATTAATTCCGTCTTTTGCATATTCTCTTTGAAGCTGAAGCCCTTTTATAGCCATTTTAACTTGTTTTGCTTGGTTAACTTTTTGCATTCCAGAAAATAGTGGTACTGTTAATTGCAATCCTATTGAAGCAGAACTAACCCAATTATATTCTTTAAAATTGAAATCTTCAGATTGAGTTTGATATATGTAGTTTCCAGAAGCTGAAAGCATTGGTAAGTGTTGAGTATTGATTAATTTGAGTTGATTTTCAAGTGCAGTAATATTATAGTCTAAAATTTTAAGGTCTGAGTTTTGTGTTAATGCTGTTTCTTTATCAATTTGTGAGAACAATGAAATATTTTTATTGAAACTTTCTAATGTTTCTTGAGTTTCTATGTTTTGTTCTGCAGGTAGAGAAAGTATCATTCTTAATTGCATTATTGCAAGGTCAACTCCATTTTTTGCATTAATAAGAATTGGGTTCAGATTGTTAACGTTTACTTGAGCTCTAATAAAATCATATTCAGAAACCACTCCTTGTTTATATGAGTTTTCAATATTTTTAAGTGTTTCTAAAGCATTTTTATGACTTTGTTCCAATACTTTCAATGAGCTTTTTGAAAGTAAAACTCCATAATATGCATCTTTGACTTGCTTTGTCATCTCTATTTTTGAAGCTCTTGATTTCTCAATTATTATATCAATGTCATTTTGTTTGTTTTTAATATTTTGCCAAAGAGTAAAATTTACTATAGGAATTTGTGTGCTTAAAACACCATTATAGGAGTTTTTATAACCCATTTCCATATATTTCTGACCTCCCATTAGAGCAGAGAAACTTTCAGGCATAAACATAACTTGCTTCATTACGTTATCGGTATATTGTCCAACTGCGTTTAGTGAAGGTAATAATGCACCAATAGCTTCTTTTTTTGCATAGTCGACTCTTTGTATTTCAATATCTGCAATTTTAATTGTAGGATTATTGTCGTGCGCAATTCTTAGAGCCGTTTCTAAATCTAATTTTAAAACTGATTCTTGCCCCAATACATTTATATTTACAAAAGCAAGACTTAGACTTAGGATAGTTAATTTTAAAATTTTTATTTTCATATATTCCGTTAAATATTTGTTACTTAATAAATTTTTCTTGATATTTATCTATAATTTCTATACCTTTTAATGTAGAGATCCCTCTCATTGCAATAAAAAGATGAATATTGAATAATTTTGATGCATTAAATTCTGGATTAAGAGAAAGGTATTCATTTTTTGAACAGTAAAATAAGAAGATACGGAGCATATTTTTAATAAAGTTTATGTCAACTTTTTTAATAATTAGTCCTTCATTCATTGCCAATTGTATAAGTTGATATGTATTATCTTTATGAAATTCTACATGTTTAAGAAATGTATTTGAATAAATTTGTGGATAGTATTTTTTTTATATCACTTATGTTATCATAACCAATTTTTGCTATCGATTGATGACCCATTTGAGTCATTAACATAAATGATATAAGACTATTTTCGCTGTTATCCATGATTTCTCTAACTTTTTCATTTGCTTGTTCAAAGTTAGTGTTTAGGCAATCTTCAATTAGAGTACTTTTGTCTTTGAAATTTTCATACAAAGTTCTTTTCGAAATACCTAAATTGTTTGCAATTTCATCCATTGTAATTAATTTACAACTTTTTGAAACTATTAATTTATATGTTTCAACGATTATTCTATCTCTTAATTCCATTTGGTAAAAAATTTTTGCAAAAGTACAGAAAACTTTCAAAATTCAAATAGTTTTTATGTTTTATTTCTGTTAAAAATATCTAATTGGTGGATATGTTTATTTGACAAAAGTAGCCTTAATGATTAGTAAAAATCTGAAAGTAAAGATAAATAGAAAGCAAAGAAAAGAATTTTTTGAAAACTATAAGATTGCTATGCTGTTTATAAACGATTATTTTATTTTTACTTGATATGGATATACTGATATTGTATTTTACTTTAATAAATCAAGGATTAAAATTAGTAAGGTGCCACCTTACTATTAGTATCGTGCCACCTTACTTATAGTATCATGCCACCTTACTCAAGTATCGTGCCACCTTACTGAATTTATTCTTGATTCTAATAAGTTTATTCTTGAATTAGGTAATTTATTTATTTGTTTCTCAAAACATAATTAGTTAAAATACTAATAACATGTCTTGTAAATGCTTATTAATAAAATTAAATAATCTGTCTGTTAAAAATTTCTACTTCTTATTTTGAGATAAATCAATTTAATAATGTAAAAATAAATAGAAAGTCCAGCTATATTTTAATCTCTACTTTGCATAAGATTTGCTGCTCTTTCATGAAGATGCTTTTCTTCTTCTGTTGAAAATTCCAGGGTCAAATTATGAGGTGTTGATTTTGATTCATTATCAACATAGCAAAAAGTAATAAATCCATCTAAACGTTTAATATTGGGAGAATTTATCTCGTGAATTTTGGTGTAAACTGTTAGAGTAGTTCTTCCAACATGAACAATTGAACTTTCAAATCCTAATATATTACCTAAACGCATTGGATGTAAAAATTCTAACCCATGAACTTTTAAACATACTATATGTTTTGGGTTAAGTCTACTTCCTGCAGCAATAAATGATGTTTCGACAAACCATTCGGAACATCTTCCTGCAAAAAGAGTTCCATGATGATTTAAGTCTTCTGACTTTATCATTTTGTAATTAATAACTTTTTCTAATGCCATTTTCTATTGATTTTTAATGATGTTATGAACATGCAAAAGTATATTTTTTCCAGACAATAATAATATTATGAATAAAATTTATACCTTTGTAGGTTAATAAAAACTAAAACTAAGTGTATGCATATTGCTATTGCTGGAAATATTGGTAGTGGAAAAACTACCTTAACAGAGTTATTGGCTAAGCAATTTAAGTGGAATTCAATGTTTGAACAAGATGATGATAATCCTTATCTTGCAAACTTTTATGATGATATGAGACGTTGGAGTTTTAATCTTCAAATATATTTTCTCAACAAACGCTTTAGAAATTTAATTGAACATAGAAAAACTTTCAACAAGCTAATTCAAGATAGAACTCTTTATGAAGATGCATATATTTTTGCTCCCAATCTTCATGCAATGGGACTTATGGCAACAAAGGATTATGAAACATATATTTCTCTATTTGAACTATTGAATTCTTTCATAGAACCTCCTGATTTATTAATCTATCTTAAAGCTTCTGTGCCATCACTTATTAGAAATATTCAAAAAAGAGGAAGAGAATATGAGAACTCTATTCGTTTAGATTATATTGCATCTTTGAATGAAAGATATGATAGGTGGATTGAAAATTACAAAGAAGGTAAATTGCTGATAATAGATATTGATAATTTAGATTTCTCTTCAAACAAAAGCGATTTGGGAGTTGTAATAGAAAAGATTAATGCAGAAATTAACGGACTTTTTCAATAATATTTCATGAGGATAGAAGAAAAAAACAAACGAATTTTAGGAGTTATACCTGCAAGATTTGCCTCAACAAGGTTTGAAGGGAAACCATTGGCTATGGTTGGAAATCTTGAAATGGTTGTTTGTGTCTGTAAACGAGTTGAAGAAAGTGGATTATTTGATAAGGTAGTTGTTGCAACTGATTCAAGAAAAATTTATGATGTTGTAAATAAGAACAATTATACTGCAATTATGACTAGTGAAAATCATAATTGCGGAACCGATAGAGTGGAAGAAGCATTGAGTATTGCTGAAGAAATGTTTGGCGGATTCGATATTGTGGTCAATATTCAAGGAGATGAACCTTTAATTAGAAAAGAACAGTTGCAAGAAGTCATTTCCCCTTTTGAAAGGGATGAAAATGTTCAAATTACAACACTTTGCAAGATGATTGAAGATGTTCAAACTTTAACAAATCCTAATGTTGTTAAGGTTGTTTTTAATTATAATCATTATGCAATGTATTTTTCTCGTTCGGTAATTCCTTATGATAGAAATGAGACACTTGAATATGGAATAGCTAAAGGATTTTATTTTAAACATATTGGTTTATATGCCTATAAGAGTAATGTTTTAAGAGAAATAGTAAAGTTATATGCTTCTCGACTTGAAAAAATAGAGTCTTTAGAACAACTTCGATGGTTAGAAGAGGGGTATAAAATAAAAGTAGAATTAACTGATTTTGAAAGTATAGGTGTTGATACACCTGAAGATTTAGAAAAGATAAATAATTTATTGAATAATAAAATTGCTCATTAGATAAAAGAAAAAATATATCAATTAACACGTAATAAAAAACAAAGAAAATATGAATGTTTCATCAAACCTATTAGAGTATTTAAAGAAAAATGATAGTGCAGAGTTAATTGGAATTGGGACTTTTAGAGTACAATATACTTCTGCTTCAATTAGTCCAATCACAAATACTCTAACTCCTCCTTGTAGAAGTGTTATGTTTACAAATGATATTAATAATGATTTGGGTTTTGCTGAAGATATGGCAAAAAAAGAATTTATCTCACTTGAAACAGCAATTAAGTGGATTTCGCAATATTCAGATAGCTTAAAGGAAAGAATTGAACTTACTGGCTCATGTAAGATGGGAGATTTAGGAACAATTTCAAAAGGACAAAATAATAAATATATTTTCTCTCCAATTGAAGGGTTAAATCTTTTGGATAGTGCTTTTGCTTTTGCAACTCTTAAAAGTGTCAAAACTTTTAATCAAGGGGATTATATTAAGCCTATAGTTACTAAAGAACCAATTAAAGAGGAAATTCCTTTTGAAGAGAAGAAGCCTATTGAAAAAGAGATAATAGAAATTAATGTAAAATCACAAAGTAAAGAAATTTTAGCTGGTGAAGAAATAAAAGAAGATGCAGAAAGATGGGAGAAAGAGGTAAATAAAGTTGAAGAGTTAGAAGAAAAGGTAGAAATATTATCTGTTAAGGAAAAGGAAACAAAAGAAATTGTTTTTAATCAATCAGCAACAGAAGATAACCCTGAAATAAATCAGGAAGTAAATGATGAATGTTACGATAAGAGTGATTGTAGTAATTTGAACTATAAAAATAGTGAAGAATTCCTAAAAAAAGAAAAGAAAAGAAACAAAAAAGAAAAGAAACAACGCAAAGAAAGAAGAAAAAGAAATAGGATTATTTGGGCTGTTTTATTTTCAATAATTCTTTTAGGACTTTTGGCTTTTGGTTCATTAGTTTTATCTCATTATATGTGTTGGATTAAAGGGAATAAACAATTAAAACCAATTACAAATAAGCTTTCAGTTTACATAACTCCTAAATGCATTAAAACAGAATCTAAAACAATAACTATTCCAGTTTCTTCTCCAACAATTGAAATTGTTCCTCAAGTAGAAACATCAACAGAAACTGTTGTTGAAGAAAAAGTTGTTGAAGAAAATAAAACAAAAGCAATAAAACAAAAGCCTCTAACAAAAAAGACGACTCCTAAAGAAGAAGTTCTTAAGCCAACAGGAGAAAAAGATAATCCACCAACACCTACAGCAGAAATTGATTATTCTACTCCTATACTAATTCAACCAGTTTCTCGACTTGGATTCGATGTTGTTGGTGGAACATACGAAAATCTTTCAAATGCTCAACAAACAGCTCGAAAAGCAAGAAGTTTGGGTTATGATAGTTATATAATTACCAAAAAAGCAGACAAAAAAACAAAATACTATGTGAGTTATGGCTCTCGCAGAACAATGAGAGAAGCAAATACATTTCTTACTAATATTGGTCAAAAGCATGGATCAGCAGGTTTTTATATTATCTCAAGATAAAATACCTCAAAAGCTAATTTCTAAAATAACTAAATAAATTATAAATTAACTAATTGTGGTATTAGAATCAGAGTTTGCCTATAGCCAACATAAACTTTCAAATGGGATAAGACTTGTTCATCGTTTGACCTATTCACAAGTTGCTCATTGTGCAATAACAATTAATGTAGGTTCAAGAGATGAGCAAAAAGAAGAACAAGGCATTGCTCATTTTATTGAGCATTGTTTATTTAAAGGGACAAAAAAGAGAAAAAGCTTCCAGATTTTAAATAGAATTGACGGAGTTGGAGGAGAGTTAAATGCTTTTACTACAAAAGAAGAAACATGTATTTATGCTTCTTTCTTAAATAATTATCACGAAAGAGTTTTGGAATTGTTTTCTGATATTGTTTTTTCTTCAACATTTCCTCAAAAGGAATTGGAGAAAGAAAAAATAGCGGTAATAGATGAAATAAATTCTTATGAAGATAATCCTTCCGAATTAATTTTAGATGAATTTGATAATTTAGTATTTGGCAATAATGGTTTAGGGCATTATATTTTAGGAACACCAAAACAAGTTAAAGAATTTACTACAGAAAAATTAAATCAATTTATTCAAAGAACATATTCCACAGATTCTATTGTAATATCAACTATTGGAGATATTGATTTTGATTTTTGGGTGAAACTATGTGAAAAATATTTTGGAGGAATTGTTACAAATTCTCAACCTATTCATAGAAATAGTCCAAAGAATTATAAACCCAAAGATAAAGAAAAAAAGCGAGATACTTATCAATCTCATGTGGTTTTAGGAAATCATGCTTTTAGCTATAAAAATAAAAATAAGATTACTCTTTCTCTTTTAAATAATATTATTGGTGGACCAGCAATGAATTCAAGATTAAATATGAAGATTAGAGAAAAATATGGATTTACTTATTCTATTGAATCAAACTATACTGCTTTTTCAGATACTGGTTTGTTTGTTGTTTATGCAGCAACAGATTCAAAATATATTGATAAGACAATTGATTTAATTAAAAACGAATTAGATTTCTTTTCAGAAAAGCAAATGACACCATCTTCTCTTAAAAATGCTAAACAACAACTTATTGGACAATTGGCAATACAATATGAAAGTAATCAAAATGAAGTTATTTCTATGGGTAAATCAATACTTAATTTTGATAGGATTGATTCACTTAAAACAACAAATCAAGAAATAGAAAGTATAACATCACAACAAATAATGGATGTTGCTCAAGCAATATTCCAAAAAGATAAATATTCACAATTAAAATATATATAATATGAAGAAGATTACACTAATGTCTTTAATATTAAGCTTGATGGTAAGTTTAGTATTTGCAAACCCAACTCCAAAACCTGATGAAGGAATGTGGTTACCAATGTTCTTTAAGAACTTAAATTATTCTACAATGCAGAAAATGGGTTTAAAGCTTACTGCACAAGAGCTTTACGATATAAATAACTCAAGTTTAAAAGATGCAATTGTGCAATTTGGAAATGGTTGTACAGGAGAAATAATGTCCGATAAAGGATTATTATTTACTAATCACCATTGCGGATATGAAGCAATTGTAGGTCAATCAACCGTTGAGCATGATTATCTTAACAATGGATTTTGGGCAAAGGATTTAAGTGAAGAAATACCAATTCCAGAGATGACAGTATCTTTTCTTTTGAGAATGGAAGATGTAACAAAGGAAATATTGGGGGAATATGCTGATAAGTTAAATTTATCTTCAGTAAAAGATACAATATTATTAAGAGTTAAAATGCTTGAAGAAAAAACTTCAGAAGAAGGAAAATATAGAGTAGAAATTAAACCTTTCTTTGAAGGATTAGAGTATTATATGTTCGTTTATGAAGTATATACTGATATTCGTTTGGTAGGAACTCCTCCTTCTTCAATAGGTAAATTTGGTGGAGATACTGACAATTGGATGTGGCCAAGACATACTGGAGACTTTTCAATATTTAGAGTTTATGCAAACTCTGAAAACAAGCCTGCAAAATTCTCAAAAAATAATGTTCCATTTAAACCAAAACATTTCTTACCTGTAAGCCTAAAAGGTGTAAAGCAAAATGATTTTACTATGATATGGGGCTTCCCTGGTTCAACCGAAAGATATATGACCTCAGGTGAAGTTGCAAATACAATTAATGTAACAGACCCTTCAATTGTTAAGGCAGGTGAATTTATGCTTCCAACAATGAAAAAAATGATGGAAACTGATAATAGAATTAACTTAATTTATGCTTCCGATTACGCAGGTTATATGAACCTATGGAAGAATAAAAAAGGAGAACTAAGAGGTTTGAAGAATCTTAATGTTTATGAAAAGAAGAAAGAAATTGAAGACAGACTTGCAAAATGGATTTCTGAAGATAAGGCAAGAATTGAAAAATATGGAGATGTTATTAAAGATTTGGATGATGCAAATAAAGTGATTGGCAATTCTCCTACAACTCAAAATGAGTGGTTTGTTAATCTCGGACTTGTTGTTAGTAAAAGAACATTACTTGCATTTCAAACAACATATTCATTATTATCATTAGATAAAAAAGACTCTAACTTTTCAAAAACTATACAAAGGATAAAAACTCGTGGAGAGGAACATTTTAAAACCTATGATCAAGAGACAGAAAAAGAACTATTCAGATCATTTGTAAATATGTTCTCTTCCTTAGATAAGAATAGTTTTATAAGCAAGACAATTGATAAAAAATATAAAGGAAGTATTGATGCTTTTGTTGAAGATGCTTTCAAAAAGTCTATTTTTGCGAACAAGGATAACTTCAATAAATTTATTAATAAGCCAAATACTAAGAAACTACAAAAGGATTTAATCGCTCAATCTGCTCTTACTGCATATTTTTATGTTGGAGCAGATGATAAGGATTTAGATAATGCTTCCGCTAATCTTTCACAGGCAAGAAAACGTTTTGTTGCTGCTCTTAGAGAAATGGATGCAAGCTTAGTTCAATACCCAGATGCAAACTTTACAATGCGTATGACCTATGGACAGGTTTTGGATTATTATCCTGCTGATGGAATTCACTATGACTACAAAACAACTCTTGAAGGAATTATGGAAAAAGAAGACCCTACTTCAAACGAATTTGAAGTTCCTGCCAAACTTAAAGAACTTCATTTAAAGAAAGACTACGGTCAATATGCAGATGAAAACGGAAAGATAATAACTTGTTTCCTTTCTAATAATGATATAACAGGAGGAAATTCTGGTTCCCCAATTCTTAATGCAGAAGGTCATCTTATTGGATTGGCTTTTGATGGAAACTGGGAAGCTATGAGTGGAGATATTGCTTTTGAACCAAAACTCCAAAGAACAATTAATGTTGATGCTCGTTATGTCCTTTTTATTATTGACAAGTTTGCTGGAGCTAAAAATATAATAGAAGAATTAACTATAATCAAATAAAAACAAAAAACATGGAATTAAAAACAAACAAAGACAAAATCAGTTATATAATCGGTGAAGACATAGGTGGAAGTCTTTTTAGAGAAGGTTATGATTTAGAAATTGAAGTAATGATTGATGCTCTACGCATGGCTGCAAAAGGAGATACACAAAACCTTTTGAGTGAAGAAGAAAAAAACACCATAATGGCAGTTTGGCAACAAGAAATGCAAGCAAAGAAACAAGCTCAAATGCAACAAGAAGGACTTCAAGCAAGAGAAGAAGGTAAATTGTTTTTGACTGCTAACCGCAATCAAGAAGGAGTGAAAGAAACTGAAAGTGGTCTTCAATATAAAGTTATTCAAGAAGGTACAGGAGTAAAACCTATGGCAACAGATACAGTAAATGTACATTATCATGGTAAGTTAATTAATGGTAATGTATTTGATTCTTCTGTTGAAAGAGGCGAACCAATTTCATTTCCTTTAAATCAAGTTATTCAAGGATGGACTGAAGGTTTACAACTTATGACTGTAGGCTCTAAATATACTTTCTTTATCCCAGCTGATTTAGCTTATGGCGATTCTCCTGTTGGAACAATTCCTGCAGGTAGCACATTAGTTTTTGATGTAGAATTACTTGGTGTTAATTAATTTGAATTGGAATTCTTTATATACCATATTGATAAAGCAAAAGAATGTTTTGGAGAAGATTTATCAATTTCCCACCCAAAACAAATATCAATTTGGGCTAAGCAATTCCTAATTAATATCATTAAACAAAAAGGCTTGACCTTCAATGCTGCAATAGAATGCACCATTGAAGGCAAGCCTTTTTTCTCTTTTAACCCAAATTTTCATTTTTCAATTTCTCACACAAAAGAATTTATCGCTATTGCTATTTCAGATAAAGAAATTGGTATTGACATCGAACAAGAAAGAAAATATAAAAAAGAATTAGTAGAAAGGTTTTTCCATCCTAAAGAGTCTGAATATTTGAATTCTCTTTCAAACCCAAAAGAACAAAATCAAGCCTTTACGAAGATATGGACTTTAAAAGAAAGCTATGTTAAATGCACAGGAAAAGGAATTTCCAATATGTTTCAAGCTTTTTATATCACTATTCACGACAATGAGCCACAAATTCACAATAATGAAACCCCAGTTAAAATCCAGTTTCTTTTCGATAAAGAAAATCAACTCTATATTTCAATTTCAGAACAGTATTCTTCTATAAAATAGAAATAAAATTATTCAAATAGCTTTACTATATCATATCTAACTTTATTGCCAATGGAAACGCTTTCAAATAAGATAGGTTTTGAAAGTTGTAGTTTTAAAGGAGATATTTTAAATAATGTATCTATTTCTTGCTTTAAAAGAGAAATGTTTTCAACTCCATGAATTTTTGCAATGGTTATATGAGGAACGAATTTTCTTAAACTTAATGATAAATTGAGTTTTAAATACTCGTTATGTATGGTTTTATATGTTTGTTCTAAAGTTGCGTTATCCTTAATGCTTAAAAAAAGGGTTAAATCATTATCATTGGTGTGAAAATAGTGAATTTTGTCAATCTCAACTTCAATATTTTGGCTTTGGTCAAGAATTTCCTTTGTTGAGAAGATAATATTATTTAGTTGTTTGAAGGTGCTTTCGCCAACGTATTGAAGTGTTAGGTGGTAATTCTCTTTAGGGATTAAGCTTATGTTTTGTTTTGAAAAATGATTTTTAAGTTTGTCAATTGTGTAAATGACTTCATTATTTAACACAACGTTATAAGCTAAAAATATTCTCTTATTTGACATTACATTTTCTAAGTAATAATCAATATCATCAATAAATTGTTTGACGGCAATGCCTGTTTCCAATTTTTTTGTTGATGATTTTTTTGTTTTGTTAGAAGTAATGGAAGGGTTTCCAAAAATATCGAGTATTTTAGCAGTCTTTTCTTCTTGTTTTAATTGATCTTTAGAGGTGGTAGTTGGATAAACATTTTGAATAAGTTGAATGTTTTGAACCTTTTTAACCTTATCCCTAAATTCAGAAGCACATATTTTGTTATCTCTTCCTATTATAACATATATATAATCAAATTTGATATGAGTTTTTAATAGTAATTTATTTTCGTTATTCTTGTTTGAAATAAGGAAATGCTTCAAATGATGTATGTTGTTGGAGTAATGATAGTTTTTGAAGCAATAGGATTGATTATTTTCTTTGTTGTAGCTTTCAAAGTCCTTACATAATCGCAAATCAGTATTGAGTAATGAGTTGATGCTTTGAGCTAATGATAAGCCATTAAGGGTTGTAGATATTCCAATAATGGATAACTCATTTGAAGTTATTTCGGATGATATTGATTTTAATTCTTTGCTCATTTTATTTTAGCTTTGAAGAAATACAAAAGTAGAAAAATATTTGTTAATAACAAAAACAAGGTATATATTTGCAAAATAATATTTATATAGGTAATTGAACCAAACACACATATTAATCATTTAAAAATTATTTGAATTATGAACAATGCATCATTCTTTTTTGAAAGACCAAAAAATGAAACTGTATTAAATTATGCTCCAAATTCTCTAGAAAGAGAAGCATTGGAAAAGGAGGTTGAAAGACAATACAGTACAAGTATTGAAATCCCATTAATTATTGGTGGAAAAGAAGTAAAGACAGGTCAAATGGGAAAGGTTGTAATGCCAACTGAACATGGACATGTTCTTGCTACATATCATAAAGCTACTCCAGAAACTGTTCAAATGGCAATCGACGCAGCACTTAAAGCACATGACAAATGGTCTAATGTACATTGGATTGACCGTTGCTCAATAATGTTAAAAGCAGCAGAACTTATTTCAAAGAAATATCGTTATTTAATAAATGCAGCAACAATGCTTGGACAAGCAAAGAATTCTTATCAAGCAGAAATTGACTCTGCATGTGAAGCAATAGATTTCTTACGTTTCAATGCTCATTTTGCATCCAAAATCTATTATCAACAACCAATGAGCGATAACACTGCAATAAATCGTTTGGAGTATCGTCCTTTGGAAGGTTTTGTTTATACAATTTCTCCTTTCAATTTCACTGCAATTGCTTGTAATTTGAATATTGCACCAGTACTAATGGGCAACGTTACAGTTTGGAAACCTGCAACAACAGCAATTCTTTCTAACTACTATTTGATGCAAATATTTAAAGAAGCAGGAGTTCCTGATGGAGTAATTAATTTCGTTCCAGGTAGTGGTTCAGTAATTTCTGATGCTTGCTTTGCTTCAAAACATTTAGCAGGAATTCACTTCACAGGTTCAACCCATACATTCAATAATTTCTGGAAACAAATAGGAGATAACATAAATTCATACAATACTTATCCAAAAATTGTTGGAGAAACAGGAGGAAAAGACTTTATTTTTGCTCACAAATCTTCTTCACCAAAAGAATTAGCAGTTGCAATTGTTAGAGGAGCATTTGAATATCAAGGACAAAAATGTTCAGCAGCGTCAAGAGGATATATTCCACAAGAATTGTGGGATGAAACTTATGGATATATTAAGGAAATGGCTGGACAAATCAAGCAAGGCTGCATAAGAGAATTTTCCAATTATGTTAATGCAGTTATTGATGAAAAGGCATTTGATACAATAATGAAATATGTTGATAGAGCAAAGGTTTCTCCTGAGGCTAAAATAGTTCTTGGAGGAAATGCAGACAAATCAAAAGGTTATTTTATTGAACCAACAATAATCCTTACTACCAATCCAAAATACGAAACAATGGAAACAGAACTCTTTGGTCCAGTTTTCACTGTTTATTTATATGATGGAGAAAAATATGAAGAAACATTAGAATTATGTAATACAACATCTCCATTTGCACTTACAGGTTCAATATTCTCTAATTGTCGTTATGCAACCCAAACAGCAATGAACGCTTTAAGATATGCGGCAGGTAATTTCTACATTAATGACAAACCAACAGGAGCAGTTGTAGGCAATCAACCATTTGGAGGAGCCAGAGCATCAGGAACAAATGATAAAGCAGGTTCAGAACTTAATCTTTATCGTTGGGTAAGTCCAAGATGTATAAAAGAAACATTAGTTTCACCAACAGATTTTCGTTATCCATTTATGGGTTAATCTTCAATAAATCAATATTATTTAGGGTGCTTTTATTTTAAAGAGCACCCTATTTTTTTATATTCTAATTTCCTCTATACATTTTACTAACTCCTTATTCTATTTTATTGAAACGAAGTTTTATTTTTTTCTTTCTTCGTTTTAATTTACTGAAACAAGGTTTAATTTGCTGAAACAAGGTTTTATTTTCTTGGATATTTATATCTTGTTAGTTCTCTTTAATTCCTTTATTTTCTTTCTATGTTAATAAATATTTGCATTCCGAATTGAAATTCATTATATTTGCATATCATTAATTTAATACCAAATTGTTATGAAAAAGAAATATTATTTTATTTTGGGTTTGGTAATAGTTCTTACCCAAACAGTATTTTCTCAAGATATGAATGAGAGGATAAAGGTTAATAATCCTTCTAAAAATATTATTCAACTAATGGCAGTTGATAGTGTAACTTATTATTTAAATCCAGATGAACCTGTTTATTATGAATATGACCAAAGAGGAAATGTTATATTGGAAGAGTCAGTTGGATTTGTAAAGAATGAGAATGTTTTTAACGATGATAGTCTATTGCTTACAACTCGTTTTTATCTTTGGGATTATGATTCCAATTTTTTTAGATTACATGAAATTATGGACTTTTCTTATAATGAAAATAATTTACTCTCTCAGTTTCAAATGAATATTAATATTGAAGGCGTTTGGATAGAAAATACCAGAACAAATTATACATATAATATTAATGGTAAATTATCTCTTGAAACTAATTCTTATTATGACCCTGATTCTTCTACTTGGTTTCTAACAAGTAGAACTGAATATTTTTATAATGCAAATAATTTATTAACTCAAAGCAATACTTATTCAATAGACTTTGACGGAACTTCAGTTTTAGAATCTCAATCTGTTTACACTTATAATCAAAATAACAGTTTATCTTTCACTCAATATGAAAGTTATTATAACGAAACTCTTAGTTATGGGACAAGGTCAAATTTTACTTATGATAATAATAATTTACTGATTGAGGAAGTGATGGAGTCTTATAGTACTTATAGTGGTTCTGTTTGGAAATTATCTAATAAGCAAGAATATTTTTATAATGCAAACAATAGGTTAGAGTCAGTTAAATATTATATGTATAATAATGATTGGAATCTTCATAATATAGATTCTATTTTTTATGATAACTATTTTAATCAAGTTCATATTAAATCATATAGAAACATTAATGAAGAATGGTTATGTCATCAAAGAATTCAAAAAATCTTAGATTATAATTATACTCAAGATCAATTATTAAATCCAAAATCTTCTCCAATGTATACAGATGAACGTTATTTCGATAACTCAACTCACATGTTAAGAAATATGGTTTTAGCAAGTAATTCAAGTCCTGCAAATGAATCTACTTGGAGGATAGATACAAATAGGTACCACTATTCATTAAAAAATATAGGAGTTGCTTTAACTGATAACTTTGATTATGATGGATATGATTTTGTCGTTTATCCAAATCCTTCAAATGAAGATTCATATATTATTCTTAATGGTGTTGAGTCTCAAATTCAGATAAGTGTTTATGATATTCATTCAAAACTGATTTTGCGTTTGATTGAAAAGCCTATAAATGGGAGAGTGGTAGCAAAGATTGATGTTTCTAATTTGAGTAAGGGTGTTTATATAATTAATTTTAAAGACGGAAAATACTCTCAAACAAAGAAATTGATAGTAAATTAGGATATAAACTATCTTTTCCCTTATTATAATTGAATAAAACGAAGTTTAAATTTGCTATGGTACGACCATGATCGTGTTATGGTCGTACCATACTATCATTATGGTCGTACCATAACATAAGTATGGTGGCACGATACTCGAGTAAGGTGGCACCTTATAGAATTTATACTTGATTTTAATAAGAATAAATCAAGAAAGAATTTCTTTTAATAAGGTTTTAAAATTTAATGATGAGGATATTTTTTCTCTAATTTGTCTTAAGTTAATTTTTCAGCACTAATAAATCTATATTTGTCAAAAAGGTCTTTAATTATCTTAGTGTCGTAATCTTTAAAAACTTTTTTTGTTCTTTCTGATAAGCTTTCGTTTATCTCCATATAGATTTTGCCCTTAGGTTTTAGATTCTTTTGTGCAATTTTTTCTATTGCCTGATAAAATATTAGGGGGTCTTCATCTTTCACAAAAAGAGCTTGATGTGGTTCATGCTTCAAAACATTATCTCTCATTAGGCTCTTTTCTTTTTCCATTACATAAGGAGGGTTAGATACTATTATATCAAAATTATAATCAGAGAAATTATCTTTCAAAAGGTCTTTCTTTTCAATATTTATATCCAAATTTAGAGCTTGTGCATTTTCTTTTGTTTGATTGATTGCATTATCTTCAATATCAAAAGCCCAAATTTCACTATCAGGGATATTATTCTTTAGAGATAAAGCAATTGCTCCACTTCCACATCCAAAATCGGCAATCTTTAAGTCTTTTTTTCCTTTATTCTCTTTAATAATCATATCAACCAATTCTTCAGTTTCAGGACGAGGAATTAAAACTTTATGATTTAAGTTTAGTTTAATGTTATAGAAATCGGTATATCCCATAATATATTGAAGAGGTTTTTCTTTTTTAAGGTCTTTTATTGCAAAATTAAGCTTTAGGAGTTCAGATTCAAGAACAGCTTGTTTATTGTTTGCCAAAATAGAGGTCTTTGGGATATTACAAAAATGAGTGATAAGACTATATGTCATTTGTTTTATTTCATTTTCAGAATATATTCCTTCAAGTTCTTGCAAAGCAAATTTTAGTATATCTTCAATTCTGTTTGATTTTATCCTCATTGTTCTTTTTTTGCAAAATTACTATATTTATCCCAATCAAGGAATTTTAATATTATTGGATTAAGTAGTATATTTGCTTTTTATTTAACGATAAGTATGAATGATGAGTTATTAATGCAGAGATGTTTGCACTTGGCTTCATTGGGTGGAGGTTATGTTAGTCCAAATCCAATGGTTGGGGCTGTGGTGGTTTATGAAGATAAAATTATTGGAGAGGGCTATCATAAGGTTTATGGCCTTTCGCATGCTGAACCTAATGCTATAAATTCAGTTGATGATAAGTCATTACTTGAAAAATCTACTCTTTATGTTAGTCTTGAACCATGTTGTCATTGGGGAAAAACTCCTCCTTGTGCAGACTTAATTGTTAAAAGTGGAATTAGAAAAGTTGTTATTTGTAATACTGACCCAAATCCTAAGGTTGCAGGTGGAGGAGTGAAGATTTTAAAGGACGCTGGAATTGAGGTTGTAAGTGGTGTTTTGGAGAAGGAGGGAAGAGAACTAAATAAAAGATTTTTCTCTCGTCATGAAAAAAATCGTCCTTATATTATTTTGAAATGGGCTCAAACTATTGATGGGTTTATAGATATTGACAGAAGAAACCAGAGTAGGGAATCTTATTGGATTACAAATGATGCTTTAAAGGTTTGGGTTCATAGGCAAAGAGCAATTGAAGATTGTATTTTGGTTGGAAAGAATACGATAATTAATGATAATCCTAATTTGAATGTTCGTTATTTTAGTGGTCGTAATCCAATTCGTATGACTATAGATAAGGATTTAACTATTCCAAATGGTAGGTTTTTCTTCGATAATTCACAACGGACAGTTGTTTTCAACTCAAAGAAAGATTTCCAAGGAGGAGAAACAACTTATGTGAAATTGGATTTTGAAAAGAATGTTTTAGAACAAATCATACATTATATATATAGTGATATAAAAACTTCTTCTCTTATTGTTGAAGGAGGAAAATTTACTTTGAAGAGTTTTATTAAAGAAAACTTATGGGATGAGGCAAATGTGCTAATTGGGAATAAGTATTTCTATAAAGGATTAACCTCTCCGAAGGAACTTATTAAGAGTAAGATTTCTGAAAAAATATATTTTGGCTCAGATTGGATAGAGCAATATCATAACTTATAGAATATATGTTTGATGATACTTATTTAACCATTGAGGATAGGGCAGGAGGTGTCTATAAGGAGAAAGGAAGTAAATTTATTTCTTTAGCTTTTCCTGTAACAACTCAAGAGGAAATAAAAGAAATTGTTAAGGATATAAAGAAGGAGTATTTTGATGCTCGTCATCATTGCTATGCTTATATATTAGGACACGATAAATCAGTTTTTAGAATGAATGATGATGGAGAACCTTCTTCAACTGCAGGAAAACCAATATATGGGCAATTGCTCTCAAAAGATTTAACCAATATTTTGGTTGTTGTGGTTAGATATTTTGGAGGAACAAAACTTGGAGTAAGTGGATTGATTCAAGCATATAAACAAGCTACAATTGATGTATTAAATAATTCAAAAATTATTGAGAAAACAGTTGATGAAGTATATAGCGTGAGTTTTGACTATTCTCTAATGAATGATGTTATGAAAGTTATGAAAGAATATGACCTTCATCAACAGAATCATAAGTTTGAAAATGATTGTTATTTGGAATTTAGGATAAGGAAAAGAGATTCAAAGGTTGTAGTTGATAATTTGAAATTTATTGACAATGTTTTAGTAGAATTTATAACTACAATTTGATAAAAATTCTTATTTTTTACTAGTTTGGTAAGGAGTTTTTTGAATTAAATGTTGAAACATATAGAATTACTTGTTGATAAGTTGTTGAAAAAAAAAGATAAAAAACTTGATGAAAGTTTTTTTTGTTGAAAAATATTATTATATTCCGCCGATTTTTGGAAATTATTTTTAAACTATTGTTAACTCCTTAGTGATGTAGGTTTTTTGATTATTATCCTTTTTTGGGACTGATTTAATAAAAAACCTATATATAAAAAATCAAAATCAAACAAGAAAATAAAAATATTTTTTTACGCACTTTAATTTATAATTTTGAAAAACGAAACCTGTAATGGTTCTTATCATGTAGGTATTTATTATATTTTAAACTAATTTTGATATGCAAAAAGGACACGAAGACGTATGGAATAATTGTTTACAAGTTATTAAAGATAATCTTGGGAATGAATTTCTATACAAAACTTGGTTTGAGCCGATACGACCACTTAAACTTGAGGAAAATGTTTTAACTATTCAAGTGCCAAGTCAATATTTTTGTGAGTTCTTAGAAGAGCACTACGTACATTTATTGAAAAAAACTATTAAAAGAGAAATTGGTAAAAATGCAATGCTTCAATATAGCATTGTTTTAGATTCTCAAACACCCTATTCTTCAATACAGCCATCAGAAGATAAATATGCTAAATATAATGCACCAGTAAGTGTACCATTAAATATTAATTCTACTCCTTCAAAAGATTTTCCAAATCCTTTTATACTTCCAGGCTTAAAGAAGATTAAAATCAATTCTCAACTTAATGAATCATTATCTTTTGATAATTTTGTTGAAGGAGAATGCAATCGTTTGGCAAGAAGTGCAGGCTATGCAGTAGCTCAAAATCCAGGGAAAACTTCTTTTAATCCTTTCTTTATTTATTCTGGTGTAGGTTTAGGAAAAACTCATCTTGCTCATGCGATAGGATTAGAAACTAAAAAGAATTTTCCAGATAAAACTGTTCTATATGTTTCAGCAGAACAATTTGTTCATCAATACACTGATTCATGTAAAAATAATACAAGAAATGATTTCTTGCAATTCTATCAAATGATAGACTTATTAATTATAGATGATATACAGTTTTTTGCTAAGAAAACTGGAACTCAAGATGTGTTCTTTCATGTTTTCAATTCTCTTCATTCGTCAGGCAAGCAATTAATAATAACTTCCGACAAAACTCCAGCTGATTTATGTGATTTTGAACAAAGAGTAATTTCACGTTTGAAATGGGGTTTAAGTGCAGATTTACAATTGCCAGATGTTCAAACAAGAATTCAAATTCTACAAAGTAAACTCTATAAAGATGGTATTGAAATGCCTTATGATATTATTGAATATTTGGCATATAATATTAATTCAAGTGTGAGAGAATTGGAAGGAGCTTTAATTTCTCTTTTAGCTCAGTCTTCTTTTAATAAGAAAACTATAACAATTGATCTTGCAAGAGAAATGATTGATAAGTTTATCCGAAGTAATGTTAGAGAAGTTTCAATTGAATATATTCAAAAAGTGGTTTTTGATTATTTTAATCTTTCGGTTGATAAAATTCAATCTTCATCAAGGAAAAGAGAAATTGTTCAAGCAAGGCAATTAGCAATGTATTTTTCAAAAAAACTAACGAAAAATTCTTTAGCAATTATAGGCTCAAGATGTGGGAATAAAGATCATTCAACAGTTCTTCATGCTTGTAAGGCTGTTGGCAATCTCTACAATACCGATAAGAAATACAAAACTTGGGTTGATGATCTTGAAAAAAGAATAGCAAATTAAAAAAATAAATGGTTAGTTAAAAGATTATACTTAGTTGTATAATCTTTTTTTCTTTTTATACATTGAACTTACAATATAAATAAGTAATTTTGCAAGGTTTTTATTATAATAAATTTAGGAAAGAATGAATGTAGTATTTCAAATTTTAACGCTTTTAGGAGGTTTAGGATTATTCCTTTATGGAATGAAAATAATGAGTGACTCCTTACAAAGACTCACAGGAGATAGTTTAAGGAACTTTCTTTCAAAAATGACTTCTAACCGCTTTAGAGGAGTTTTAACAGGTTTAGGAATAACCTCCGTAATTCAATCTTCTTCTGCAACAACTGTTATGGTTGTAAGTTTCGTTAATGCAGGAGCTCTTACTTTAGCAGGAGCCGTAACTGTAATAATGGGTGCAAATATTGGAACAACTGTTACAGCATGGATTGTATCGTTGCTTGGTTTTAAATTTGATATTTCTGAATTTGTTCTCCCAATAATTGCAATTGCAACTCCATTCTTATTTATTAAATCAAAAGAAAACATTGGAGAATTTTTTATTGGTTTTGCTCTTTTGTTTTTAGGCTTGCAAATGCTTACAAGTAATGTACCTGATTTTACTGATCCAAAATATGTTGGGGTACTTGAATTTATTGCAAATATGAAAGAATATGGTTACTTTTCAACTCTTATATTTGTTATTATCGGAACGGTCTTTACATTTATTATTCAATCTTCTTCTGCAATGATGGCTGTAACACTTGTTATGTGTGCTAAAGGCCTTATTCCTTTTGAAATGGGTGCTGCTTTAGTTTTGGGTGAAAACATTGGAACAACAATAACTGCAAATATTGCTGCAACTGTTGCAAATAAAACAGCAAAGCAAGCTGCAAGAGCACATTTGATTTTTAATCTTATTGGAGTAATTTGGATATTAATTCTTTTCAATCCTGTCCTTTCTATTATTGATAAACTTTCCATATCACTAAATGGAGGGTCTCCTTTTGCTTCAGCTTCTTCAATTCCTGTAGCATTATCTATTTTCCATAGTTTCTTCAATATCTCTAATGCATGTATTTTAGTTTGGTTTGTCCCTCAAATTATTAAGATTGTAGAAAAAATGGTTCCTATTAAGAAAGATGATGATGAGGAGTTCCGTTTGAAGTTTATTCCTTCTGGATATATGTCAGCTGGCGAATTAGCAATTGAGCCTGCGAAAAAAGAAATTGAAACGTTTTCAAGGAGAATTTTGAAAATGTTTGATATGATTCCAGATTTAATTAAGACAAAAGAAGATAAAAAGTATAAGGAGATTTATGATAGAATTATTAAATATGAAGAAATAACAGATAGGATGGAGGTTGAAATTGCCAACTATCTTACAAAAGCTTCAGAACATGATTTGAGTCATAGAGCTTCATTATATATTAGTTCGATGTTAAGAATAGTTGATAATCTTGAAAGTATTGGTGATAGTTGTAATCAAATTGCAATTACTATTGATAATAAGAAGAAGTCAGGTAGTTGGTTTGAGCAAGAGTTAAGAGATAAACTTAATGTTATGTTTGAATATGTTCGTGAAGCTTTGGTTCTTATGGACGAAAATCTTCATTCAAACTATTCTGAAATAACTGCTGAAAAAGCAAATGAGTTGGAAGATAAAATAAACACATATAGAAATAAATTAAGAGATGAACATACAGAAGCTATAAAAAATAATGTTTACCCATATCAAACAGGTATTTATTATAGTAGTTTGTATGCTCAATATGAAAAATTAGCTGATTTTGCAATAAATGTAAGTGAAGCTGTTGAAAAAGTACACGAATAAAAAGAATTAAAAATGAAATTTGATATATTAGTATTAGGAGCAGGTCCTGGAGGATATGTTGCTGCAATCCGTGCAGCCCAATTAGGCTACTCAGTAGCAATTATTGAAAAAGAAAATCTTGGTGGTATATGTTTAAATTGGGGGTGTATCCCAACAAAAGCATTATTGAAATCTGCACAAGTATATAATTATTTAAAGCATACTTCCGACTATGGAATTGAATTGGAAGGCTCAGCAAAACCTAATATGGATGCAATTGTAACTCGAAGCAGAGGAGTTGCAGAAAATATGAGTAAAGGCGTTCAATATTTAATGAAGAAAAATAATGTTCAAGTAATTGAAGGAAGAGGTAAATTACTTAAAGGTAAAAAAGTGGAGGTTGAATTAAATGGTAATAAAGAAATATATGAAGCTGATCATATTATTTTAGCAACAGGTGCTCGTTCAAGAGTTCTTCCAAATCTTCCTCAAGATGGTAAAAAGATAATTGGATATAGAGAAGCAATGACTTTGAGAGAACAACCTCAATCAATGCTTGTTGTTGGTTCAGGTGCAATAGGAAGTGAATTTGCATATTTTTATCAATCAATCGGAACTCAAGTTACCTTGGTTGAATTTATGCCTACATTAGTTCCAAATGAAGATTCTGAAGTTGCTTCAACTCTTCAACGTAATTTTAAGAAAAGTGGAATGAAAGTTTATACTTCAACTTCTGTTGAAAGAGTTGACACTTCTTCTGACAAATGTAAGGTTACAATTAAAGGAAAAAAAGGAGAAGAAATTATTGAAGTGGATGTTGTTCTTTCTGCTGTTGGTGTTCAAACAAATATTGAAAATTTAGGTTTAGAAGAATTGGGAGTAAAGACTAATGGTCCAAAGATAGAAGTTGATAATTTCTACAGAACAAATATAGAAGGAGTTTATGCAATTGGAGATATTGTTCATGGTCCTGCTTTGGCTCACGTTTCTTCAAAAGAAGCTATAATTTGTATTGATGCTATTCATGGCTTAAACCCAAAACCATTGAGTTATGATAATGTTCCTGGTTGTACATACACTTATCCTGAAATTGCATCAGTTGGACTAACTGAAGATAAAGCTAAAGACTTAGGAAAAGAAATTAAGGTTGGTAAGTTTATGTATATGGCATCAGGAAAGGCTTCAGCAAGTGGAAACAGAGATGGATTTGTTAAAGTTGTTATTGATGCTAACACAGACGAAATGCTTGGTTGTCACATGATAGGTGATAATGTTACAGAAATGATTGCAGAGGTTGTTTTGGCAAGAGAAAACAAAATAAATGCTCATCATATTCTTGATGCAATTCATCCTCACCCAACAATGTCAGAAGCTGTTATGGAAGCAATTGAAGCAGCTTATGGAAAGGCAATTCACGGATAAAATAGATTATGAAAATAATTAAAACATCAATTCCTGACCTTTTGATTGTTGAGCCTGACGTTTTCAAAGACCAAAGAGGCTATTTCTTTGAGTCGTACAATCAAGAACGTTACTTTGAGAATGATATGAAAATGATTTTTGTTCAAGATAATGAATCAAAGTCTATGAAGAATGTTCTAAGAGGGCTTCACTTTCAAAAACCTCCTTATGCTCAAGGAAAATTGGTTAGAGTAATTCAAGGAAAGGTTTTAGATGTTGCAGTTGATATTCGAAAAGGCTCTCCAACTTATGGAAAATTTCATGCTGTTGAGTTAGATGCTTTGTCGAAAAGAATGTTTTATATTCCAGAAGGTTTTGCTCATGGTTTTCTTACACTCGAAGATGACACTATTTTTTCTTACAAATGCACAAACTACTATAATAAAGAATTAGAAGGATCAGTTCTTTGGTCTGATGAAACAATTGGAATAGAATGGAATGTTGAAAATCCAATTCTTTCAGACAAAGACAAGATTGCTCCATTATTAAAAGATTTTAATTCGCCATTTGTTTATTAATGGCACAAGATAAAGATCCTAAAGAAATCCTAAAGAAATACTGGGGATACGATAGTTTCCGATTTAATCAAGAAGCTATTATATCCTCAGTTTTGTCTAATAAAGACACTATTGCTCTTTTGCCAACAGGAGCAGGGAAATCTCTTTGTTATCAATTGCCAGCTCTTTGCAAATCAGGAGTAACAGTTGTTGTTTCTCCACTTATTGCACTAATGATTGACCAAGAAAAATCATTAAAAGAAAAAGGTATAAGCAGTAGAATAATTTATTCAGGACTTAGCAGCCAAAACATAGAGATAATTTTAAATAATTGTTTGTATGGAAAAGTTAAGATTCTATATATTTCTCCTGAAAGAATTTCTTCAAGGCTATTTATATCCTATTTTGAAAAGATGAAAGTTAATCTAATTGCTGTTGACGAAGCTCATTGCATTTCAAAATGGGGTTACGATTTTAGACCTTCCTTTCTTAATATTTCTGATTTAAGGAAATATCATCCTCAAGTCCCTGTTTTAGCTCTCACTGCAACTGCAACAAAGCAGGTTGTTGAAGATATTCAAGACAAACTTCTTTTTAGAGAAAGAAATATTTTGTCAACAAGTGTTGAAAGAGAGAATCTAAATTATATGGTTTTTCAGGAGAGTGATAAAATTACAAGAATTAAAACCATTATTGAAACTATTGGAGGCTCTGGCTTAATTTACGTTCGCTCACGCAAGAAAACAGTTGAACTTTCACAAACTCTAAAAGCAATTGGAATTAAAGCCGAGGCTTATCATGCAGGATTAACAAATCCAATAAGAAACTATCGACAGCTTCAATGGGTTGAAGAAAAGACAGATGTTATGGTTGCAACAACAGCTTTTGGAATGGGAATAGATAAACAAAATGTGAGCTATGTAATTCATTACGATTTGCCAGAAAGCATTGAGGCTTATGTTCAAGAAGTGGGTAGGGCAGGAAGGAATGGTAAGAAAGCTTATGGAATTTTGCTTTATAATGATAGGGATATTGATACATTAAGAAAGACAATTGAATCCAATTTTCCAGATAAGAAATATATCCAAAATATTTATAATGCTCTATGCAACTACTATCAAATTGCCACTTCAACAGGGCAGGATAGAAGGTTTGATTTTGATATGATTGCTTTCTCTCAGGCTTATAATTTTGATACTTATTTAGTTTTTAGCTCAATTAGAATACTTCAGAACTCAGGATTAATTGAAGTTGTGGAGAATAGACATCCTTTCTCAAAGGTTTTCATAATTGTTGAAAGGGATACTTTATTTGACTTTATGAATACCTATCCTCAATATTTCCCTCTGCTTGAAGCTCTAAGAAGAACTTATTCTGGGCTAATGACTGAGTTTACAATAATTGATGAAAAGAAATTAGCTAAGCTATGCTACGACACAGAAGAGAATATATTCAAATCACTTAAGAAATTAGAGAAATACAATATCCTTTATTACGAGCCTAAGTCCTCTCAACCACAACTAATTTTTTCTCAAAACCGTCTTTCCAATGATAATTTTGAGCTATCACAAGAATATTATTATCAAATAAAGGAAAACAACAAGAAAAAGGCTGAGCAACTAATTGACTACATTAGTTCAAATGAATGTAGAGAAAAACAAATCCTTACATATTTTGACTTTAAAGCAAAGGAATGTGGCAAATGCGATGTATGTCTTTCCAATAAGAAAGCAATTGGTAGGGAAGAAACCATAAATGCTATCTATAATGAACTACTTCAAGGTCCAAAGTCATTGCAATATTTTTCCAATAATATAAATTATGGCTCCAAAGAAATTATAATACCATTAATTAGAGAGCTATTAGACGAAGAAGTGATAATTTTGGGGGATGGTCTTCTAAGTTTGAAAAAACAAGATTAATTATCTTTCCAATTCTTTATTAATTCACCAATAAAATTCCTTTAGAAAATAGAATTAAGCAAAGTAAAAAATGCTTAAAACGAAGTATTGAACTATCAAAACTAAGGTTACAACTATTTTTATCAAGCTTTGATCTACAATTCATGCCATGAAATACTCGGAATCATGCCATGAATTGACTCAAATCATGCCATGAAATGGATGAATTCATGCCATGAATTGGAGTAAATCATGGCATGAATTCGACATCAACATCAAGTAAAAAAAGTTTAAAGTCTAATTAATCGAGTTTAATGCTTTATTTTTAGAGATTTATAACTTGATTTCTTTTTGCTTAAAACTGATGATAATTTAGATGATTTTGGAGAAAAATTAGAATGATTTTCTTAATACTATTTTAGTTGAAGTAAAATGAAATCTTCCATATCCTCTGGTTTGGTTTGAGTTGAAAAACGCTTAATAACCTTACCTTCTTTATTGATAACAAATTTTGTAAAGTTCCATTTTATTGCATCTCCCAATGTACCTGAGGCTTCTTTCTTCAAAAACTTAAATAGTGGATGAGCATCATCACCATTTACATTTATTTTTGAAAACATAGGAAAAGTAACTCCATAGTTTAGCATGCAGCCATTTATGATTTGTTGTTCGTCTCCAGGTTCTTGATTGGCAAACTGATTGCAAGGAAATCCTAAAATAACTAAGCCTTTGTCTTTGTATTTTTTATATAAAGCCTCCAAGCCTTCAAATTGAGGAGTAAAGCCACATTTACTTGCTGTATTTACAACAATAACAACTTTCCCTTTATAATCTGACATCGAAACCTCTTCTCCTTCAATTGAAATTGCCTTAAAATCATAAAAGCTTTCTTTTACTTCCTTTCCTTCATTTTGTCCCAATGATTTATTATTGAATGTAAATAAAGAAATAATGGAGAGTAGGATAGTCAATAAATTAAATTGTGTTTTTTTCATAATCTTCTTTTTTTATAGCGTGAAAATAATATTATCCTCTTACAAAATGAGGCATATCCATCGGGATTACAATTGAAAACTCTACTAATCCTCCAAATTCTCCATTTTCATACCACGGAGTTTGATAGATTAGTTTTTTCAATCCTTCTTTTTCAATCGTATAAGCATTAGTTTGAGGACTTGTCATCATCTGTTGAATCATTTCTTTTGACCTTTGAGAGTGGCAGTCCATAAGTTGTTTCCCAATAAGCTCTCTTCCTCCCGATTTTTGAAATGTCATAACACTTCTTTCGTTCATTTCAATAATCTTTCCATTCTTATCTGAAATAGTTATAGCCACAAAAGGCAGTTCATTAGCCCAATTTTCCATATTCTTTTTTTTTTTTAAATTTATAATAATTGATTATCAGTTGTTTTTATTATATAGTTGTTCTAATCTTTTGATATTATCTTCAATTTCTTTTTTCTTTTCTGTAAAATAATAACCATTTTTTGCTAAGGTATCGTATAATTCTATTGAAAGATTATACATTTCGATTGCTTTATTATAGTTTTCAGTATATTCGAAAACACTTCCAAGATTATTTTGTATTTCTGCAACCTTTGCTAAGTTATTGTCTATATCTTTTTCTGCAAGTTCTTTCCTTATTCTCAGTGCTTCTTTTAATATGTTTTGAGCTTTTTCGTATTCTCCTATGCCTGAATAAAGCAATCCTAAAAGGTTTTGAGTATAACTTATTTGAGAAAGATTTTCTATTGGATTAATATCTACTAAACTATAATAAATATCAATCACATCTAAGTAAAGTTTCTCTGCTTTAGAGAGGTCAGCGGTTTCTTTGCTTATTGAGGCTAAATTTAGTTTAATGGTGGTAAGTTGGAGTAAGTATTGCTTGGGATAATCCATTGATAATTGTTCATATAAAGTACATGAAGAATTCATTGCCTCTATTGCTTCTGGATATTTCTGATTCTTATAGTAGATAAGTCCCAAATTATTTAATGAAGTTGCTTTATGAGATTTATATTCGTCTTGTTTAAATTGGCTTAAACTATCAAAAAGCATTATGGCTTCTAAATAATAATCAACTGAAATGGAATCGTTTCTTAATTCATTATGCAATGAAGCTAAATTCATTAAGTTTATTGCATAAGAGGAAAGATATTTATCTGGATATATGGAGGAAAACTCTCTATTTATTTCTAATGCTTCATTAAAAGGAGAAAGAGCTTCATTAAAATTACGTGTTGATTTATATAAAATAGCAAGATTGATAAGAGTTTCAGCTTTACTTGGAGAGTATAAATAATAATCTTTTGGAATAATTGAATCATAGGTGTCTATTGCACTATAATATAATTCTTCTGCTTTTGAATACTCTTCTTTAATAAAGTAAATACTCCCAAGAATATTATTGATATTTGCTGTTATGAAAGGAGAGGTGTTGCGTTTTAATATTTGATTATACCAATCAATTGCTTTCTCAAAGTTTCTTTGTTCGTAAAGGAAATTTGCGTATTCCATAAGAATAGGAATGCTCTCTATGTTATATATTGCTAACTTGTAGTATATATTTCCTATCTTTTCAAACTTATCACTTAATGAAGAAAACCTTAAGAGATTTGTTTCAAAATCGATATGCCTTTTTATATATTCTTTTTTGCTTTTTTCATATTGCTCAATGTATTGTTGGGTATAGTTCTGATTTGAACATAAAACAATGGCATCTTGTATCTTGTTCTCTAAGATAAAAGAAATACATTGATGTACAATACTGTCAAATCTACTTTTATCTATTTCCACAAAGTATTGAGAAGTATTATTAAGTGTTTTCCTATAAGCTAACTCATTATCATAAATAGCTTTTAAATAATTATTATATTCTGGATGAGAGATTAGTTTTTTTTCTTTTTGTAATCTATATTCATTAAGTTTGTGGTTGTTTGTTGCTTCAAAGTTTTTTAACCCTATTCTTTTAAACTCATTAAATAGAGAATAATATGTTTCTTGCTTACACATTATAATATCCATATCTTCTGAATCTATTTCAACCACATTCATAATTATATAATCCTTTTTCTCTATTCTATTGATAAAAGGTTTAGGGATACTTTTCTTTGTTTTTGCAGGTATTCTGATTTCAAAATGACCTAATGAGTCTGAAAAGATAGTAACTGTGTCAAAAACATTATTAATTCCAACTCCACTTAAAGGAAGGTTTGTCTCGTTAGTATATTCAAAAATTCTGCCTTTAATATTCTTTTGAGAATATGTTTCAATCGAAATTGCTAATATAATTGCAATTAATACAAGTCTTTTTATAGTTAAAGTAATCTTCATACAATCAAAATCCATATTTTAAAGGGTTCTTGAATAAGCACAAAGGTACATATTTTAATGGCATAAACAAAAAAAGCCTTAAGGCAATTAGTCTTAAAGCTTTTTTATTTTTATTTAGTTATCTTTATTCTTACTTGCAAGAAAGAGCTGCAAGTGCTATTGAATACATTTTTGTTTTAGTTGAGTCACCTCTTGAAGATAAAACGCAAGGAACTTTTGCTCCAACAACCATAGCTGCTAATTCAGCACCAGCAAATTTAGTAGCTGTTTTGTAGAATACGTTTCCTGATTCAATATTAGGGAATACTAAACAGTCTGCATCTCCTGGAACTTCACCTTTAAGTTTTTTGATTTGAACACTTTCTTTGTCAATAGCAACGTCCATTGCAAGTGGTCCATCAATAATAGCTCCTTTAATTTGTCCTCTATTTCCCATAGCAGCAATTACAGCAGCATCAACGCAAGCTGGCATACCAACAGAAACTTGTTCTGTTGCAGCAATAAGAGCAACTTTTGGATTAGGGTTTTCAAGAACCTTTGCAGTGTTGATTACATAATTAGTGATAGCAATTTTTTGATTGAAATCAGGAGCAGGGATAACTGCAACGTCAGAAGTAACTAAAAGTTTATGATAAGTTGGAACTTCAAAAACTGCAACATGAGATAAAACAGCTTTACCACCAGGCATAAGTCCAGATTCTTTATTTAAGATAGCACGCATATATTTGTCAGTTGTGCAAAGACCTTTCATTAAGAAATCTCCTTCTCCACTGTTAATTAATTTAACAGCTAAGTTTGCAGCAGCTTGTTCGTTTGATTCTTGAACTAATTTGTATTTATTAACATCAATACCTTCTTCTTGACATACTTTCTTAATTGTTTCAATGTCTCCAACCAATGTAGCTTCAATAATTCCTAAGTCAATAGCCATTGATGTTGCGCCAATTGTATGAGAATCGTTAGCAAAAGCAGCAACTAATCTTTTCTTCCCTTTTAGCTTTACAGCTTCAATAATTTGATCTAATTTTGTAATCATTTTGTTTGAAATTTATATTTGTATTATTTTCTATATTAAAATTTTTGCAAAGTTACTTAGTTTATAGCAAACTGCCAATCTTATATTTGTTTTTTACTCTTATTTAATATTTATTTGACAAATTTTTCGCAATTTGTTTTTCTGAAAAAGGTAGGGTTTATTTAAGTATTTCTAACTAAGTTTTTATAATAATAATTTCATCTATTCTTGTGGTGTAGCGAGGAGATATTTTTTCTTGATTCATTTTCCAAACTCTACCTTGTGATTGGGAGGCAAGTCTAACTTTTTGAGAGCCATAGGTTGAATTTAAAAAATCTATGGAAGTCATTAGTTTTTGATGTGATGGATTAGAGGATTGAAATAGGTTGTATTGAAAATTATCCATAGGCTCTAAATCCATAACCACAACACCTGCTTTCTTATAATTGTAGCCTTTTATAAATATTTTCTCTAATGCCTCAATAGCAAATTTTGCTAATTCAATGGAGCTATTAGTTATAAAAGGCAATTTAAACACATAGCTTTTGGAATATTGCTCTTGAGTTTTGTTGTGAAAATTGGTATGAAGGAAAACCATAATTGTTCCTGCAAATGATTTTTGTTTGCGTAGCTTTTCAGCACAAACAACAGCAAAGGTTACCACTCTTTCTCTTATATCTTCAAACTCTGTATATGTGGTTTCAAAAGAACGTGTTGTTGCAATTGTTTTCTTTGGTCTTAGGTCTTCAATCTCAATTGATGCTACTCCTTTCAAATCGTACTTTAGTCTTAAGCCAACAACCGACATAAATTTCTTAACCCAACTATCCTCAATCATTGTAAAGTCATAAGCATTCTTAATCCCTGAATCAATAAGTTTTTTAGAATATCTCCTCCCAATTCCCCATACATCCTCAACCTTAGTCCATTTTAAAGCTTTTTTTTGTTTTTCTGAGCTATCAATAACGTATGTTCCCTTTGTTCTTTGAGGAAATTTCTTGGCTATTTTATTAGCAACCTTAGCCAAAGACTTTGTTGGAGCAAATCCAATGCTTATTGGTATTCCAGTGCATTTTAGAACCTTCTTCACAATCTCTCTTCCATACTCCTCCAAGTCTATGTCAAGAGAATCATCTATATAGAAAAAAGCTTCATCAATACTATAAATCTCCATCATCGGAAAATACTCCTTAGCTATAGAAAATACTCTGTTGCTCATATCCCCATAGAGAGCAAAATTGCTGGAAAACACTTCAACGGAATATTTCTCAACCAAAGCCTTGCACTCAAAAAAAGGTTGTGCCATTTTAATTCCAATAGCCTTAGCCTCATTGCTTCGAGCAATAACACAACCATCATTATTTGAAAGCACAATAATAGGCTTGTTATTCAAATCGGGTCTAAAAACTCTCTGACAAGAAGCATAGAAATTATTACAATCAATTAAGGCAAACATAATCTCTTTTATTTAGAAAGCCTTTATAACAAAGGTAACAACTCCCCAAATAATAAATTCATTATCTTGAGTAACTCTAATTGGAGGATATTTATCATTTGAAGGTAAAAGCCAAGCACCTTCTTTATCTTTTTGAAATCTCTTTAAGGTATATTCTCCATCAATAAAACATACCACAATCTTATTCTCAACAAAATCAATACTCTTGTCAATAACCAACAAATCACCATCATTAATACCACTATCCTTCATTGACTCTCCACTAACTCTACCAAAGAAAGTAGAATATGGGTGTTTTATAATATGCTTGTTAAGGTCAATACCTATTTCTTCAAAATCCATTGCAGGAGAAGGAAACCCAGCACTCAAACCAAAAGGAAACATAGGTCTTTCAACCTCAGTTTCATTTTTCATTGAAATAATATCAATCCTTAACTTATCATCCTTTTCCATATATTTAAAAATCATTCATAACAAAAAGCAAAAATAAGAAATAAAACTTTAGTGCTTTGTTATCCTGCTAGGACTCGAACCCAGAATAAATGAACCAGAATCATCTGTGTTACCATTACACCACAGGACATTGTAATATGAAAAAAAGTCAAAGTATTTTACTATCTTTGACTTTTATTTTCTTTGTTATCCCGCCAGGACTCGAACCTGGAATGTATGAACCAAAATCACATGTGTTACCATTACACCACGGGACAATCAGTTTTAATTAATTGAGGTTGCAAAAGTACTATAATTTTTAATATCTGCAAATTTTTTTATGTTTTTTTATTCAATAATTGTTGAAATAGCTTGAATTCAAGATATATTTATATTGCAAAATAAAACTTTTATTTATCTTTGCACATACTTAATCTTTATTGTATGTCTGACCAAAAACTTATTGAAGTAGATAATTTAAGAATTTCATTTCTTGGCCAAAAACAATGGTCTGAAGTTGTTAAGGGAATTAGTTTCTCTATCAATAGAGGAGAAATTGTTGGTTTAGTTGGTGAAAGTGGCTCTGGGAAAAGTGTTTCTTCTTTGGCAATTATGGGACTTTTGCCTGAGAGATATTCTAAGATAAACGAAGGGAAGATTCTTTTTTACGATAAAGATGATACACCAATTGATTTAACCCAATTGACAGAAAAGCAATACCAATCTTTTAGAGGGAATAAAGTTGCTATGATTTTTCAAGAACCAATGACAGCTCTTAATCCTGTTCAGAAATGCGGCTCTCAGGTTATGGAAATGATTATGCTTCATAATAAAACCACAAAAAGCAAAGCAAAGCAAAGAGTTTTGGAACTTTTTAAAGAAGTGTTATTACCTGATGTGGATAGAGTATATAATAGTTATCCTTTTGAACTATCAGGAGGACAAAAGCAAAGAGTTATGATTGCAATGGCTCTAAGCTGCAATCCTGACTTACTTATTGCCGATGAACCTACAACAGCATTAGATGTTACTGTTCAAAAAACTATTTTGGAACTATTAAAAACCATTCAAGACAAATATGGAATAGGAATCCTTTTTATCACTCACGATTTGGGTGTAATTAAACAGATTGCCGATAGGGTTATTGTACTTTATAAGGGAGAAATTGTTGAAAAGGGAGATGTAAATGAAGTTTTCTTTAATCCTCAACATTCCTACACAAAAGGCTTGCTTGCCTCACGACCTCCAATTGAAAAAAGACCAAAGAGATTACTTACCGTTTCTGACTTTTTGAGTAACAATAATCAAGAGCAAGTGCTAATTACTAAAGAGCAAAGACAAGAAAATCATAAATTGCTCTACTCTCAAGAACCATTACTAAGAGTTAATGATTTATCTGTTGAGTATGTTGTTAAGAAGAATTTATTTGGCAAGATAACTAAAAAGAAAATTGCAACAAACAAAGTTAGCTTTGATGTTTTTAAGGGAGAAACCTTAGGGCTTGTTGGAGAAAGTTGTTGTGGTAAAACAACAGTAGGAAGAGCAATCCTACAATTAATTGAAGCAGCAAGTGGACAAATTGAGTTTGACGGTAAACTATTAAACCAAATGAAAGGGGAGGAGTTAAGAAAGATAAGAAAAGATATTCAAATAATATTTCAAGATCCATATTCTTCATTAAATCCCCGTTTATCAATTGGTCAAGCAATTGAAGAGCCTCTAATTGTTCATAATATATATCCAAACGCCAAAGAAAGGAAAGAAAGAGTTATTTCTCTTATGGAGAAGGTTGGGCTTGATGCATCACAATATAATCGCTATCCTCATCAGTTTTCTGGTGGTCAAAGACAAAGAATAGGCATTGCACGCTCATTAGCTTTGGAGCCTAAGATAATAATTTGTGATGAAAGTGTTTCTGCTTTAGATGTCTCTGTTCAAGCACAAGTGTTGAATTTGCTTAATGATTTAAAGAATGACTTTGGATTTACCTATATATTTATTTCTCACGATTTGTCAGTTGTAAAATATATGTCCGATAGAATGATTGTTATGCAAAAGGGAAATATTGTTGAACAAGGAGAATCGGACTCAATTTATGCAAATCCTCAAACTCAGTACACACAAAAACTTATCTCTTCAATTCCAGTATAGATAATATCAGTCTTAAATTATATTTTGGTTGACTTATTCATTATCAGAGGTAAATTATATTTTCTGGAAAAAATTATTGCTGATTATAACTATAAGTCAGAAAAGTTTTTAATTTTGCAGTAATTAATTATAAACTTTATTGATAAAACTTATGGGAATAAATAATAAAACCATCGATTTCACTAATTCAGAAATCGCTTTCAAAAACAAAACTAACTCTCAACTTAAAGAAGCATATTTACTTTTTAAGGTAATGAATAATCCTTTTATGGTTAAAATCGGTAAAAACTTAGTAAGATTTGCTTTTTCTATTCATTTCCCTATTGATGGAATAATTCGTAATACAATATATAAATTCTTTGTTGGAGGACAAACCATTGACGACTGCTCAAAGACTGTTGAAAAGCTTTCTCAAAGAAATGTACATACCATTTTAGATTTTGCAGCAGAAGGAGAGCAAGAAGACAAACTCTTTGACAATGTTTGCAATGAAGTCCTTAAAACAATTGATTACGCAAAGGCAAACACAAAAACTCCTTTTAGTGTATTTAAAATTACAGGAATTGCACGTTTTGACCTATTAGTTAAGGTTAGTGCTAATGAAGAATTGACAAAAGAAGAAACTCAGGAGTATGAAAGAGTATATAAAAGAGTTGAGTCAATTTTCAAAAAAGGCTATGAACTTGGAGTACCAGTGCTTGTAGATGCTGAAGAAACATGGATACAACCTGTTTTGAATAGTTTGTTTTTAGAATTTATGAAGAAGTACAACAAAGAAAAAGCAATTGTCCAAAACACCTATCAAATGTATTGCCACAAATCCATTAACTCACTAAAGGCACATCATCAAATAGCATTAGAAAATGGAGTTAAGTTTGGATTAAAGATAGTTCGTGGAGCCTATATGGAAAAGGAAAGATTAAGAGCAAAAGAAATGGGATATCCATCACCCATTCAACCGGACAAAGCTTCAACAGACAAAGACTTTAATGCAATTATACACTATTTAGTAGATAATGTAGATACAATAGACTTTATGGTAGCAACACATAATGAAGAAAGTACCGACCTTTTAGCAAGACTAATTAAAGAAAAGAACCTACCATTAAATCATCCTTCAATCTATTTTGCACAACTCTATGGAATGAGCGACCACATAACATTTAATCTTGCAGATAAAGGATATAATGTTGCAAAATATGTTCCCTATGGAGCAGTTAAAACCATGATGCCATATCTTTTCCGTAGAGCTGAAGAAAACTCCTCAGTAAAAGGACAAACCTCAAGAGAACTTCGTTTGATAGAACAAGAAATCAAAAGAAGAAAAGGAAAGTAAGATTAAACAATATTGTTCAAACAATGTTATTTATGTTTGAGATAACTATCTCGTTTTTCCAAGATAGTTATCTGGGGGCTCTGCGATAGTTATCTCGGATTAAAAAAGTGCGACTTTTCAGTCAAAAAACGTCGATTTTAAATTCAAAATCGACGTTTTCCAATCAAAAATAGGCTATTTTTGAGTTTCGTATAGTTATCTCGAGCTTCTTGGATAGTTATCTTGAGAGTTTGGGATAGTTATCTCAGTCTAAAATAAGCTTATAATAATTCTTTACAATAGTGTTATGAAGTCAAGAGATAGGATTTTAGTGAGTTAGGATAGTTATCTTTTGCAACTACTTTTTTAACGTAGTGATAAATATATTTATTATACAATAAAAGAATTATTTTCTTTTTTGTTTGAAAGATTGGAAATAAGTTTGTAAGTTTGCCGCATAATTATTTCATAAGATTTTATATGCATCTCATATTGAATTATTAGATGGTTTAGAAGTAGAAGTTAGTGCAAGTTTTGAAGTAGGTACTTATGAATGTAATATGGTAAATCATTAAACAAAATAGATATGAAAAAGACAATAATTTTAATTGCATTTATATTTGTGAGTATTGTAACTATGTCGCAAACCAAGTTTGGAGTTAGAGCTGGAATGACTGTATCAACTTATAGTTCGGCTCAATATATTTATAAGTTCAAACCAGGTATTCATATTGGAGGAGTTGCAGATATTCCTATTGGTTCTTCAAAGTTTTCCTTTGTTCCTGGAGTTTATTTTGCAGATAAAGGAACAATTGAGAAAAGAGATTCTATAGATATAGATTATGTTAATGGCTATCCTGATCATTATTATAAAGGAACAAATTATAATTATCAATTAGAGATTCCTTTACTTTTTGTTTATAAGATTACAATAAATAATAAATTAAGCCTCAAGCCTCAAATAGGTGCTTATATCTCATATGGATTATTTGAAATAAATAATTGGCAAAGAGATTATATTGGTACTGTTACTCTAGATTATCCTACAGAAGGTACATATAGTCGTTATTTTTATGATTATCCTTTTGGTTTATTATATGGAGGTAATGTAGGTTTATCTGCTTTCTATAATAAGTATTCATTTACTTTTTCTTGCGATATTAGTTCATATTCCCGTCCTCAAATTTATCCAGATATTTGTATGTTCTTTTCTTTAGGATATAACTTTTAGTAAGAAATAAATTTGTTCAGAATTAAACTTAAAAGAGAAGTTCAGTTAGTTTTTGGACTTCTCTTTTTCTTTTTACGAATAAGACTTAGTTAGTGATTAGGGAGTAAATTAGATACAGATCAAGATAAATATTAGTTTTATATACTAAATAAAAGAAATTTCCTATATTTGCACCTTACTTATGCCCTATAATTAATAAATTTTAGGGTTATGTTGAACGAATACTTTTATTTATGACGATTGACGTTAGCTCAGAAATTGGACATTTAGAGGGGGTTATACTTCATAGACCCGGAATAGAAATTGAAAAAATGGTACCTAATACAATTGAAGAATGTTTGTATAGCGACCTTTTAAACCTTAACATAGCAACAAAAGAATACTCCTACTTTGAAAAAGTATTATCCAAATGGACTAAGACTTATCAAATAATGGATCTTCTTTCAGAGATTCTTAAAGACCAAAATGTAAAACTTAAGTTGGTTAATGAGATTCTGGAAAGAGAAGAAAAGACCCATTTAGCAGAAGAACTTCTTTGTCTTGAAGCTAAAGAATTAGCAAGAGTTCTTATTGAAGGGTGGAAAGAAGAACTATCACCTTTGTATAATTTCTTATATACTCGTGATGCTTCTTCAACACTTTATGATAATGTTTTAATTCATTCAATGCAGTTTGATGTAAGAGTTAGAGAAAGCATTATTATGAATTATGTTTTTAAGTATTATTTTAATGCAAAAACATTAAGTACAAGTACCTATTCTCCAAAAGCAAATACAGAAGGAGGAGATATTTTAGTTGGGAATGAAAACACTCTTCTTGTAGGGCATGGAATGAGAAGCAATAAAAAAGGAATAGATTATTTAGTTGAGCATTATTCCAAAATTAAACCAAAATTCAATATCTTAGTTCAAAATCTTCCTCATTCTCCAGAGTCATTTATTCATTTAGATATGGTATTTACATTTTTGGATAAGGATAAATGTATGGTATATGAACCATTAATTGTTAAGAATGAAGAGGGTTTTGAAGTAACACATATAGAAATTGACAATGGAAAGGTTACTTATCACGAAAAACCTAATTTCATGAAAGGTTTAAAGGATTTGGGATTTAACCTTGAACCAGTTAAATGTGGTGGAGATAATAGATTATATCAAGATAGAGAACAATGGCACTCAGGTGCTAATTTCTTCTGCTTGGGCGAAGGAAAAATAATTGGCTATTCAAGAAACTCTCATACAATAAATGCGTTAAATAAAGCTGGTTTTGCAGTCCTTAATGCAGAAGATATTTGTAATGACAAAATTAATATGAATGATTATAATCGTTTTGTTGTAACAATTGATGCTGCAGAACTACCTCGAGGAGGAGGTGGGGCAAGATGTATGACTATGCCAATAAAACGTTCAAAAGTAAATTGGTAGAACTTAAAAATAAAGAAATTAATTATATATTTAAACTTAGAATAGATGAAAAAGTATTCTTTAATTAATAATATCTTAGGCTGGTTAGTATTCCTAATTGCAAGCGTTGTATATTTGATTACTGCCGAACCTACTGCCTCATGGTGGGATTGCGGAGAATATATTGCAACAGCATATAAATTTCAAGTAGGACACCCTCCTGGAGCACCAACATTCCAGCTTTTTGGTAGAATATTCTCTCTTTTTGCTGGTGGCGATGTAACAAAGGTAGCCTATATGGTTAATGCCATGAGTGCAATTTGCAGTGGATTAACAATTCTTATGCTATTTTGGACAATTACAATGTTGGCAAAGAAACTAATTGCAAAAACTCAAGAAATTACAACTTCTCAAATGATAGCAATCTTTGGAAGTGGAGTTGTTGGAGCATTAGCCTATACTTTTTCAGATACATTCTGGTATTCTGCCGTTGAAGGTGAAGTTTACGCAATGAGTTCATTCTTCACAGCCTTAGTTTTCTGGGTAATTTTGAAGTGGGAAAGCCAAGCAGATGACAAACATAATTTGCGTTGGATTATCCTAATAACCTTTTTAATAGGTATTTCAATTGGAGTCCACTTACTTAACTTACTTGCAATTCCAGCAATGGCTTATGTATTCTACTTTAAGAAATATCCAAACACAACTAAGAAAGGATTTATTTGGGCAGGAATCTTATCATTATTTATGGTTGCAATAATACTTTACTTTATTGTTCCTATGATAGTTTCTTTAGCAGGTAAGTTTGAAATATTCTTTGTTAATTCAATAGGACTACCATTCAATTCAGGAACAATAATCTACTTTGCACTATTAATTGGACTAATTGCGTGGGGATTAAAATACACTAAAGATAAAGTAAAACCACTACTTAACACAATTATTCTTTCATTTCTTTTCCTTTTAATTGGATATTCAACATTCTTCATATTGGTAATACGTGCAAATGCAAACACACCAATCAACGAAAATGCTCCAAAAGATGCAGTTGCACTACTAACTTATCTTAATCGTGAACAATATGGCTCAACACCTGTATTTTATGGACAATACTATACAGCACAGCCAAATGGAATGGAAACCACTACAAAATACACTAAAGACAAAGCAAGTAAAAAATACATTAAAGAAAGTTCAGGATCAGAATATACATTTGCTTCAGAAGATAATACTCTTTTCCCAAGAATGTATTCTGCTCAGGAAGAAAAACACATTCAGTTCTATAAATACTGGTCAGGAGTTAATGGAGATAGAAAACCAACCTTTGCAGAAAATCTTCGTTACTTTTTCCGCTATCAAGTCAACCATATGTATTGGCGCTACTTTATGTGGAATTTTGCAGGAAGACAAAATGACATTCAAAGCTTTGGAGTAAACCATTCTAATTATGATCCTCAATCCAATGGCACAAAAGATCTTTTAAATGGAAACTGGATTTCTGGTATTAAGTTTATTGATCAAATGCGTTTAGGACCTCAAAGCAATTTGCCAAGTGATATGGCTAATAATGCAGGACGCAACACACTATTTTTCCTACCACTACTATTAGGTATTGCAGGATTAATATATCAATTCAAAAAAGACAGGAAAGATGCCTTTGTGGTATTCTTACTATTCTTTATGACAGGATTGGCAATTGTACTTTACCTTAACCAACACCCAACACAACCAAGAGAAAGAGATTATGCTTATTCTGGTTCATTCTATGCATTTGCAATTTGGATAGGTTTAGGAGTATATGGATTATATGATTGGTTAAAGAAAGTTAAGATACCTGAAAACATTAAAGCAATTTCCGTATCAGTAATTTGTCTTGTTGCAGTACCAGTGCTTATGGCTTCTCAAGAATGGGATGACCATGATAGAAGTGGAAGATATATGGCAAGAGAATTTGCAAGAAACTACTTAGAAAGCTGCGAAAAAGACGCTATATTAATAACCTTTGGAGATAACGATACATTCCCACTTTGGTATATTCAAGAAGTTGAGGGAGTACGTCCAGATGTTAGAATACTTAACTTCACTCTTTCAGGAATGCATTGGTATGTAGAACAACTATACAGTAAAATTTACGATTCTGAAAAGGCACCCTTCACACTACCAAAAGAATATTATAGAATGGGATTAAATGCCTCATTAGTTTATCCAACAACAGATCAAACTATTGAGCTTAGAGATGCTTTAAAAACCTTTATGACAGACCCAAATACAACCACTTTCCTTCAAAATGGAGATTCGGTTAAGGTTCTTCTATATAATAATTTTAGAATTTCTTCAGAGAAAGACACAATGACTTTCTCAATACCAGTCGATTCAAAACAAGGCAGACAAATTCCTCGTAATGAATTGATGCTATTGGATATTTTGGCAACCAATGCCTTCAAACGTCCAATCTATACAATGAGCCCTTCCTATTTTGCAAAGTTAATTCCAAACATCAACGACTATGTTCAACAAGAAGGGTTAGTATATAGAATAACACCTAAGCCTCAACCAGGAAATATAGCATTAGAAAAAACAAGTAATTTATTCTTAAATAAGTTTCAATGGGGAGGAATTAAAGATCCAAAAACATATTTGGAAGATGCAGTATCAGTAAATAACTCAAGAAACATGCGTCAACAACATATGTTTATTGCAAGAAACTTTTCAGCCAATGGACAAAAGGATAAAGCTATTAAAATATTGGATAAAGCACTTGTAGAATTTCCAGCTTCAAAGCTCTATTTTGATAGATATGATTTGCAGTTTGCAGAACAATATTGTGCAAATGGAGAATTGAAAAAGGGAGAAGATATGTTTAATCAAATTGTTGATTTATACATAAGCCATATTAAGTATTATAATGGATTCACAGGCTCAAAAGCAAGAAATGTTGCATCAATAAAAAGTGAAACATTACAATACCTTGCAATGGCTTATTCTACAGCTCAAACATATAACCTAACATCTGTAATCAATAAAGTTAAAACTGTTCCTGAAGTACAATCATTCTTAGGAATTCAAGAAATGCAAAATGAGTATAACAATTTAATTTCAAAAGTAAATACAGCTGCACAAATTGCTCGTTCAGGCAATAAAGAAGCTGCTTCGCAGCAATTTCTTGAAATTTTAGTTCCTTTAGAAAAGATATTACAAACACAATCTGAAGAACTATTTAGTCGTGGAGCAGAACTATTAATGTTTATTTATTCCAATGCAATGAACTATCAGCTCAAAGCAGTAGAGGATAAAATAATGTCTAATCCAACTTTCAGTAAAGTTATTAATGAGTATGCACGTCAGCAACAAGCTCAAATGCAAACTCAACAACAAGGGCAACCAAATGTTGCAGTACCAGGTGTAAATTTATAAAGAAAAAAATTAATGAATATAGAAGTTTTAAAATCGAAGATTCATCGTGCAGTAGTAACTCGTGCCAATCTTCACTATATTGGAAGCATAACCATTGATGAAGACTTGATGGATGCAGCCAATTTGATTGAAAACGAAAGAGTATATATATTTGACATTAATAACGGAGAGCGTTTTGACACTTATGTTATTAAAGGAGAAAGAGGTTCTGGGGAGATAGGAATTAATGGAGCTGCAGCACGTAAGGTTCAAATTGATGACTTAGTTATAATTGTTTCTTATGCATCAATGGATTTTGAAGAAGCAAAAACCCATAAACCAATAGTAGTTTTCCCTCAAGAAAACAAACTTTCTTAAGACAATACACTCTTTATTGTAATAACATTTTAGTTAAGAAAGAATATGATTATTAGTTTTAAATAGGATATGAAAAAGACTTTAAGACTAATAATCTTTCTTTTAATAGGATTAGGTTTTATATGGTGGTTTATCTCTAAGCTATCAACTGAGGAAATAAAGCAATTATTCGAATCCTTTTCTAATGCCAATTACTTTTGGTTCTTTGTTGCATTATTAGTAAATGTTTTTAGTGCAGTTATAAGAGCCTTTCGTTGGCAACAACTCATTAGACCAATGGGCTATAATCCCAAACTAATTACTACTTTCTTAGCCGTTATGTCGGGTTATCTAACCAATTTGGCAGTACCTCGTTTAGGAGAAATTGTACGTTGTGGACTATTAAGCAAAAATCAGAAAATCCCCTTTGAGAAAACAGTAGGAACAGTAATTATTGAAAGAACAGTTGATACATTATGCTTTGCATTATTTTTCTTTATAGCCCTAATGATAGAGTTTAACTATATCAAGGATTATATCTACAATAATTTCAGCAACATCATCAACTTCTCATCCCTAAAAACTCTTCTTATTTATGGATTTATAGCACTTCTTGTTCTTTGTTTTATTCTTTTCCTTTTCCGAAAGAGGATAAGAGAAACAAAAATCTATAGGAAAATAATAGAATTTCTTTCAGGATTTATGGAAGGCATAAAATCCATCTTTAAGCTAAAGAACCCGCTACTTTTTATTTTCAATTCACTCTTTATATGGTCTCTTTGGATACTTGGAACCTATGTAATATTCCTTTGCTTTGAACAAACTTCACATCTTGCATTTAAAATTGCATTTGTAGCCACTATGTTAGGAGCCATTGGACCAATAGTAACACCAGGAGGAATTGGAATATTCCCAGCCATAATTGCAGAATCACTATTAATGTATTCCATTGTGCGTCCAGTAGGCTATGCAGCAGGATGGTTGCTATGGATAGTTTCACAAATAGGAGTAATTATTTTTGGATTAGCAGGATTTATTTATTTCTCTAAAGGCAAAAAAGATAATGAAAGAGTTAGACAAGATACAAAATAAGATAACCTCCTTCGACAACATACAAAAGCAAGTGTTGAAATGGAGAGAAGAAAACAAAAAGATAGTCTTCACAAATGGATGTTTCGACATCATACATAGAGGACATGTGGACTATTTATCAAAAGCCAAAGACTTAGGCGACATACTAATCATTGGGCTTAACACCGACCAATCTGTAAGAAACATAAAAGGCAACACACGCCCAATTCAAGATGAAAACTCAAGAGCCATTATCTTAGCCTCAATGCAATTTGTTGATGCCATAGTCTTTTTCTCCGAGCCAACACCCTATACACTCATTAAAGAAATACAACCAGATATTTTGGTTAAGGGAGCCGACTACAAGAAAGAAGATATTGTAGGCTACGATATAGTAAGCCAAAGAGGAGGCAAGGTAGAAACAATTGAATTTATAGAAGGATATTCCACAAGCAATATTGAAAGGAAAATCAAAAACACTAACTAATATTTCAATCCAATAAACCTTCAATCATTCACTTTTTCTCATTATTTCTTTGTTTTATTTCCAAAATGCACTATTTTTGCAGCAAAACAGAAATAAAATAGATTTAAAATGACTTTCATCGAATTTAAAGATAAGATGTTTGACTTAGCATGCTTCAATATACATAATGTATATGCATGGTATGATAATTTTGATAGGAACAACCTCACTCGATGGGTAAAGAAAGGATATCTTATTCGTTTAAGGAATGGTTATTTTACTTTTCCAGAATATAAGAATGTTCCTGATTTTTCTTTCTATATTGCAAATAGAATTTATAAACCTTCATATATTAGTCTTCATTCATCGCTATCTTTTTATGGACTTGTTCCAGAATCTGTTATTCAAACAACAAGTGTAACAACACTCAAAACCTCTTCTTTTGAAAATGAATTAGGAAGTTATTCCTATAAGAATATAAAGGATAGTTTAATGTTTGGGTACGATTTAAAACCAATGGCAGACAATAGAAACATACTTTTTGCATCACCAGAAAAAGCCCTATTGGACTTACTCTATTTATATCCTTTCTATAATAATGAAGAAGAATTGACAGACTTGCGTTTAGATGAAGATTACTTACAGAATGACCTAAATAAGACATTACTTATGAATTATTGTTCTAAGTTTGAAAATAAAGCTCTTGAGAAAAGAGTAAAATTACTCTTAAATATATATGATATATGATAAATATTGAGCAGATAAAAACATTTTTTCCTCCACAAATACAAAATACTACAACCTTTGATAAGCAAATTCTCAAAGAGTATATTCAACTAATGATTTTAGATTATCTATCAACAACTCCCTACATTTCAAAAATCTCTTTTATAGGTGGAACAAACCTAAGATTAGTTAAAGGTATTGATAGATTTTCTGAAGATTTGGACTTTGATTGTAAAAACCTTTCTGAAGATGATTTCATACAAATGACCAATGGAGTAATTCAATTTCTAACACGTTTTGGGTTAAAAGTAGAGGTAAGAGATAAAGAAAATTCTAAATTAAAAGCTTTCAGACGTAATATATATTTCCGCGAGTTCCTATTTGATTTGGGATTGAGTGGACATAAGGATGAGCGTTTTTTGATTAAAATTGAAAGTCAAGATCAAGGAATTATATATCAACCCATAATAACAAACATTAAAGGCTGTGGCTTTTTTATTCCTTTCCCAATGCCAAGTAATGGAGTTTTATGTAGTAAGAAGATTGCATCCACAATAAATCGTTCAAAAGGAAGAGATTTCTATGATTTGATGTTTTTGCTTTCTCAAACCAAGCCCGATTATGATTTTCTATCAAAAAGATGTGGTATTAATAACCTTGATGAGTTAAAGCAAGCATTTGATAATTTATTAATAAAGGTAGATTTAAAGAAGAAACAGAAAGACTTTGAACACCTTCTTTTTAACAAACAAAACAGTGATAAAATATTATTATTCAAAGAATTTATTCAATCATTAAGATAAAAATCATTATGGCAAAACTTGCAGAAATTAAGACAAAAGAGAATGAGGCTTCTGTTATGGAGTATCTCAATAGTTTTGAAGATGAGCAAAAGAAAAAGGATTCAATTGCAATTTATAATCTTATGCTCCAAATTGCTAATGAGGAAGGAAAAATGTGGGGAGATAGTATAATTGGGTTTAAGAAATATGTTGTTGTATCTCCTTCCAAACGTAGTGTTGAATGGTTTAAGGTTGGCTTTGCACCAAGAAAAAACAATATATCGCTTTATTTTAGCATGATGATGTATGGCGATGAAGCTCAAAGTCTAATTGATCAATTGGGCAAAGTTAAATTGGGTAAAGGTTGTGTTTATATTAAAAAGCTTAGTGATATAAATATTGATATTCTTAGCCAATTAATTCTTCTTTCACTAAAGGAATACTCTTTTTAGGTTAAAACTTATTCTCCAATATAATATTTAAGCCTTTCATTTTAGGCTAATAAATATCATTTTCGTCTAATGCCTTTTGGTATTTGCGAGCGTTGTTGTAGTGTTCGTTGATGTCGGCAGTGAAATTATGATTGCCTGAAAAGTCTTCCTTAGCACAAAAGAAAAGATAGTTATGCTTCGAATAATTTAGAACAGCTTCAATGGAGCTAATGCTAGGAATGCAAATAGGGTAGGGAGGAAGTCCAGTTCTTCTATAAGTGTTAAAAGGAGAATCAACGCCCAACATATTACCAGTAATTCTCTTAATGGTAAAATCATTTAAAGCAAATTTAATGGTTGGATCAGCTTGAAGAGGCATATTAATTTTTAACCTATTAATATAAACCCCTGCAATAATAGGCTTTTCTGCCTCTTGATTGGTTTCCTCTTCCACAATGCTTGCAATGGTCATAACCTCAATCTTATTAAATCCAATCTCACTAAGCTTCCCAAGACGTTTCTTCCAAAATATATCCTGTTCCTTATTCATCCTCTTAAAGAAATTCCCAACACTAATATCCCAATAAACCTCATAAGTGTTAGGAATAAAAAGAGAAATGGAAGTTGAAGAATCTAAACCAAACTGTTTAAGAAAAGCATTATCATTTAACTTAGCCAAAAGCTCCTGTTTTGAAAAAGCCAATTCATTATCAATCTTAGCAGCAAACTCCTCCTTAGTTCTCGACTTACCAATAACAAGTCTTAAAGGCGTCTGTCTTCCCTTAGCAAGCATATTAACCATTTTCCCAACACTCATACCATTTCTAATTTCATATCTTCCAGTGTGAGCCTTGTCATAATTTAAAAGAACAGAATACGCCTTAAAAACAAAAGAATTAAACACAATATCCTGCTTCTTTATATTCTCAATAACCTCTTGCTTAGTTGAATTGGGATAAACATAAATATAAGCCTTATCTCCAAGCACATCAACCTTAGCAGTAAAGAAATAAATGCTGAAAAAGACAACGAAAACAATAACAATTAAAGAAGGAATAATCCAAGCGATATTCTTTTTAAAATAATTCATAACCCAAAGAAAAGTTTAAAACAGTTAAACATTAGTACCTAAAGACTTTTGAAAAACCAGAACATCAAAGAAATTGTTTTCCTTTCTAACCCAATCTTTCAAAACAGCACTCTGAAAATACGAAGCCTTATAGAAAAGCCTAATACTCGAAGAATTATCTTGCGTAACATAAGCATAAAGCTGATGAAGATTAAGAATTTCAAAAGCATATTTCTCAATCCATTGCAAAGCATTTAAAGCAATATGCCTTCTCCTATAATCACCCTCCTGAACAAAAATACCGACACCAGCCCTCGAATGTTGAGGCTCCAAATCATATAAATCCACACAGCCAACAGTCTTAACCTCACCCTCATCCAAAGCATCAATCATAAAACGAATCTGTTTAGAAGAATAAATATCCTCATTCTGAGTACCCTTAACATATTGTTCAATGGCATAATGCGAAAAAGGAGCACGAGTAGAACTAACCCCCCAAAGCGAATAGGAGTTCTCCCAACGATAAATTAAATCAGCATCACCAATTTCAACAGCCCTCAAACGTATATTCATACGACAAAGATACAACTTTTTTTTAAGAGAAAAGTTAAAAGTTAAAAGTGAAAAAATGTGATGATTGTCTGAATCAGGATTTACAAGATTTATAGATTAATAGGATTTCAATATAAACCAATCATGCAAATCCTTTAATTCTGTAAATCCTGATTCTGATAAAAAAATTAGTGTAAATTCGGTAAATTCGTGGACAAAAAAGAAGATAAAAAAAGGAGCAAGTATAAAACTCATTCCCAAATTAAAATTTAAAAACTAAAAATTCCAATTTTCCTCATTGCTAATCAAGAAAAAATTACTATATTTGCAAATACAAAATCTTAATAAAGAGTTCTTTGAGGTTTAATCAAAAATTCCCCAATAAATTTTAGTAAAAAAAAAGATGCACATCTTTCACTATAAAAGATGTGCATCTTTTGGTATGAAAGATGTGCATCTTTGGGGTAAAAAGTCCTTGATTAAAAAGTTTTTTATAAGGACTTTTTAGATTTATACGCCGATTAGAAAGAATTATTCCCTATATAATTTCAAAAAAATAAGGACTTCTTATCAGATACTCTATCTAATGAATTTTATCTATTTTTTTTATTACCTAAGTTCAACTTATAAATGCAACTTCTAAGGAGTTTTGGTAGTAATATACTATTAAAATATTCTCCGTTGTGCGGGATTTCCAACTCCCGCACTATATTCCTATAAGGATTTTTAATCTGTAACTTCATTTAAAACACTAATTCAAAGGATAACATATCCTAATAATAAATAAGTGCGGGAGTACAAATACTGCACAACAAGATATCTATTAATTAAGAAAGACAACTATGAGAGAGCAAAAGAAAAAGAGGTGGACTTTGACGAAATTGAGAATGTTGTATAATAGTATGATTTGTATGTAATTGTAGTGCTTTTCAGTGGAGCAGTAGGAGGTAAAAGTGAATTTTAAAAGTTATACGCAATTTAAAAACCATAAACGGTTTTTGAGCAAAAATGTTAGAAAGTTTCTAAAAATGCAAATTTACCCCTACTACTCCTACAAAACACCTTCTAATAAACTATATGTCAATAAATAATACAATAATCAAAAAGCCAATTTACCTCCACTGATTCCCACTAAAAACCCCCTTTTACTAACTCCTTATTCTAATTTGCTGAAACAAGGAGTTATTTTTATGCTTATGTGATTAAATTTGTTGGATTTTTTAACCTCTTTTAGTTCATAAGTATTTAAATTTTATTATCTATTATTCATGTTTTCTTTGTAGTTTTGTAAAATTGAATTTTAAATTGTTATTGAGGCTATATAAATTATAATGGAGAAAACAGAAAAGCAAGCTAAACCATTTGTTAAATGGGTAGGAGGTAAAGGTCAACTTCTATCACAAATTGATTCTGCTCTTCCCAAAAGACTATTTATGAGTAAAGAAGTTACTTATGTTGAACCTTTTGTTGGGGGTGGTGCTATGTTATTCTATATGCTTGAAAAATTTCAGAATATAAAGAAAGCTGTAATTAATGATATTAACAAGGATTTAATTATTGCTTACAAGACTGTTAGAGATAATCCAAATGAATTAATTGATAGTTTAAAGGTTATTGAATTAGAATATTTAGCTTTAAACGAAACTGAAAGAAAAGAATACTTTTTAGAAAAAAGAGATATTTACAACAAGAAGCTATTATCTGAAATTGAGAATACTTCATTATTTATCTTTCTAAATAGGACTTGTTTTAATGGTTTATATCGCGTAAATAGCAGAGGTTTATTTAATGTTCCTTTTGGAAAATATGCTAATCCAAAGATATGTGATAAACCTACAATATTAAGGGATAGCAAATTACTTCAAAGGGTTGAAATTCTAAATACAGATTTTGAGAATACTCTTAATTATTCAGATTTAAACTCAATATTCTATTTTGATCCTCCATATAGACCTTTAAATACTACTTCGAGTTTTAATTCTTATGCAAAAGAACCTTTTAATGATAATGAGCAAATTAGATTAAAATCGTTTTGTGATAAAATTACTACTAAAGGGCATTACTTAATACTTAGCAATTCGGATTGCAAAGCAGCTAATCCAAAGGATAGTTTCTTTGATGATTTATATTCAAAATATAAGATTGAAAGGGTTTGGGCTTCACGTTCAATTAATTCTAACTCTCAAAAAAGAGGTAAACTATCTGAATTACTAATAAGAAATTACATTGATAACAAACTAATAGAAATTGATTATCAATTTGTAGCCGAAAACAAAACATTTTATTACGCTAATATATAAGAATAAACTTCTTTCTATTTTAGGAAGAATTAAATACACAGATAAATATGGCTAAACATAATGATTCATGGAATAAAATAATTGAGGATTATAAAATACTAAACCATGATTTTAATAACTCTCATTTCGTATTATCTGCTGAGCAAATAAAAATTTCTTGCCAAAATTTCAAAAAAACAGCTGAAAAGGAAGTTCGTATTTTATGTAAACAAGACAGCAGAGAGGACAGACCACAGATTTTTATTGATAATAATCTTTTCTTGCTGCCGATTAAAAATGGTAGTTATTGTATTGTAAAAGGAGAAGGATATGTTGATATTGAAGAAATAACATCTGAGGTATTAACTTATGATTCTAAACTTGATTTTCGATTAGTTACATCAGAAGTTGGAAATTCAGAAATGCAACATCTTGATTTTGCGTATGCATCTTCATTAATTAGAACATTTATGAACGATTCATCTCTATTACTAACAATTAGAGGGAGAAAATATACTCCAGAATTCTCTTTTAAAGTTGGCAACGCATCAATTAAGGTGAATAGTGTTCAAACCGAAGTTGATGCAGGTTATGAAGGTAGAGATAAAATTGTACTTATTGAAGCAAAAAATTCTAAAACGACAAATACAATTATTAGACAGCTGTTTTACCCATATAAACAATGGAAAAATTATACAGATAAAGAAGTATTTCTATTATTTTTTGAGAAGCAAGGTAACCATTATAATATTTGGCAATATGGTTTTACTGATGAAAATGATTATAATAGTATTAAACTTATAAAATCAGCTAAATATCAAATCATTGGTCAAAATTCAATCTAAATGATTAATCCTTTCTATAAATCACAAGATAAGAATTTTACTCTTTTGGAGGGGGATTGTATGGAGCTTTTACCTCAGTTTGAGTTTAAGTTTGATATGATATTTGCTGATCCTCCTTACTTTCTTTCTAATGATGGAATTAGTGTTCAAAGTGGTAAGGTTGTTAGTGTAAATAAAGGGGAATGGGATAGAAGTTATGGGGAGGATTATATTAATGAATTTAATTATAAATGGCTCTCTATTTGCAGAGATAAGCTAAAAGAAGATGGTACTATTTGGATTAGTGGTACATATCATAATATATTTTCTGTTGCTCATCAACTAACAAAGCTTGGATATAAAATATTAAATGTAATTACTTGGGCAAAAACAAATCCACCTCCTAATATTTCTTGTAGGTATTTTACTCATTCAACTGAATTTATTATTTGGGCAAGAAAAAATGAAAAAGTCCCTCATTATTTTGATTATGATTTAATGAAAGAAAGTAATGAAGGTAAACAAATGAAAGATGTATGGAATTTGCCTGCAATTGCTCTTTGGGAAAAAACATTTGGAAAACATCCCACTCAAAAACCACTTGCACTACTAACAAGAATAATCTTAGCCAGCACAAAGCCTAATGCTTGGGTGCTTGATCCTTTTTCAGGAAGTAGTACAACTGGAATAGCTGCTAACCTTTTTAATAGGAGATTTTTGGGAATAGAAAAAGAAAGAGAGTTTTTAGATTTAAGCATTAAAAGAAAAACTGAAATTGAAAGAGAAAATACTTTTAACTTATACAGAAATAAGATAAAGAGCGTTAAGTTGAATAGTAACAAATATGTTTCTAAGGTTGAAGAAGAAATTTTAAACTACAGCAATGAATTGCCTTTTTAATCAATATTGCATACTCTAAGTAGAGAATAAAAAAAATTAATCAAATCATGAGCAAAATAACATTATACAAATTAGAAGCTAATAATAAAGCGGAAATCATTATTGAAAAGCCTTTTAAGTTGGAAAGAGAAATGCAAAAGGTTTTTGAGGATAACTTAGGTGTGATTATGGGTTTGGAAATGGTTAAATCGGAGTTTACTATTAAGGATAAGAGAATTGATACCTTGGCTTTTGATAGGCAAAGTAATTCTTTTGTGATTATTGAATACAAGAGAGATAAAAACAATTCTGTTTTCGATCAAGGTATTACTTATTTAAATCTTATGCTTAATTATAAAGCTGACTTTGTATTGGAGTATAATGAGAATATGAAAAACAATCTTTCAAGGAATAAAATTGATTGGTCGCAGTCGAGAGTTGTTTTTGTTAGTTCTGATTTTACTGAAAACCAAATTCAAGCTACTAATTTCAAGGATTTTGCCATTGAGCTTTGGGAAGTAAAGAGATATAGCAATAATACTATTTCAATTAATAATATTGGCAAATCAAAATCAGCTCCATCAATTAAACCTATCTTAGAAAAGAATAATACTTATCAGGAAATTTCTAAAGAGATAAAGGTTTATAGCGAAGAAGACCATTTGCAAGGTAAGTCAGATGAGATAATTGAATTGTATGAAAAGTTTAAGAATGCTATTTTGAATTTAAGAGAAGGTATTGAAATCGTATATAGAAAGTTATACATTGGTTTTAAGTTTAATAATGGGAATATTAGTGATATTGAAATTCAAGCCAAGCAACTAAAACTATATGTCAATGTTAATAAAGGTCAATTAGATGATCCAAAAGGATTAATGAGAGATATTTCAAGTGTAGGACATTGGGGAAATGGAGATTATCAAGTAATTGTAAAGAATGATGATGATTTGGAATATATAATGAGTTTGATTAAACAAGCTATTAAATATCAAAACTAATGATAACTTTTTCATAAGAATAAAGTGTTAAATTGATAATTATATATAGAACAAATTAACCTGTCAAATTGGGAGGTTCTAATTGCAAAGATAATATATATGGATCCTGAATGCAAGATATTAATCAATTATTCTTATTGAGGGTGAATAGGATATGAAATATTGGAAATTTATTCTATTTCTCCAATAATGTTTTCATTTGCAAAATTATGATTTTCTTCCAGCCTTCAAGGATGTTGTTTAGGGTTTTGTTGTCTTTAAGGAGTATGTATTCTATTATGTTTTTAGCCATAAAGGGAAAGGTTACTTGTGATATGAAAGTCATTATTATGTAGTGTATTGGCACTTGTTTTATTGTCCCTTTTTCTGTTTCTTTGTCTATGATTTGAATAATTGTGTCTATATAGCTTTCAAATCCTATGCTATAGGCTACTGTTGTTATGTTTTCTACGTCTCTGTTTATTTCGTCTAATATGAATTTGGGCAGGCTTGGGTTGTGGATGAATATTTGAAAGTATATATCTATTATTGCATCACATTTTAAAAAGAACTCAATGTCTTGTTTTAATATGTCTTGTATTTGGGGAAGGAAGGTTTCTACAATTTTCCCAAACACTGCATGGAACATTTTTTCTTTAGTGTTGTAGTAGTAGTGTAATGTTGTGCGATTCATGCCTACTTTTTGTGCTATAAGACTCATATTTGTATTCTTATAGCCATATTCTAAAAACATTTGTCTTGCGGCTTCTATTATCTTTTCTTCCATTGTTTCCATTGTACTTTCTCTTTTAGTTTTTTATGTTGTCGGTCATTAGGTGAAGCCTATTGATTATATTCACATCGCTTACTCCACTATCGAAGTCTAATGCAAGCAAATTCATTTGAGGGTAAAGGGTTTTGATTTTCTTTTCTACACCTTTTGCAATTATATGATTGGCAATGCATCCAAAGGGTTGAAGACTTATTACGTTGTTTACTCCATTTTTCGCAAAGCTCACTACTTCGCCAGGCAATAGCCAGCCTTCTCCAAATTGTGCTGTTAGTGATATTACTTCTTTGGCATGATTGGCTGTTTCGAAGACGTCATTGAGTGGTGTGAAGTATTTGAAGGTGGAGCCAATAGTGTTGAATTTGTTGATGATTCTCTTTAGCATTATATATGCTTTGTCCATGACAAATTGTGGTGTTGAGGATGTCTCCAAATTCTCTTCTTTCCTTATTTTGCTATTGACAAAGGACTGGAAGAAGAAATCGGATAGCATTGGAGGTACAACTTCAAGCTTTCTGTCAGTTAGCCATGTGAGTATGTCTTTATGGGCAAAGGAATTGAATTTTAGGAATATTTCACCCACAACTCCTATTTTAGGCAATAAGGTTTCTTCAACAATTGAATTGAAATCTTCTGCTGCTTGTTTTAGGAGTTGGGTTAGTTCTTTGGAGTTGTTTTTGAGTATTATTTTATTTGCTACTTCCAAATAGTAATCTTTTAGTCTTTGTGCATCTCCAACATTCTTTTCTCTCACTAAGGCTGCATGATAGAATTTTGAAAGGCAATCTCCAAACAAAATGGCGTGGATTGCCATTCTGATATATTTTATCCATGTGATTTTAAAGCCTGATTGCTTATTGGTCATATCGTCTCCAAAGGCTACAGAAATAACCGGCACTTGGTCAAAGCCCGATTCTACCATTGCATTTTTTATCATTGGCAAATAGTTGGAGGCTCTGCATTGTCCTCCTGTTTGTGTCATGGCAACGGCTGTTGTTTTTAGGTCGTATTTGCCCGATTTCAATGCTTTAATTATATCTCCAATTATTAGTGTTGCTGGATAGCATACTTCGTTATTGGCATATTTTAATCCTTCATTAGCAGATTCTGTATTGCTTAGTGGCAACACTTCAAAGTCGTAGCCTGTTAATTTAAAGAATGAGGACATAATGGGAGATACAAAATCGGTGAAGTAGGGTACGATTAGTTTTCTTCTTTTTTCTTTTTTGGTAAAGGTTAGGGTTGAAACAAAGGGTAGTTGCTTCCTTACTCTATTGTTTTCATAGTTTAGGCTTTCAATTAGTGAGCGTACTCTTAGTTTTAATGAGCCTATATTATTTACGTCGTCAATCTTAAGAACTGTAAGACTTTTGCCTCCTCTTTTCAATACTGCTTTCACTTCATCTAATAGGAAAGCATCGGGTCCACATCCAAAGGAGGTCATTTGAACAAAGTGAATGTTATTATCCTCTTGTGCTACCCAGTGAGCTGCTTTTAGTATTCTGTTAATGTATGCCCATTGTGAAACATAGTGATTGTCTTCAAAGCTAATGTCATCCATGCTTCTAACAATATCTTCTGAAATAACATCTGCTCCCATATCTGAAATCATTTCAGAAAGTTTATGTTGAACAAGCGGATCAGTGTGGTAGGGTCTTCCTGCTAAGAGTATGGTTAGTTTATTGCTCTTTTTGCTGGAGCTATATATTTTTTGGTCCTTTTGTTCAATCTCCTTGTTGTATTCTTCTTGAGCTTTTATTGCTTCATTTATTGCAATTTTTATTCTTTCTTTGCTTATGCCTAATGATTGTAGGTATTGTGTGCAGCATTTTTTAAGAAGGGTTTTGTCTTTGAAATTGAAGGTAGGGGAGTCAATTGGTATAGTTGGGTTAATGGAGCTTTTAATTACATCGGAATATCCTGACACAATTGGACAATTATAGCTATTTACGGAGTTTTTGTTTTCTTTTTTTTCAAAAATAACATAGGGAATAAATATCCTATCTGCCTTTTTCTTAATTAAATTATATATATGGCTATGCATTAGTTTTGCAGGGAAACATATATTGTCGCTCATTACGGAATGAATTCCTTTTTCATATTGCTTATATACCGATGTTTCGGAAAGTATTGTTTCTATGCCACAACTTTCAAACAAAGCATGCCAGAAAGGATAGTTTTCATAAGTGTTCAATGCTCGAGCAATGCCAATTTTTATTTTGTTATTTATTTCTTTCTTGCTTATCTTTCTATCGAAAATTAAGTCGTATTTGTCTGAATATATATTCTTTCCCTTTTGTCTTTCTTCTCCTGCATTGGTAAATATCTTCTCACATTTATTGCCTGAATAGAAAGTGTTTTGATTGGAAAAAGTATATTTATTTATTATGCAATGGTTTTCACATCCTCTACATTGCAATTCTTGTGTTGTATAGGAAGCAGTTGAAATTAGCTCTTCAAGAGGTGAAGGTTGGCTTAAAACAGAGTTTTTTGCGTAGATTGCACATCCATAAGCTCCCATTAGTTCGGATATATTGCTTCTGAATACATTTGTGTTTGTCAGTAGTTCAAAAGCTCTGACAACAGAATCGTTTTTCATTGTTCCTCCTTGCAAAACAATATTTTTTCCTAACTCTTCTGTGTTTTTAATTTTTAATACCTTATACAGGCAGTTTTTTATAACGGAATAGGACAAGCCTGATGAAATATCTTCAACGGAAGCTCCTTCACGTAGCACTTGTTTGATTTTGGAGTTCATAAATACGGTGCAACGTGTTCCCAAATCGCAAGGTTCTTTTGCTTGTGTTGCTTTTTGAGCAAAATCAGCAATATCATAACCTAAGGATTTTGAAAATGTTTCTAAGAATGAGCCACAGCCTGAAGAACATGCTTCATTTATCTCCATTCTATTTAAAGCTCCATTCTCTACAAACATTGCTTTCATATCTTGTCCGCCAATATCCAAAACAAAGGAAACATCAGGAGAAATCTTTTTGGCAGCAGAATAGTGAGCAATTGTTTCAATTATTCCACAATTCAAGTTAAAGGCAGCCTTAATCAAGTCTTCTCCATAGCCAGTTGAACAGCTTGCCTTAATGTTTAGAGAGTTGTTCCCACTTTTTTCAATAAATCTTTCTAATCCTTTCTTTACTGCTTCAATTGGGTTTCCATTATTTGGAGTGTAGTAGGAGTAGAGAACTCTTTCATTATCATCTATTGCCACTATCTTTGTTGTTGTTGAGCCAGAGTCAATACCAAGCCAAATGTCGCCAATGTAGTCTTTAAGGTCTGTCTTTTCAATTTTGTGCTTTTCTTTTTCTTCTTTCCAAATGGTGTATTGCTCTTCACTTTCAAAGAGTGGTTGTAGCCTTTCAGTGGTTTTTAGGTTTTCTCCATTGTCGTTTTTGAAAAGATTTAATAGGTCATCAATATTAAAAATGGTTTTGTTTTCATTGTAAATTGCAGCTCCCCATGCTGGAAAGAGATTGGCGTGTTGTGGTGTGATGGTATCTTCTTGGGCTATGTTCAAATAGTTTACAAAAGCTTTTCTGAGAGAAGGAATAAAGTTTAGTGGACCACCACAAAAGAGAATCTTTGGCTCTATTTCAAATCCATGAGAAAGTGTTACTATCGTTTGAACTGCAACGGCATGAAAAACTGACATTGCAATATCTTCTCTATCTACATTCTTGCTTATTAGGTTTTGTATGTCGGTTTTGGAGAATACTCCACAACGTGATGCAATGGGATGTATCCTTTTTGAGTTTTGTGCCAAAGTGTTTAGCTCATCAATAGAAACATTTAGAAGAGTTGCCATTTGGTCAATAAAAGAGCCTGTTCCTCCTGCACAATTACCATTCATTCTTAAATCAATATTACCATCCTTTTGAAGATAAACTATCTTTGAATCTTCTCCACCAATATCAATTATGGTTGAAATGTCAGGAAATTTACTCTTAATTACTTCAACAGTTGCAGTAACTTCTTGAATAAATGATATTGAATATCTTTCGGCAATACCCATACCAACAGAACCTGTTATGGATAACTCAATTTTGCAATCATTTAACTCTTGCTTAAGTTCTTCAAAAAGTGATATTACTGATTGAGATACATCAGCACAATGCCGTATATATTTTGAGAATTTTATTTCTCCTTTATTATCTATTGCAACAATCTTTGCAGTTGTAGAACCAACGTCTAAACCAACTCTAAATCTGTTCATTAAAATCTTTCAACATTTAAGTTTGACACCATTGTCAGATGCAAAAATACAACATTAAAATTAAAAAGTAAATTTATTCCGAAAAATGATATAAAAACCGCCCCATATTGAGAGGCTTTAGTGTGTAATTTAAATATTTATTAATCCTTAGATTACTCTAATTTAAAACAAAGCGTAAAACCTTCTATTTAGAATATCTTTTACCTAAAGCTTTTCTTAATCGTTTATCGTAATTGGTGAATTTCATCTCCAAAAGTAGTTTATTAAACTTCTTAGTAGGGGTGAAAACAATCTTTGTTGCCCTTACCTTATCAGGAGTTATATCTTCTGGATTTTCAAATCCATCACTTGTTACAGCAATACTAAAAGTTCCAATATCCCCAAAACGAACAGAATCTCCATCAATCAATTTCCATAACATAACCTGCTCAATATTGGTGAGCGAAGACAAAATATCTCCTTTACTAAGAGAAGAAATCTCAGTAATTATTTCTGCTAATCCATCAAAATCAGTCACATTTCCCCTTCTTGAACAGGCATAATACAATTCTTTTTCTTCTCCAGAAGCGTCTTTAAACTTCCTTTTCCAAGTACCATATCTTTTTCCCATAATTAAAATAGGTTTAAAAATTAATAAATAGAGTGTTACGTATTATGTAACACTGTCAAAAAATAACAATTAAAATCTAAACTAATAACTATAAAATCACTCTAAAATTATATAAAACGTGTAATATTCAACATTAAATCAAGATATTTATTGTAGAAACATGCATTCTTTCTGATATAAAACAAAGTCTTTGGGGTGAATTAATAAAGTCTTTGGGGTAGTTTGTTGAAGTCTTTTGGATGAATTAATAAGCTTAATTGATTTCAAGAGTGGCATTCTTGAGCATTAAGAATGCTACTCTTGAAGGACAAGAATGCCACTCTTGAATTATGAAAACGAAGTCTTTTTACCCTAAAGACTTTATAAAGATACCCTAAAGACTTTATAAAGATAACCCAATGACTTTATAAATTGAGGCGAAACTCCTTATTATCTTATTTAAACTCCTTATCTATAGCAATGTTCTTTTTCCGTCTGAAAGTTGTAGGATATTGGAGTTAGGGAAAATATCTTTGTATTGATTAGCTTCTTGTGTATGGATTGGAATTATTACATTAGGATTTAGATATTGATTTAACTCCTTTAAGCCTTCAACAAAAGCATGTCCACTTGTGTGATTATAAAACTTATTATATCCTTTATTATTAATGTATTCAAAGAATGATTTGTATTTTTCATCCCTCTCATATTCTTTCCATATTGAGGTTATGTAATTTGCATTTCCTGCATCTATATACTTAATATCTTCTATCATACTTGGACGAATCATAACTACATACTTAGATGCATTCTCTTTTATCTCTGTTTTACTTACCTTACACCAATGAACACAATTAATCAAATGGTCTCTATGTTGAATTCTTTTTATATAAGAGGTTAGATAATTAGGATAAAAACACCTAATGTAACGACAAGAACTTCCATAAGGCACATTATGATGTTTATACATTGATTTTAGGATATTCATAGTAAAGAAATCAACTGCTAATATCTTATTTGTTTCCTCACAAGCATCATATAGTAAATTTATCCTATCAATATTTAGAGATGATGCCCATACATAATTAAGATGTGAAGGATATGAATTAAATATATTTACAAAGTTTTCAAAGACTTGCTGTTCTGATTTGATTATTTCGTTGGATTCTCTCCCAATATTTGTACCTTCCAGCAACATGTAATCTACATTTTGTTTTAGACTTAAATAACTTGTTTTACTTAATCCATGCAGTCTAATATCTCCAGTGTAGAGAATAGTTTTGTTTGACTTTAAATCTTCAATAAGAAATGCCATTGCTCCAAAGGCAGAATGATCAACTCTATAAGGAATAATCCTTACTCCTTCAATCTCAGTAATTGCTTTTCTATGATAAATTGGAATAAAATTAAATCCTTTAAATACATCTCCAAAGAACATTTCAGGAATAATAATTGCTCTTATTGTTGGATCGCTAAGATATATTGGTGTTCTTTCTGGCACAAGATTTAATAATCCAGTATGATCTTGATGATAATGAGAAAGGAAAATTGCATCAGCTTTTTGAATAATTGAAGACATCTTATTTTCATAATCTCCTTTTTCTTCTTCAGACCAAGAATCATAATCTAAAGGGAGCCCTATATCAATTAATAATCTTTTTTTATTAATAATTAACTCAACACAAGACCCTCCTATTTCTTTTGTCCCTCTATGAATTATTATTTCCATCATATCTTATTACCAATAAATTTATAATCAAAGTCCACATTTGCGAAGCTGCTAATAATATTATTAATTCTATCCTTCTTCCCTTTACTTAATTCAGTATAGGTATTGAATATTAATAAAAGAGGTTTGGGATTAAGAATATTAATTTCTGGAATTTTATCAGTAATAGATAATCTTTTCTTTACTGATAATAGCTTTTTATAATAAGGAATTATTTCATCTTTATAATCTTGAATAAACTTAGAATACTTATTCATTTGAGTTATTATTTCTAATTCATTATCCTTTATAGAAGTTAACCTTTGGTCACCAATAAGCTTTAATTCAACATAAGTAATCTTTCCATTTTCTAAAGAAACCAAATCAAATCTCAACTTATTATCCTTATTATAGGCAAATTCAGAATCAATATATTTTTTCTTAGATGATAATATTAATCTGCCTTGTATTTCCTTTTCCTTTAGTTTATCCTCTTCTTTGAGATAAACTTCTTTTATTCGTTTTTTAATCTTATCTAATTCTCCTTTAAATTCAAGTTCAATTATACAATCTACGTATATTTTATTTGAATTAGTTTGTTTTAAATATTTATAATGAGTTTCTGCTTTAATATCTCTATCAAACCAAATCTTTGCAACGCAACCTCCATAATAATATACATTAATATAATTATCCTTTCTTATTTCAACATACAATTCTTGATCAGATATAATATTTCTCCACCAAAGGGGTTGTTCTTTTTCTATTAATTCAAATAGTTTATAGTTCTCATTGAATGTATTAAATATTCCACTTTCCATATCAAAAGGATAAATTATTAATTCACAAAGGTAAAAATTAAATTTATAAGTACAAAAAAAGGCGTCCCAATTTTGGGACACCTTATGTGGTTTAACTTTAAAATATTATGTTATTAGATTTCTCCAAGTTCAATCATTGAATCAGCAACTTTTATAAAGCCAGCAATGTTTGATCCCTTTTCTCTTATTGTTGAAACAATTTAGCAAAGTTTCTTGGTGTTCTGTTTTTCCAATCTCCTTTATGGTAAAGATAAGAGCCAATCATAGGAACAACTGTTGTTGCTTCTGCATATACCATTTGTTCGAAAGTTGTGTCAACTTTCCCCCATGATGATGCTTCTTTAAGTGTTGAAGAAGAGCAAGCTCCATCTCTAACATCAGCTACAGTTATTTGAATTGCGTATTTGTGCATATCAACTTCATGTCCTAAAATTTCAGCACACACAACAGTGTCTTGAGTAAAGTTCTTTGGAACTCCTCCACCAATCATAAATAATCCAGTGGTTTTCGCAGCAATTTTAATATTGGTAAGTTCTAAGAAATCTTTAACTGAGTCTATGCTAAGATGTTTTTCTGGGTTTTCAACTTGATGCATAACTAATCCAAATCCAGCAGATGAATCGGTGAAAGCAGGGCAGAAGATAGGTACATTGTTTTCGTAACATGCTTGAATTAAAGAATCAGTCTTCTTTGCATTTCCTTCTGAAAGCCATTTACCAATTTCCCAAATAAATTCTCTTGAAGAATAAGGTCTTTTTTCCAATTTGTCAGCAATCATTTTAATTGTTCCATCGCAGTTTTGAAGTTCTTCTTCATCAATGTATGTATCATAAATTCTGTCAATGTAGTTGGAACGAAGATATTTATCGTCAATAAATGGAGTTCCTTTATAGTGTTTAAATCCTAATGCTTCAAAGAAATCCATATCTATAATTGATGCTCCAGTTGCAACAATACAGTCAATCATTTTGTTTTTAACCATATCAACATAAACTTGCATACAACCTCCTGCTGAAGTACTTCCTGCAAGGGTAAGAATAATGGAACATTCTTTATCATTAATCATTCTATCGTAAATATCAACTGCAGTTGCTGTATCACGAGAAGAGAAGGACATATCTCTCATAGCATTAATTAAATCAGTTGTATTGATTTTCTTAATATCTACATGCTTAACAATATCCTTAAGTAAATCTTTCTTTTTCATGGGTTAAATTAAATTTAATATTGTTTGTATTACTTATTTTAATAATAATTCAGTTTGCAAATATAAGATAATTATTTGAATTAGATATTATTGTTTTTCGTTTGCAAAAAAACTTCTAAAAAAAAATGAGCAAAAACTTTGTGGTTAATGAAAAAGTAGTAACTTTGCACTCGGAAAGTTGGCAGAGTGGTCGATTGCGGCAGTCTTGAAAACTGTTGACTGTAACAGGTCCGGGGGTTCGAATCCCTCACTTTCCGCCAAAACATTAAAAGGACTTTGATTATAACTAATTAAAGTCCTTTTTTCTTTTAAATGTATTCCTTCAGAATAACTTCTAAAATATTATCGAATAATTATTATCAATTTGAGAATAAATATATTTGCAGGTATTATTTAATCATAATTTCAATAATATACTTTCACTCTAATCATAGAAGTAATAATCAAAAAATAAAACCTTGTTTGCGGTAAATTAAAACGAAGAAAGAAAAAATTAAAACTTGATTTCAGTAAATTATTACTTGATTTCAGTAAAATGAAACAAGGAGTTAGTAAAATAGAATAAGGAAAACCTTCTTTCCTTTAAAATAAATTCCCTTAAAATAACTTTCAAATATATTTTTCTATCAATTATTATCAATTTGGGGAGAAATATATTACTTTTGCATATATAATTTCAAAAACAATTTTAATATGGAAACATCTATTACAAATGAATGTCCGTTTGAAGCAATATCTTGGCTTTGGTATTGTGTTGCCGTAGTGGCATCTTTTTTAGCAGGTGCTATATGGTATGGTTTTTTATTCCCTAAAACATGGATGAAAGCCGTGAGATATGAATGTGCTTGTGGGGCTGATGTTGTTAATGGCGAAAAATGTACTTGCAAGAAAAAGTCAGTTTTTTCAACAATGTTAATTCAATTAATTTCAACTGCTTTTGTTGTGTTGATGTATTTTGTTTTAACTCCAATTTCTATTTGGTTATCGGTTATTGTTGTAGTTTCTATTAGTGCTTGGATGAAATCAACTCTAAAATTTCAAATAAGTAATTGGAAACGCTACATCACTTTGGCATCAATCGATGTAGGTTATTTCTTTATTGTTTCTGTTATTGCAGTTTTATTTTCATTGATTTAGTAATAGAAGATTATGTTGTTAAAAGGAAAAAGAATTAGTAGTGAGATTAATTTGAGAGAACCTAAACTAATTGAGAGAACAAATAGAAAAGTTGCGGTTGTTAGTGCTAAGGGAGATTATTCAAAGATAGATTATTCTTCTTTATGGAGCAAACTATGGCCTTTTATTAAGGAAAATAAACTTTTTAATATGAGAATGGAGTTTTTGGGTCTTTATCTTTCTGACCCTACAACAACTCCAAGGGAAGAATGTTTGTTTGATGCTTGCATTACCATAACTCGTGATGCTCCAGAAACTGATGAAGTTAAGATTAAGGAAATAGAAGGAGGTAGGTATTTGAAGTTTCTTTATATTGGTTCGTATAGCAATTTTAACAAGGTTTATGATATAATTTATAATGATTATTTGAATGATAAGGGTTATAAGTTTAGAAATGCTCCTTGGCTTGAAAAGTATTTGAATAATCCAAATAATACTCCAGAGAATAAATTGAAAACAGAAGTATTTATTCCAATAGAGTAAGATTAAATCCCCTTAAAGTAAGTTTTATTTTAAGGGAATTTTTTTAAAACATTTTTAATTGCTTTTCTTCTTTTGGATGATAAAATTCCATTTGAGATTTTATATTCATTTTTAGAGTTTCGTTTTCAAAAACCTCTTGTAGTTTTTGGTAGTTTGGAGAGGGACATATATATCTTTCTTGAAAATAAGCCTCATACTTCGCTTTAAGTCCAGTGAAACTCCGATCTAACTCCGTATAAAAGTATTCTCTTGAACCTTTTCTTAAGGTTAGTCCAAATGCTGGAAGAATATAGGAAGCTCCAGAGTCTTTTGCTTTATTTATTATTGATTTTATATTCTCTACATTGTCATTAATGAAAGGAAGTATTGGCATTAGGGTTATTCCAGTATAGATTCCTTTTTTTGCTAAAGTTTCAATTGCTTTAAATCGTAATGATGATGAGGGTGCAAAAGACTCAATTTGTTTTGAAAGGTTATCGTCAAAGGTTGTTATGGTGAAACTTACGGCTGAATAGGTTTTTGAAATTTCTTCAAGCAAATCAACATCTCTTTCAACTAAATTGCTTTTGGTTATTATATGAATAGGGTATTTATATTTATTGATTACCTCTAATGCCTTTCTTGTTAGTTTGATTTCTTTTTCAATTGGCATATAGGGGTCATTCATTGAACCTGTGCCTATTGTAGCTTTTTGCTTTCTTTTGGAGGATAGTTCTTTTTGAAGTAGGTCAATTGCATTTTCTTTTATGCTTATCTGCGAAATATCGTTTATTCCATAACACTCACTCCTTGTGTCGCAATAAATGCAACCATGTTGACATCCTCTATAAAGATTCATATTATAACTAATCCCAAACCAAGAATCAGTATGAGATAGCTTTGATAGGATGGATTTTGCTCGAATATATTTTATGGAATTTCTATTTTCCAAATATATGCTTTATTAGTCGTTAAGGAAGTAACTAATTGATGATACGACTCTAACTTTTAGCTTTAGAGGGTTTTCAGTTGGAGTAATTTCAAACTGACCTTGATAAGCTGATTTTATACCTCCAAGCTTAGATTTGGAATTTTTAGAGAATTGTTCTCCTGCAATTCTTGCATTATTGGTTGATTCCTCAATCATTTTTGGCTTTATATCATTTAGCTTAGTAAATGTGTATTTTGAATCACCTTCATACTCATAACTGCTCTGAGAAAGAGTTATTCCTTGCTTGTAGAGGTCAAATTGGGAGAGTTCAATTTTTCGAACATTTTCAACCTTATTGGATTGAATTGTAATTGTTTCTTCGCAATAATATCTAAGTGAATTTGAGGAATAGTTATTATTGTATTCTGTATTTTTTTTGTCCTTAATAACTGGAACACCAAGGTTTATTTCACTATCTGTTAATCCGTTGGATTTAATAAAACTAACTATCTTATTGTTGTTTTCTTCAATCTTATTTAAAAGAGACTGCATGTCATTATCTCCTTCAGTATATTTTATTTTCAGATTGGCATAATCAGCATCTACAGTCATTTCAGAAAGACCTCTAACACTAACAACCCTTTCCTTATCACTAAATGTTTTCAACCCTTTGTAAATAAAATATCCTACAAATAATAAGCTTATTGAAACGCAAATTCCTATAATGATCGTTGATAGTTGTATGTTTTTTGCCATAATATTTGTTGTTGTTTAATTGTTAGTTATTTTGTGAATAGGAAACTCTTGAAAATAAATAGTTGCATCAACTTCTTTATCCTCATCGTAGTTATTGGCTCTTTTAAGCACTCCTTTGAAAATTGCTGTAATTGTGTTTTCTGTCTTTTCAATTATCTCCAATTTTCCTGAACTATATTCCATATATTCATCAAAGTGAGATGGAACTGCTGTGGTTTTGTCTTTAAAAAATTGAACTCTATAATCAGAAAAACTTCCGTCAGCATTAACTTTAACTCTCAAATAAACTCTGTAGCGAATGTTCATTATGCTTGGATTTGCTTGGTATTCGCTGCAAGCAATAAATTCATACATTTTTTCGGGAGCTCCAATAGGTTCTGTCTTGACCATCATTTCTGGCAAGTGGTTATTTTGCCAAACAATATCATCAATTCGAGCTTTAAAAAAAACTCCTGAAGGAGGAATGCCTTCATTAAAATTATAATCTTCTTCCTTTTCTTTACATCCCCAAAACAAAATAGGGATAAATAATAAAACAAGAATTGATTTGGTAATTAATCTTCTCATATCTAAAATTATTTATGAAAAATCTTTTGCAAAGTAAGATAAAAAGAATATAAAAAGCAAGTTTTAAGAATATTAAATTAAAAAAAAGAGCCGTCTGTTTTTACTGACGGCTCTTTATGAATTTATTTCCAGTGTTTTAATTATTCTAATTCGTGAATCACTAAACCTGAACGTAATTTTGGTTCAAACCATGTAGTTTTTGGAGGCATAATGTTTCCACTATCAGCAATATCAATTAGTTGTTGCATAGAAACAGCATATAAAGCAAATGCAGCTTTCATTTCGCCACTATCAACTCTTCTTTTTAATTCTCCTAATCCTCTAATTCCTCCAATAAAGTCAATTCTCTTTGAAGTTCTAAGGTCTTTGATGTCTAATATTTCATCTAAAACTAAATTTGAAAGAATAGTAACATCTAAAACTCCAATTGGATCAGCATCGTTATATGTACCTTCTTTTGCAGTCATCTTATACCAATTTCCGCTCATATACATACTAAACTCATGAAGCTTTGAAGGAGTGTAGATTTCAGTGCCCATGTTTTCAATAGTAAATGATTTATTTAATTTGGATATAAATTCTTCTTCGCTTAAACCATTTAAATCTTTAACAACACGATTGTAATCAATAATTTTTAATTGATTGTCTGGGAAAATCACAGCCATAAAATAGTTGTATTCTTCATCTCCTGTATGATTTGGATTATTAGCTTTTCTTTCTTGTCCAACTCTTGCAGCAGCAGCAGTTCTATGGTGTCCGTCAGCAACATAAAGAGAAGGAATTTCATTTTCAAATATTTCTTCTATTCTCTTTATTTTTGCTTGGTCATTAATTACCCAAAATTTATGTCCAAAACCATCTTCTTTTGCAACGAAATCATAGATAGCTTTTTCGTTATTAACAACTTCAGAAACAATTTGATCAATTTCTTTATGTGCAGGGTAAGCAAAGAAAACAGGTTCAACGTTAGCATTAGTAATATTAACGTGAATCATTCTATCATCTTCCTTATCTTTACGAGTAAGTTCATGTTTTTTGATATTGTTGTTGAAATAATCATCAATATGAGTACATCCAACAATACCATATTGAGTTCTGCCATCCATCGTTTGAGCATAAATATAAAGTTTTGGTTCATTTTCTTTTACTAACCAACCTTTATTTTTAAACATGTTGAAGTTTTCAACTACTTTATCATATACTTCTTTTGAATGTTCGTCAATTCCTTCATTAAGATCAATTTCAGCCTTAGTCACTCTAAGTAAAGAAACTTCATTTCCAGCAGCTTCAACTCTTGCTTCAGAAGAATTCATAACATCGTATGGACGAGATGCTAAACTTGAAGCAATCTCAACAGGAGGGCGTAACCCCTTAAAAGCTTTAACTCTTGCCATTTTTTTTGTTTATTAATTATTTATAATGTGAAATTCTGATTAATTTGCAAAATTAGTTTTTTCTTTTGAAATACGAAGAATAAAAAGAAGTTGAATTGAAATTTAATGTTATTATTTTGAATAATAGTTTATTGAGAACATTCTTTGTTCTAAATTAAGTAAGAATAATTAATTAAAGATGTCATAATTGAGATAATCTTAGTAATTTTGACAATATTTTTATTTGAATTATGGACGCTAAACTAACACAACACGCTAAGAACGTTATAAAAGCAGGTAGTGATGAAGCAATGAGGCTTAGAAGTGATTTTTTTGGAGTTGAACACTTGTTTTTGGGAATTGTAAGGGAAAAAGAATGTAAGGCAATGCAGATATTGTCGGAGTTTAATATAGATGCACAAACAATTAAAAAGGAAATAGAACAAACTATTCAACAACAGCACACTTTTAGTGCTATAAATCAGGAAAGGGATGTCCCTCTTTTAAAACAAACTGAAAGGGTTGTTAAGCTTTCTTTTTTGGAAGCAACTGAATTGGGAGTTGATGAAATTGGCACAGAGCATTTTCTTGCAGCTATTTTGAAGGAAGGCAATAATTTGGTTTCAAATATTCTTTTTGGTAATGGACTAACCTACGATATTATTCATTCATGGATAAAGAATTCTATTGAAAAAGAAAATGATGAAGATGATGAATTTGAATTTGATGATGAAAAGTCTAGCTCAAATCCTTTTACTGAATCTGATTCAATTTATGACAATGCGGATGAAGAAGAGGATAGTATTTTTGGAAAAAAAATGCCTTTAAAACAATCGGGTAAAGTTTCTAGTTTTAAAACCGATAAGAAACCTACACCATTCTTAGATAATTTTGGTAAGAATCTTTCACAACAAGCAGAGTATGGACTTATTGACCCTATTGTTGGAAGAGAAAAGGAGATGGAAAGAATTGCACAAATTTTATCAAGAAGAAAGAAAAATAATCCAATTTTGATTGGAGAACCTGGAGTTGGTAAGAGTGCAATTGCAGAAGGACTGGCTTTAAGAATTGCAGCAAAGGATGTCCCATACACTTTGTTTAAGAAGAAAATATACACCTTAGACTTAGCCTCTGTTGTTGCAGGAACAAAATATAGAGGTCAGTTTGAGGAAAGACTTAAAGGATTAATTTCGGAATTAGAGAAAAATCCTGAGATTATACTTTTTATTGATGAGATACATACCATTGTTGGAGCTGGAAATGCTTCAGGTTCTTTGGATGCAAGTAATATTTTTAAACCAGCTTTAGCTCGTGGAGAAATTCAATGTATTGGAGCAACTACACTTAGTGAATATAGAAAGAATATTGAATCGGATGGGGCTCTGGAGAGAAGGTTTCAGAAGGTTATGATTGAACCTACAACTCAGGAGGAAACATTGACTATTCTTAAAAACATAAAGTTTAAGTACGAACAACATCATAAGGTGAAATATTCTGATGAGGCTCTTGAGGCATGTGTTAAACTTTCAGATAGATATATTAACGATAGACAATTGCCCGATAAAGCTATTGATGCACTTGATGAAGCAGGAGCAAGGGCTCATGTTAAGGATTTGAGAGTTCCTTTAGAGATGGTTGAATTGGAAAAAAAGATAATTGAAGCTGAAATTTCGAAAAAAGAGGCTGTTAATAACAGAGAATTTGAAAAGGCAAAGCTTCAAAAAGAAGAAATTGAAGACCTTCAAGAAGAGTTGAGTGTTAAATATAAGAATTGGGAAAATGAAATTGAGGGTAATTATATTTCAGTAGGGGAAGAAGAAATAGCTCATATTATTTCAATGATGAGTGGTGTTAAGATTCAAAAGGTAAGCACTGATGAAACACAAAAGCTTCTCAAAATGGAGGATAATCTCAAAGGAATTATTGTTGGACAAGATGATGCTGTAGCTAAGGTTTCAAAAGCAATTAGAAGAGCAAGGGTTGGAATTAATGACCCAAATCGTCCAATAGGTTCTTTTATTTTTGTTGGTCCTACAGGAGTTGGAAAAACTCTACTGGCAAAAGAATTAGCAAAGTATTTATTTGATTCAGAAAAGAACCTTATTCGATTGGATATGAGTGAATATATGGAAAAACATTCTGTTTCACGAATTATTGGTTCTCCTCCTGGTTATGTTGGGCATGAGGAAGCTGGTCAACTAACGGAAAAGGTTAGGCAGCATCCTTATTCAATTGTTCTGTTTGATGAAATAGAAAAGGCACATCACGATGTGTTTAATATATTGCTTCAAATTTTGGATGATGGTCGTTTGACAGATTCTCTTGGAAGAGAAATTGACTTTAAAAATACTATAATTATAATGACATCAAATGTTGGAAGTAGAAAAATTAAGGATTTTGGTATTGGAGTAGGTTTTTCAACATCAGCAAGAGAAAATAAAGCTGCAGAAATAGAAAAGAGCATAATTGAAAACGATATTAATAAAACCTTTGCACCTGAGTTTCTAAATAGGATTGATGATATAGTTTTTTTCCGCTCTCTTTTTAAGGATGATATTGTTAAGATTATAGAAATTGAACTTAATAAATTATCAAAACGATTAAGCAGTTTGGATTATAATATTGAATTTACTCAAGATTTAAAAGAATTTATTGTTGAAAAAGGAATAGATCAACAATTTGGGGCAAGACCTTTGAAAAGAGAAATTCAAAGACGAGTTGAAGACCCGCTTTCTGAAGCTATTCTTGAAAATCAAGGAAAGGAAAAGAAAAATATTAAAGTAACAGTAAAGAAAGATAAAACTAAAATTGAAATAAGTTAATGTCGTTAATTAGAAATTTCTTGTTAGAGTTTGGGTCATATCTTATATTAATGAAGGATGCCTTTAAGAAACCTCAAAATATGCATATATTTCGTAGGCAAATTCTTCATGAGATGGAGGCATTGGGGGTTAATTCAATCCCTATTGTCTGTGTGATTTCTGTGTTTGTTGGTGCGGCAGTTGTAATTCAAATGATACTTAATTTAGAAAATCCTATTTATCCTTCATGGATTTATGGATATGCTTCAAGAAAAGCACTAATTCTAGAATTTGCACCAACGGTTATTTCGTTAATTTTGGCTGGTAAATGTGCCTCTATGATAGCTTCAGAAATTGGTTCTCAGAAAATTTCTGAACAAATAGATGCAATGGAGGTTATGGGAGTTAATACGGCTAATTATCTTATTTTACCTAAAATATTTGCATGTTTTGTATTCTTCCCTTTACTAATTATTCTTAGCATTTTTATTGGATTGATTGGAGGAGGATTTGGAGGAATGGCAAATGGATTGTCCGCTTTTCATTACATTGAAGGAATTAGACTTGAGTTTACTACTTACGATGTTGTTTATGCTATGGTTAAAACGGCAGTAAATGCTTTAATTATTTCCTCAATTGCATCTTATAGGGGGTACACAATGGTTGGAGGTTCTGTTGAAGTAGGAATTCAAAGTACAAAGGCAGTTGTACAAAGCAGTGTTGCGATAATGGTTTTTAATTTATTAATAACTAACTTGTTTTTCTAATGATTGAAATCAAAAATATATCGAAATCCTTTGAAGGCAGACAGGTGCTGAAGAATATAAATATTCAGTTTGCTAAAGGAAAATGTAATTTGATTATTGGACAGAGTGGTAGTGGAAAAACTGTTTTGATGAAAACTCTTGTTGGCTTGCATTCTCCTGATGAGGGTGAGGTTATGTTTGGAAATAGGGTATTTAATAAAATGACAACCACTCAACAAATTGATGTTAGAAAAGAAATGGGAATGGTTTTCCAAGCTGGAGCTTTGTTTGACTCTATGACAATTGAAGAAAATGTGATGTTTCCTATTAGAATGTTTCAAAGAACTTCATATGGAAAGATGCTTGAGCAGGTTAATGTTTGTTTGGAAAGAGTAAATTTGAAAGGAATTAATAAGATGATGCCTTCCGAACTCAGTGGTGGTATGAAGAAAAGAGTTGCCATTGCAAGGGCTATTGCTGCAAAGCCTAAATATTTATTTTGTGATGAACCAAATTCAGGATTAGACCCTCAAACTTCAATATTAATTGACGAATTGATTTCTGACATCACTCACGAATATAACATTACAACAATTATTAATACTCATGATATGAATTCTGTTGTGGAAATTGGTGAGAGGATATACTATTTGCATCATGGTGAGTTGTGGTGGCAGGGAGATAATAAGAATGTTTTGAATTCTGATAATAAAGAGCTTAATGATTTTATTTTTTGTACAGCATTAACCAAGAAGATAAAAGAAAAGAATGGCAACAAATAAAGCAAGAAAAAGGAAAATTTTAGCAAATATTGGTAAATCGATGATGGCATTGATTGCAAGTGCTTTAATTGTTTGGATATTTCCGTCTAATCAGACTTTTAAATATGATTTTCAACAAGGCTCTTTTTGGGAATATGATAATTTAATTTCTCCAATTGATATTGTAATCAACAAGTCTAATGAAGAATTGAAGGAAGAAAAGTCAGCAATAATTAATAATAAGAAACTATATTTTGATATTGTTGAAGGAGATAGCATTTATATTCCTAAAGAAGTTGAAGGGTTGCCATTAAGCTATTCGATAGTTGTTCTAAAAGATTCCACTGCTTTTGATGTTAAGTTATCAGAAATTTCAGCTCCTTTAAAATTCAATCCAGAGAAAACAAAAGAGGCATTGAATATTAAATTAGATAATATTTCAACCATTAAAGAATCTATTGCTAAAGGAGACCAAATTATTGCCAAAGGAGAGGAAGTTAGTCAAACAAAATATGAAGCACTTTCAATCTATAGAAAGGCTTATGAAGAAAAATTTACTGCTCATAGAATTATTTACAAACAAATTTTAGGACAGTTTATTTTGGTTGCAATTGCACTCTTGTCAATGCTCTTTTTTTTCAAATACATTATTTCTGAGCTATATGAAGACAACAGAAAAATAATCTTAATTCTTAGTGTTATTATTATGATGGTGGGAATTACAGCAATTATTGTAAATGTTAATTTACGATACATATATGTTGCTCCACTTTGTTTGACCCCAATTCTTATTAGAACATTTTTCGACTCACGTTCTTCTTTGTATGTTTTCTTGGTAAATATAATTATAATTGGATTTTCTGTTCCAAATAGTTTTGAATTTGTTTTCTATCAACTAATGGTTGGAATGATGGTAATAATTAGTATGGAACACCTTGAAAGAAGATCTGACTTTATTAAAACAAGTGTATTTGTCTTTCTTACCTATTCAATTGTATACTTGGCCCTCACTCTTATACAGGATGCTGACCTTTCAAAAATTAATCCTTATCGTTTTGCATATTTTGCAATGAATGCAGGTATGACTCTTTTGGCTTTCCCTTTAATATTTATTTTTGAAAAGATATTTGGTTACGTAAGTGAATTGTCTTTGCTTGAATATTCCGACACTAATAATAAGATTTTAAGAGAATTGTCTGTTAAAGCACCAGGAACTTTTCAACACTCTGTTCAAGTGGCTAATCTTGCAGAAGATTTAATTCATCAAATTGGAGGTAATGCCCTTTTGGTTAGAGTTGGAGCTTTGCATCACGATATTGGCAAAACAATTATGCCACTTTTCTTTATAGAAAATCAACAAACAGGATTCAATCCTCACAATGAAAGCTCAAATGAAGAGTCTGCTCAAATCATTACTTCACATGTTGTTGATGGGGTTAAACTTGCCCACAAATTCAAGCTTCCAGAACCAATAATTGACTTTATTCGAACACATCATGGTTCAACCAAAACCAAATATTTCTATAATAAGCAAAAGTTAGAACATCCAGAACTTCCAATTGATGAAAATATGTTCACCTACAAAGGACCTAAGCCATTTTCAAGAGAAACAGCTGTTGTAATGATGGTTGATAGCGTTGAAGCAGCTTCAAGAAGTTTGAAGGATCATTCTGAAAAATCAATAAGTAATTTGGTTGATGGAATAATTGATGACCAAATCAATAACGATCAATTCTCCAATTCCAACATAACCTTTAGAGACATTACCATCATTAAACAAGTTCTAAAGAAAAAGCTACAAGCTATCTATCACACCAGAATCCAATACCCTGTTTTAAAGTAGAGAATTCCTTCAACCTTAACTTATTATATCTTTAATCTGATTTTCTAAAAATTAATCATACTATAAATTTATTTTTCCCTTATATAAATCTGTGGAAATCAAGTATTATTTTATTTAAATCAAGTTTAAATTTCATATGGTCGTACCATAATATAGTTATGGTCGTACCTTAGTTGTGTTATGGTCGTACCATAATTATAGTATGGTGGCACCATACTTAAGTAAGGTGGCACCTTACGGAATTTTTACTTGATTTAATTATGTTTAAATAGGGTTTTGTTTGAATGAAGCCATATCTAAATAAAGTTATATGCCTTAAAAATTTAATCTTCTTTACTAAATTTTCTCTAATTGGTATTTCTATTTCCCTTATTTAAACTGCAATTTCTCCTATTCTTGCTTTGCTTATATCTTTGGTTTATTTTTGAATAGGAATATATGTTTTAAATGGTATTTAGTGTCAAATCTTTTTTGTATATTTGCAGATTGATTTTAAAAAATTACATTGAAGATGAGTGAAGAATTGAATAAGACTAAAAATGGTTATTCGGCTGATAATATAACAGTTCTTGAAGGATTAGAAGCTGTTCGTATGCGTCCTGCTATGTATATTGGTGATGTGAATACAAGAGGTTTACACCACTTAGTGTATGAGGTTGTGGATAATTCGATTGATGAGGCTTTAGCAGGTTACTGTACTAAGATAAATGTTTCAATTTTAGAAGATAATTCAATAAGAGTTGAGGATAATGGTCGTGGTATTCCTGTGGATATGCACGAAAAAGAAGGTAGAAGTGCATTGGAGGTTGTTATGACCGTTTTGCATGCTGGAGGAAAGTTTGATAAGGGCTCTTATAAGGTTTCTGGAGGTTTGCACGGAGTGGGTGTAAGTTGTGTTAATGCTCTTTCTTCATTAATGAAAGTTAGTGTTTTTAGAGATGGTAAAGAATATGAACAAGAATACTCTCAAGGAATCCCTACTTATTCTGTTAGAGAAGTAGGCGACTCATCAAAAACAGGTACAACAACTCATTTTAAACCAGATGGTTCAATATTCACTATTTTAGAATATAACTACGAAACTCTTTGTACTCGTTTAAGAGAGTTAGCATTTCTAAACAAAGGCTTAGAGCTTTCAATAACAGATTATAGAGTAAAGAATGAAGATGGAAGCTATTTGACAGAAAGATTTTATTCTGAACATGGGCTAAAAGATTTTATTGAATATTTGGATGGTAATCGTGAAAAGCTAATGCCAGAACCAATTTATATTGAAGGACAAAAGCAAGATATTCCTATTGAAGTTGCAATGCAATACAATACAACTTTCTCCGAGAATATTCATTCCTATGTTAATAATATCAACACTCATGAAGGGGGAACACATCTTTCAGGTTTTCGTAGAGGATTAACACGTACTCTTAAGAGCTATGCCGATAAGAGTGGAATGTTGGAAAAACTTAAGTTTGAAATTACAGGAGATGACTTCCGTGAAGGATTGACAGCAGTTATTTCTGTTAAGGTGCAAGAGCCACAATTTGAAGGTCAAACCAAAACTAAATTGGGAAATAATGAGGTAATGGGAGCTGTAGACCAAATTGTTTCAGAGCTTTTGACCAACTATTTGGAGGAAAATCCAAAGGAAGCAAAACAAATTGTTAATAAAGTAATACTTGCTGCAACTGCTCGACATGCAGCACGTAAGGCAAGAGAATTAGTGCAACGTCAAACAGTTTTGGGAGTTGCAGGATTACCTGGTAAACTTGCCGACTGTTCGGATACTGACCCAGTTAAATGCGAATTATACCTTGTCGAAGGGGATTCTGCAGGGGGAACAGCAAAACAAGGAAGAAACAGAGAATATCAAGCAATACTACCTCTTAGAGGAAAGATATTAAACGTTGAAAAAGCAATGCCTCACAGAGTTTTAGATTCTGATGAAATTAAGAATATCTACACTGCACTTGGCGTTTCAATTGGAACGGCAGAAGACAGCAAGGCTTTGAATATGGATAAATTGCGTTACCACAAGGTTGTAATTATGACAGATGCCGATGTTGATGGTAGCCACATTGCAACCTTAATCCTAACTTTCTTCTTTAGATATATGAGGGAATTGATTGAAAATGGATATGTTTACATTGCAACACCTCCTTTATATTTGGTAAGAAAAGGAAAACAAGAACGTTATTGTTGGACTGAGGAAGAACGTCAAAGTGCTCAAGAAGAATTTGGAGAAACAGGAGTTTCAGTTCAACGTTACAAAGGTCTTGGGGAAATGAGTGAAACCCAACTTTGGGAAACAACAATGAATCCAGAAACAAGAACATTCCGTCAAGTTGATATTGAAAACGCAACAGAAGCTGACAGAGTATTTTCAATGCTTATGGGAGATGAAGTACCACCAAGAAGAGAATTTATTGAAAAGAATGCGACCTATGCTAATATTGACGCATAGTTAAACAAAAGCGAATATAGATTTCTAATATAATAGCTCCAATACTTCCTAAGAAAAAGTATTGGAGTTTTTTTATGCCTTTTTCCCAATATATCCTTTAACAAGAGAAACCAATTGTTCCAATTCTTTCATCTTAAAAATTCTTGCAATTAAGTAGTAGGATACTCCACCAATAATAACTCCCAAAACAAGTTTTAAAAGATAGGATACATCAATATAATTAACTAAGTAAACAATTGCTCCCATAAAAGCAGAAGCCAAAAGAACTCTCGCAATATCTTTAAGTTGTGTTGGTATGTCAAGATTTATTAGTTTTGACCCATAATAAGTATTGAGAGCAAAGTTTATTATAGCGTAAATTATTAAACTTGAACAAAGAACATAAATGCCAAAAGGTAAAGAAATAAACAAAAGAGCAATACCAATAATCTTTTTAATTATTTCTAACCTCAAAAACAAATCACTTCTTCCCTTAACCTGCATAAGGTTTTGATGAATAGCATTAAGAGGATAGAGCATATAATAAATGGAAAGAATTTGAAGAATAGGTACAATTCCTTTCCATTTCTCAGTAAGAATAAGAATAATAAAAGGTTCAGCAATTGCGGCTAATCCAATCATTAGAGGAAAGACAATAAATGCAGATAGACGCAAGTATTGACGAAGAACTTGTTTGAGCCTTTGGTTTTCATCTTGGATTGAAGACATAATAGGGTAGGTAACTCTCCATAAAATTCCAGTAATGTTGGAGGAGGGGAATTGAGCAAATTGTTCTGCACGGGTGTAATAGCCCAGATTTGTGGCGGAAAAGCGTTTTCCAATAACTAAAGTATAGAGATTCAGATAAATGGTGTGAATAAGGTTAGCTAATAAAATCTTTGATCCAAAGCCAAAAAGTCGAGTAAATGAGGATTTTGAGAATATTAGTTTAGGTCTCCATTTCTCCAAATACCAAAAAAGAGATGTTTGAAATAAATTAATTATAGTAAATTGTGCAACCAAAGCCCAAACTCCAAATCCTTTGTAAGCCATCGCAATTCCAATTAAACCACCAATAATAACAGATATTAAGGAAGCTTTTGCCTGAGTTTTAAAGTCAATTTTTATAGTAAGAATTGTTTTTTGAATAACTTGAAATGCCAAAATTATTAGATTTATGGACATAACTTGAATAACAAGTTTAAGTTTAGGCATTAGATAGAACTCGGCTATTATTCCAGAACAGAGAAAGAAAATAAGAGCAAGAAATATTCCTATTACAATGTTAAAATAGAAAACAGTTGAATAATCTGTTTCATTTCTGTCTTTCTTTTGAATTAGAGCATTGGAAAGTCCTCCATCAGTAAAAGTTTGTGCCAAAGCCATAAAAATGGCAAGCATGCCAATAAGTCCATAATCGGAAGGTAAGAGAAGGCGAGCAATAATTATTTGAACTATAAATTGAATTATTTGAACCGAAAAACGTTCAATAGCACTCCATATAACTCCGTTTATTGTTTTTTCTTTTATATCCATTGCTGCAAAATTAATATAAATATGCTTAATGCAACGCAAAAAAGAATTATATTTGCATCTTAATTTGATGATAATTTAATATTGTAAATGTTATGTTAAATACAAAATATATATTTGTTACAGGAGGCGTAACCTCTTCATTAGGAAAGGGAATAATGGCTTCTTCACTTGCCTTACTTCTAAAACTTAGAGGTTTTTCAGTTACAATTCAAAAGTTAGATCCTTATCTAAATGTTGACCCAGGAACATTAAACCCTTATGAACATGGAGAATGTTTTGTTACAGAAGATGGAGCAGAAACAGATTTGGACTTAGGACATTACGAACGTTTTACAAATGTTAGGACTTCTCAAGCAAATAACGTTACAACGGGAAGAATATATCAAACCGTTATTGACAAAGAACGTAGAGGAGATTATTTGGGAGGAACAGTTCAAGTTATTCCTCATGTAACTGATGAAATCAAAAGAAGAATTCAAGTACTTGGAAACACTAATCAATACGACTTTGTTATAACTGAATTAGGAGGAGTGGTTGGAGATATAGAATCACTTCCATTTATAGAATCTGTTCGTCAAATGAAATGGGAGTTAGGTAAAAATGTAGTTGTAATACACTTAACATATATTCCATATCTTTCTGCAGCAGGAGAGTTGAAAACAAAACCAACTCAACATTCTGTTAAGGAAATGCAAGAACAGGGAGTTCAACCAGATATTATTGTATGTCGCACTGAGCATAAACTTCATGACGGAATAAAAGATAAGATTGCATTATTTTGTAATGTTGATAGAGAAAGTGTGATTGAATCATTAGATGCTCCTTCAATATATGAAGTGCCTTTAAGAATGCTTAAAGAAAAATTAGACATTCAAGTTTTAAATCGTCTTGGAGTTAAAACTCATGGAGAACCTAATTTGGAAAAATGGAAAGGCTTTCTTTATAAACTCAACAATCCAATACATCAGGTAAGTATTGGTTTGGTTGGTAAATATGTTGAACTTAAGGATGCTTATAAATCAATTTCTGAAGCATTTATTCATGCTGGTGCATCTGTTCAATGTAAGGTTAAGCTAAAACTAATACATTCTGAGCTTTTAGAAAAGGGAGAAGAATCTTGCAACGAAGAGTTAAGTAATTTAGATGGAATCTTGGTTGCTCCTGGTTTTGGAGCAAGAGGAATTGAAGGAAAACTCTGTGCAATTAAGTTTGCAAGAGAAAATAATATACCTTTCTTGGGAATATGCTTGGGGATGCAAATGGCCGTTGTAGAATTTGCAAGAAATGTATTGAATTTTAAAGATGCACATTCTGTTGAAATGTCACCTAGCACCAAACATCCAGTTGTGGATATGATGGAAGAACAAAAGAAGGTTACCAACATGGGTGGAACTATGCGTTTGGGTGCTTACCCTTGCCGATTGAAGAAAGGAACTAAGATATATGATGCATATAACTCAGAAAACATTTCAGAAAGACATCGTCATCGTTATGAGTTTAATAATAAATACTTAAATGATTTTGAAGCTGCTGGAATGATTTCTACTGGAATTAATCCTGATGCTGATTTAGTTGAAGTTGTTGAATTGGTTAATCACCCATATTTTGTAGGAGTTCAATTCCATCCAGAATACAAATCAACAGTTGAAGAACCTCATCCACTATTTATTTCCTTCATTAAGGCAGCAATGACTAAAAAATAAGTAATTAAACTCAACTTTTTTATTTTTTCTAATTAATTAGAATTCATAATTGAATATCTAAGTTAATTTTATTTTACTACTTTTGCAATTATATGATTGTAGTTAGTATTAAAATTTATTGAGTTATTATTTTGTTATGAAGGTTCTAATTATTGAAGATAATGAGGATTTGAGAGAAATCTCTAAATTGGAATTAGAAAAAGAAAAGATTCTTGTTGAGATGGCATCAAACTACAAAGAGGCAATTGAAAAGATTGAATTGTATGAATATGATTGTATCCTTTTAGATATTATGCTTTCTGATGGAGATGGATTATCCATACTCAGACGCCTTAAAGAGATTCATAAAAGTGAGGGTGTGATTATAATTTCTGCTAAAGATTCATTAGAGGATAAAATTGAAGGTTTAGAGCTTGGGGCTGATGATTATCTTCCCAAACCATTTCATTTTGCTGAACTAATTGCTCGAATTAAGAGTGTTGTAAGAAGAAAAATGGGGGATGGTGAAGTGTTTTTTAGTTTTGGAGATTTAAAAGTAAATAATTCAAGCTTTAAAGTTTTTGTTGAAGACAAAGAATTAATTTTAAGTAGGAAAGAATATGATATACTTTTCTATTTTATTAATAGAGCAAATCGTTTGATTGACAAAACAACTCTTGCTGAAGGTGTTTGGGGCGATTATATTGATCAAGTTGATAACTATGATTTTATTTATGCTCAAATCAAAAACATTAGAAAGAAACTAAAGGATGCTGGTTCAAAGGTTGAGATAAAATCAATATATGGTTTTGGTTATAAACTAATATTTAATGAAGATATAGATGAAAAATAGAAATCTTTTAACATCAATAATTCTAAGAACTACAATTACAATTACTATTATTTTGTCTGTTTGGGCTTCATTAGTTTTCTTTGCAATTATTAATGAGGTTAATGATGAAATTGATGACTCATTAGACCTGTACTGCGATTATTTAATTTCTCAAAAGAAGCAGGGAAAAGAAATTATTGAAACTCAAACCAATTCCAATAATGTTTTCTTTATTACTCCAGTTGATATAAATACTGCTCTTTCAAATCAAAAATCATATTATAGAGATACTATGATTTATCTTTATGATAAAATGGAGACAGAACCAGCAAGAGCTCTAACTCAATATTTTATTGATGAAGGAAATAGAGCATATAAAATAGAAATATTTACTTCAAGTATTGAAAAGAAAGATTTAATTGAAACAATTGCTTGGTGGTTATTTACTCTTGCATTGATTCTTCTTCTAACTATCATAATTGTATATGTTTGGATCTATAAGAAGAGTATGAAACCTTTGTATTTGCTTTTAAACTGGCAAAAGAATTATAATTTAGGTAAAAAGAATCAACCACTACCTCAGATGTCATCTATCAAAGAGTTTCAAGAGCTTTACATTGCAACAAATCAAAGTACACAAAGAGTTGAAAAAGCATTTGAAGAACAAAAGAATTTTATAGGAAATGCTTCTCATGAAATTCAAACTCCTTTGGCTATTTCAATTAATAGATTAGAAAATATCCTTAATCAAGATATTAGTGAAGAGTTGGCAGAAGAAATTGTGAAAACTATTTCTACTTTAGAACATTTAACTCGTTTGAATAAGACTTTATTACTTCTTACAAAGATTGAAAATAATCAATTTCTGGAAAAAGAAAACCTTTCATTAGCATCAATAGTAAATAATTCAATGGAAGTCTTTAAAGAAATTTATGAGTATAAGAGTATAAAGTCAAGCATTGAAGTTGAGAGTGATTTAAATGTGAATATTAATAAGACTCTATGCGAAGTTTTGATAAATAACCTAATCAAGAATGCTTTTATTCACAATATAGAAAATGGAGAAATTTCTATAAAGATTTATTCTAATAAGATTGTTTTTTCTAATACGTCTAAGTCTAATGAATTGGATGCAGAAAAAATATTTCAACGTTTCTTTAAGGAAAGTTCTTCAAATTCATCAATTGGCTTAGGATTGTCATTAGTTAAAAGTATTTGCAATAATAATAACATTAAACTTGATTATTATTGGCAAAACAATCTACATAATTTCTGCTTGTGTTTTTTTAAGTGTTAATTCATTTATTTCAGTTTCTTTTCAGATTTGAGTTTTAGTTTTGCATCATAAATAATTAAAGATTCAAATAACAAAAAACTGAAAGAAAATGAAAAAGATGATTTTAATGTTGGTAATGATGTTTGCACTAACTTCATGCCAAAGTCAAGAAAATAAGGTAATCACATTTGATAAACTTCCTTCCAAAGCACAATCATTTATAAAAAGTAACTTCTCAAATATGAATATTCTCCAAATTGTTAAAGATAATGAACTTTTCGATAAAGAATATGTAGTATATTTTACAGAAGGATCAAAAATAGAATTTAATAAAAAAGGAGATTGGGAAGATATTGAAATAAAAACTGGTGTTCCAAAAAGTATTCTTAATGCTTCAATAAATAATTTTATCACAAAGAACCATCAAAACACAAAAGTTGTTGATATAAATAAAGATAAAAGAGATTATGAAGTTAAATTGGATAATTCAATTGAAATAGTTTTTAATTTAAATGGAGATTTTCTTCGTTATGACGATTAGGAAATAGATTTCCCTGCAATTTAATCAAAGATAAAAGTCAGTAAATAAGTTTTAAAATAATTTTATAAGCTTTCAATCTAACTAAACTTCTTTTAGAACTAAAAACAATGCCATTGTTTTGTCAAAACAACCGCATTGTTTTTGTCATACAATGGCATTGTTTTGAGTAAACAATGCCATTGTTTTGAGATTGAAGCCTTATTTAATTATTTCTAATCTTCGATTTAGGAGTTAAGTTCTTGGTTTAGATAGAAAAACAAGGTGTTTAATTTTTGTAAAAGGATGCTTCTACAAAATCAAGTCAATTTTATCGAAAAAGGATAAAAAGATATTAATTATTCTAATTTAGTTTATTGAAATTACAAAGCATCTGAGAGTGTCGGATGCTTTTTTTTGATAAAAAGACTTGACAAAAAAATGTTTATATTGTATATTTGCTTTAGGAAAGAGTATTTAACATAGCACAAACCATTCTGAAATTGTGTGATAGCAAGCAATGAGATTAAATACTCTTTCTTTTTATTTTATAAGTTCCCTTGCTTTTTCAATAAATTCTTCATCAATACCCAATAATGAGGCTAAGTTTAATGCTTCATTAGGCACTTTCTGTTCTTTATCTTCAATTAATGAATAATCAATTTGATTTGGAATATCTTTTAAAGAAAGTTTTGTTTGTGTTTTGTTTGGGATAAAACCTTTTACTCTTAATCTATAGCATTCTGCTTTAATTCCGCTATAATGTGTTGTGGTTATGGAATAAGAGCTCTTATTTGACATAATGTTTAGAAAACTATCCACAAGAGCAACTCCTTCAGTAGGATTGGTTGTTCTTGCCAATTCATCAACCAAAACCAAGTATTCTTTGCCTTGTTTCACTTTCTGAATTATTTCATTTAAAAGAATAATTTCAGAAGCATAGGAGGAGAGTCCTTCGTGTTCGTTTTGATGATCTCCAATTGAAGTAAGAATATCTTCAACCAGAATTACCTGAGCTTTTTGTGCAGGAATAAAGAATCCAAATTGAATTAGATATTGACAAAGCCAAAGAGATTTTAACAGTATTGTCTTTCCAGCCATATTTGCTCCAGTAACAAGACAGGGCTTATTTGTAAGAGTGATATCAATTGGTTGATAGTGTTTGTTTTCTTTTTCTAATCGATCAATAAGTGGGGGATAGGTAAGTTGTTTATAGGATATTTTATTGGTTGTTGAGAAAACAGGTTTAATATAATTGTTCTTTTGAAAATATTCTGCCATAGCAAAGTATATATCTATATCTCCAACAACCTTAATTGCTGTTTTCAAGCTATCAACATATTCTTTAAGCTCGTTTGAAAGTCTTTCTCTTATTTTATCTTCTAATTCTTGAGTCTCTAAATAAAGGCTGAAAGCTTTTTCTTCATTGTTTTCTTTCTTGGCAATTTCCCAAAGTTTTCTTTTTTCTGTCAGCTCTTTTGAATAAGCATTATAAATATAGAATTGACTAAGTAGTAATCCTTCTGGGTCTAAAATCTTAATAACATTATTTAAATCAGGAATAGTTAAATCTTCTTTATTAGATTTTGGTAAATAGTTAGATATGTCAAAAATTAGTGATTTTATTTTTGAACATGCTATAGCAAATTGTTTAATCTCAAAAAGAGAAACATCATCAAGTATTTGATTTTGTTTAAGAAGATTCAATGTTCCACTAATATCATTCAAATAACTTAATATCTTGCGAACCTTGCTTAAGGTTTTAATATTTATTGGTTCTGAAATATAGTTTTGACAACCTTCAATAATTAAATGTTTGGAGCTAAGAAGAGTTTTGTCTTTTATATAACTTGTGCTTAAAAGAGCTTTACGTCCAATGGATGAGTAGATATTAAACTGCTCAACAATAAATTTTAATCCATTATGCTTTTCAATAGCTTGCTTTAATGTCATAAGGCTAAATTTCTTTAATGTTATAGATTGGCATGGGGATATGTTTTTTTAGTTCATCAATTAGAGTCTTCGAATTGAGATTATATCCACTTGGAGAAGTAGGGTTAACAGTTATTGCAATTATATTTGTTGGTTGAACAACTTTAAGTTTTCCTCCTTTTTTGAAATAAGAGTCAATGTTTTCTGGTTTACAAAATATTCTTGTGAAATCCTTAACAATTATTTCAATATCATTGATATTTTTTTGGACTTTTAAGAAATCAATTAGTTTATCAGTAATTATCCCAGAAACAAATATCCTTTTGCCATAATTGAATATTCTATCCTTAAATTGTTCAATCATTAATATTGAAGGAATATCCAAGTCAATTATCTTTCCATTTAGATCAATTGCATATATTCCTGAGTCAATATCTTGGAGCTTTTTAGTTAAAGATTTCTCAATAGATTCTAACTGAGTCATCCTATAAACAAAATTAGTTTTTTGAACTAAGGTGTTGAGATTTATTGAAAGGGCAGCACCAGTTGATAAAATCATTGCATCAGTTATTGAAGGAGAGCCGAAACTCTTTCTTGAGAGTGCTCCATCAACCAAAACTACATCAGCTTTATAGTTATGCAGTTCTTTAATTGTTTCTTTTAGCCAAATTGTGTTGGAGGCTCCTGCTAACAAAACTTTTCCTTGAGATATTGCTTCTGCAGTAATCAATCTTCCTAAGGAAGTTCCTTTTTTTGAAATGGAAAGAATATTTGAAACAATTTCTTTCTGTTTATAGAAATGTTCCGATGTAATGAAAAGAGTGCCTTTTGAAATATTAATTTCTGGTTTTTGAGTCTTTGTAACTTGGTCAGTTTTTTCGCCATCAATCCCAATTGAAGTTATTCCAACCCTAACTCCATTATAAGAGCACAAGCAAGATAGGACATAATTTAATGTCTCTGTCTTGCCTGTATTCTTTTCCATCCCTACAAAAGATACACTTTTGTATTTTAATATTTCATCAATGAATGGCAAATCTATTATTACTTCTTTATACGTTCGTGACGTGCCAAATGGCTTGGTTCAAGAGCAAGTCTGTCTCCATGAAGAAGGCCTGCAACACCATCAGTTTTCATTTCTTCTTCTAAGAAGTCAATATCACATTCACATTCGTTAGAATAGTTAGTAGGTTCTGTGTATGTTGTGATAACTCCTTCAAAGTTTCTCAAAACAACTTTTCCTGGACTTTGAGAAATAATATATTGAGGCATAACTGGAGTTTTGCCACCACCACCAGGAGCATCTACAACAAATGTAGGTACTGCGTAACCTGAAGTATGTCCTCTAAGGTTTTCTATTATTTCAATTCCTTTTGAAACAGGAGTACGGAAATGTTCTAATCCCATTGATAGGTCACATTGATAAATGTAATAAGGGCGAACTCTCATCATAACCAATTTTTGAACTAATTTCTTCATTACTCTTGCATCGTCATTAATTCCTCTTAAAAGAACAGATTGATTTCCTAATGGAATACCAGCATTAGCAAGTTTTGCACAAGCTTCTTTTGCTTCTTCAGTACATTCGTTAGGGTGATTAAAGTGAGTATTTAACCAAATTGGGTGATACTTCTTTAACATATTAACCAAATCATCTGTAATTCTTTGAGGGCAAACAACAGGAGTACGAGAGCCAATTCTAATGATTTCAACATGAGGAATTGCACGAAGGCGTTGAATGATTGATTCTAACATTTTATCACTAACCATTAATGCATCTCCTCCTGAGAGTAAAACATCTCTCACTTGTGGAGTACGAGCAATATAGTCAATTGCCTTTTGAATTCTTTCTGAAGGACTTTCACAATCGTTTTGTCCTGCAAATCGTCTTCTTGTGCAATGACGACAATACATAGAACACATATCAGTTATTAAGAATAAAACTCTATCTGGATAACGATGTGTTAAGCCAGCAACTGGAGAATCTTCATCTTCGTGAAGGGGGTCTAATAAATCAGCAGGTGATTGATAAACTTCTGCAGCAGTTGGAATAGCTTGTTTTCTAACTGGACAATTAGGATTATTTATGTCAATTAAAGAAATATAGTATGGAGTTATTGCCATACGTAAGGTCTTGAGAGATTTCATAACACCTTCTTCTTCTTGAGGAGTTAAAGAGATGTATTTTTTTAAATCTTCAAGTGTTTCAATTCTATTCTTTACTTGCCATTTCCAATCGTTCCAATCTTTATCAGAAACCTCAGGGAATAATTCTTTTCTTCTATTTACTTGCATAAATATAATTGTTTTATAATGTCATTAGTAAATCTACTCGTTCTTGAATTTTTTGTTTAAATAACTCATCCGAAATAGATGGGTCTTTTGTAGAAAAGAATTTATCACAAGGAAGTTTATCACATTTACCACAATTTTCTAATTGTTTTTCGTTTACACAACAATTATATATTGGACAAACATCTAATCCTAAATACTTAGTCCAGTATAATCTTCCTTTTGCTTCATTGCAGCCTTTGCATGGAGAATCTAAATATTTATTACATTCAACACAAGCAATGTCACAATCAATTCCACAAACACTAATATTCATTTCGATTTAATTTTATAATAAAAAACTGTAAGCAGAATACTCTACTCACAGTTTTTAAATTTTAAATTTATTTATTAAGCGTAAAGCTCAGTAAAGATATCTCTAAGTTCTTTAGATTCGCGTAGAAGTTGAAGAGTTATTTCAGCGTGTCCTTTAGTATAACCATTTCCAACAATCATTGTAACATCAGAACCAACTCCTTCAGCTCCTAAAGCAGCTTTTGTAAAGCTTGTAGCCATTGAGAAGAAATAAACTAATCCAGTATCTTTTGTACAAAGGATAGAAGTCATTTCTGTATCATTGATATTTACGTTGTTAATTGTAATGTCAGCCATTTCTCCATCTGTAAGTTCTTGTATTTTTTGCATCACAGGAACTGGTTGAGTTGCGTCAGCTGAGAAAACAAAATCACAAAAACCTAATTTTTGTAATCTTTCTGTTGATTTTTGGCTATGGCAAAGACCAATAACTTTACCAGTTACTCCAGCACGTTTTTTAGCTTCGTAGCAGCAAAGCATACCAGATTTTCCACCTGCACCAATAATCAAAACTGTATCACCAGGTTTAACCAATTTTGCAGTTTGAGCAGGAGCACCAGCAACGTCTAATGCAGATAGAGCTAAAGTTTCAGGAAGGTCAGCAGGAATTTTTGCATAAATTCCACTTTCAAATAAAATAGCTTTACCATCAATATCAACTTGGTCAATATCAGGACGGATATCTTTAATTTTATCAATGCGTAAAGGAGTAAGAGAAAGAGAAACTAATGTAGCAATTTTATCTCCAACCTTAAGATCAGTTTTTCCGATAAGTGCATCACCAATTTTTTCAACTGTTCCAAGTAACATACCACCAGAACCAGTTACAGGGTTTCTATGTTTTCCTTGTTTTGCAACAATACCCATCATTATTTCAGCAATTTTAGCTTTGTCGCCACCTGCTTGTTCTTCAATTTGAGTGAAAGAAGCACTGTCAACATTTAGAGTTTGAACATCAATAAGGATTTCATTGTCGTAAATTTCATCCATATTGTTATCAATTTTGTTAGCTGGTTGAGGCAATACACCTTTTGGTTCCAATACACGGTGAGTACCGTATTTACATCCTTTTTTCATATATTTTTTAATTGAGTTCACTATTTTTGCATTTTATTCAAGGCAGAACTCCTTTAATCCTTGAAAATGCTTTTATTACTATACTTTAAACTTTAATGCCTTAATTAAAGGCATAATTCAATCTGCAAAATTAGTTAATTAACACTTAATAAACAAAATTCTCAATAAAAATATTGGAAATTTTACAATAACAATGTTTTAACAAGACAAATTTATAAAATAAAAAAAGAGTAAGCTTTTGGCTTACTCTTTTAGAGAGTTAATATCTATTTAATTATAAATAAATACGAATTCCAAATGATGCACCATAGTTAGCGTCTAAATTAAAGGCCTTGTCAGTAGATTTAACTTCTGTATTTGCTACTGTGGCTTTTTCAGTATAAGTTCTGTAGTATAAATCTCCAAAGCTCATTGTTATTGCAAATCTATTATTTATTCCATATTCAAAACTTAGAGGTTTAACTCCAATAGAAAAGCTTGATAAGTCAGTTGTAAATGTTTCAATTGTGTTAGGATTTAAAGGAAGATCAGGTTGTTCTTCATCTCTACTTCCAAATCCAATTGCAACATATAATCTAGGAATATATTTGAAATTGTCAGTGATTTTTATTCCATAAATTACAGAAGGAACAATTGAGAACATTGATTCAGAATCAAAATAATCTGTTCCGTTAGGGGTTGTACTAACATATGAAGTAGAGCTTTCGTAATCTAATCCAAGACCAACTGCAATGTTTTTAGTAAGCTTGTAGTGGAACTCAGCCATGATGTCAAAACTATTTCCTCCAGGTACATCTGTGCTTGTTGAACCAACTGTATTGGTCTTGGAGTAAGTGTTAAATCCAAGATGTCCAGTTACAAACATATTGCCACTTTGGGCAAATGCGAAAGTTGATGTTAATAAAACAGCAACTAAAATAATTAAATTCTTTTTCATGATGTTTTGTTTTTTAATTAATAAACGTGTTGTTAAATTTAATTTTATATCTTTTACTCATAAAAGGAAAATATGTTGCAAATATATATTCAAAAATTATCCTAAATCTATAGTTAGATGAATTATTTACTAACATTAAAATGTTAATATTAGAGTAATCCCATTAAATTAAGGATAAATAATGATAGAAACAAAGGGACAAAGTATCTTACTACATTAATATATAGTTGAAATCCTTTGTTTAAAATTGTTCCATTATTAGTAAATTGATTTCTTACTAATTCTTTATTAGCAAACCAACCAACAAATATAATTATTAGCAAAGCTCCAATTGGCATTAGGAATTTATCAGTTAAATCATTTAGTGCATCAAAAAGATTTTTACCAAATAATGAAATTGAAGAATTTTCAACTTGAGAATAGGCACAAAGAACAGCTAAAATGAAAATAATTATAGATATAATAACGATTGATTTAGTTCTTGATAGTTTAAATTCTTGAATTGTAAACAAACAAATTGGCTCCAGCATTGAAACAGATGATGTTATTGCTGCAATAAAAACTAAGAAGAAAAAGAATATTGCAAATATATTCCCAAAAGGCATCATTGAAAAAACCAAAGGAAGAGTTTCGAAGATTAGTGTAGGACCAGAGGTTGGTTCAATCCCAAACGTAAAGACACCAGGGAAGATAGCAAAGCCAGCCAACAGGGCAACAGATAAGTCCGCAAGTCCAATTGTTAGGGCAATTCCAGAAAGAGAAGATTTTTGTTTAATGTAAGAGCCATAAGTAATCATACATCCCATTCCCAAGCTCATAGAAAAGAAGGATTGTCCAATTGCAGCAATAACAGATTTTAATCCTAATTTACTAAAGTCTGGTTTTAGAAGAAAATCCATTGCATTAGAGAATCCTGAAAGAGAAGTAGAATAAATGAATAGAAGAATTATGATTAAAAAAAGCATTGGCATAAGAATTTTATTAACTCTTTCAATCCCTTTTTGAATTCCTCCAATAACAATTCCAGCAGTTAAAATAATAAATACTCCTGCAGCAAAAGTAGGTTTCCATCCTGAATTAATATAGTTAATAAAATTACTATGAATTACCTGAGGGTCTTTCCCCGCAAAGCCACTTGTAAGAGAGGTTTGAATAAAAGAAATTGCCCAACCAGCAACAACGGAATAAAAACCAAAAATAAAGAAAACTGTTATAATTCCTGCCAATCCAACAAATCTCCAAATCTTTTTCTTTGAAAGTTCTTTGAAAGCTCCATAAGCATTTTTGCCTGTTGAACGCCCAATTACAAATTCACTAATCATAATAGGAATGGCAATTGATAAACTGCAAAGAATATAAACAATAATAAAAGCTGAGCCTCCATTGTTTCCTGCCAAATAGGGGAATCTCCAAATATTCCCAAGCCCAATAACACTCCCTCCAACTACGGCAAGAGTACCGAACTTAGAACCAAAAGTAACTTTGTTTTCCATAAAAAAATAATTTGATTATTACTTTAAATGATTATTGCAAAAGTATGCAAAAATATTTAAAAGCAATAATCAAATTACTCTTTATTTTAATAAATTATATGGAGGTTATTCCAATCTTAAGGCAATTGAAGGGATATTGCTTGTAGTGAAAGAATATTTAAAACCACCATTAATATCAAATACAAAAACTTTTCCGCTTGTTGAAAATGTTGTTGCATCTGTCAAATAAACTTCATTATAGTTATTATCTACATTTACGCCATAAGGACTCATTATTTGAGAAAGAATATTTGGAGTTGTAATAAAGTCAGAAGAAGTTTTTGTTGAGTAGTTATAAGTTTTAACGCTTGCTTGCATTGCAATATAGTCGTAATTTACATAAAGAATGTTGTTCCCAATAACATCAAAATTACTCATTTCAACATTATTTGTAGATTCAACTTCATTTGTTGTGGTGTTAATTGTAACAAAAGCAGTTGGAATGTCATTATAATTTCCTCTAACAATTAAACCAACACGATTATTTGCAATTGGCTTAATGAAAGCAGGATTTAAACCAACATCAATTTTCTTTGTTTCAGTCATTGCCTGAGCATCTACAACAGAAACAGTTCTGTCGTAACCAATAGGAGTGTTCCAATCTAATCCTCCTGAATTAGTAACATAAAGATTTCCGTTCAAATAGCAAATATCTTCTGGATTACGACCAACCTTAACCTTTCTTCCAACTGAAAGAGATTGAGGATTAATTTCAAGCACATAACCATCAACTGTACATAAATATACCATTGTAGAACTTTGGGTCAAGCGTGAAGGTTTTCTGTTTGCTCCCTGCTCATCAACAATTGGAATTCTTTTGATCAGTTTTCCAGTTTTGCTGTTTAAAACATTTACACTTGCAGAGCCTTTTACTGAAATAAAAAGTTTATCTCCAAACAATTCCATATCATTTCCCAAATCTCCCAAGCCTTGATTATTTATCTTATCGAAGATATCTATCACTTCATTATTTTGTAAATTGTAGTGAACTAAGGCAGAATTATTCATTCCGTCATTTCCTTCACAAAGAACAAAGATTCCGTTAGGAAGATTCTGTGTAGTGGAAGGGTTGTCATTGTTATTATCGTTTTCATCCGTGCAGGAAGTGAAACCGAAGCTTAATCCTAAAAGAATTAAGGCTAAAATCCATTTTGTTTTTTTCATTTTAAATCTAATTTTAAGTTTATACGAAATTGTCTTTGGGGCATTGGGTAGTTGCGAACTACCTCATATTGTACTCCAAACAAATTAAGACATGATAGGCCTATGTTTATCTTATTTTTTTTCAAAAAGAAATCCTTAGAAAGTGTTATTGAGTGGTCTTGATAGGGCTTAAGCATATTTCTATCAATGTTTTCAGCAAGAGCAAAGCGTTTACCCACAAAATTAATGGTGTATGCAATGTCTATAAATGGATGAGTAAGATTCAAAAAGAATGAACCTGAGTGAATAGGGGTATAAGGAATTTGATGATTAAAGGTAAGTGCGTTTGGATCTGAAACATCTGTGGCTTTTTGATAGGAATAGGTTGCCCTAAGGTTTAAATCCAAAGAAAAAGGAAGGTATGTTCTGAAAGAAGATTGAATATCCAATCCTTTTATTTCAACTCTTCCATAATTAATTATTGACCAAACAAATAAATTTCTTTGAGGAACGGCAATAATTTTATCTTCTACATTATTATAATAGGCATCAATGGAAAGAGAAATAAAACTTGATTTATAAGAACCAAAATTCTTTGAAAACTCTGTGTGAATATTCCATTGCTTGGCTTTTTCTGGCTCAAGTGATGCAAAACTTACTCTATTAAAATATAAATCGTTGAAGGAAGGCATTCGAAATACATCCTTATAAAAGGCACTTATAGTAATGGTTTCTTTCCATGTGTAACCAATTGAAAGAAAAGGAGAGAAGTGGCTTTTGGTTTTTTGAGTCTTTTCCTTATCTTCATAATCCAAAACATAGTTGTGCAAAATATTACCATTGATTAGCAGTTTGGAATTATTGAAAAGCAGACTTAAGGCAGAGATTGAAGATGTTCTGTTTGCTCTTGAATAGAAGGAAGAAGGAGCATTCAAATTATTAAGAAAAATATCGTTGCTAAGAGCTAAAGTTAAATTTTTCACAAGTAAATAGGAAGCAACATTATTCAAATAGTATTCCCTTTGATAATATTTATCGCTTTGGAAACCTGAAAGATTTAAGGTTTTTGGGTCAAGAAAATGGGAGAAAGAGTAGAGTGCCTTTGCATGATTGCGATAGGAAAGACGTTTATTGAAGTTATGAGTGAAAATACTCTGCAAAAAGAAGTTTTCATCCCAAAGTCTTTGTGAAGAATTCAAATAATAGAGAGTTGTACTCATTGGCAAACCTCTTTCAGAATAGAAATAATAAGCTTTTAGCTTTAAATCTGTTTTAGAATTGAAGCTTGCAAAGGCATTCCATTCTCCTCTAAACCCAAAATAATCGGAATTTTGTCTAATTTCCTTTGATGTAGAGTCATTTTCGCCAAATCCATAACGAAGCAAATAAGGATAATTTCCCTTTGTGTTTTGAATATCCAAATCAAACCACGAAGTCCAAACATTATTGACTTTATAAGCCAAATTCAAACCCAAATTACCATAATTAAAAGAGCCATAAGAAGTTTTAATTGATGCTTTTATTCTTTGAAGGCTATCAAACAGTGGTTTTTGAGTTTCAATTAAAAACACATTTGCGAAGGCTAAGGCTCTTGCAGTTTGAAGCATTGAGAAGGATTGACCATTAAAAAGATTAATTGCTTTAATGTTTCCAGAAGAAAACTTACCCAAGTCAACCTGACCAGTTTGAAAATCAGTAACACTAACTCCATCGTAAACCACAGCACTATGTCCTGAGCCCAAACCTCTAACAGAAATTGTCTTTAATCCACCAACACCACCATAATCCCTTACGCTAACCCCAGCAATATACTTTGCCATATCGCCAACAGAAATAAAAGGTATTTTTTTAATAACTGTTGAATCTAAAGCGGAGGAAGATTGTTTGGAAAGAGAGTCTTTGGAGAAGGAATCAGTAATTTTCACCTCATTAAGCAAAGTTGTTTTAATTGAATCCTTTACTTGAGCCAATGAAATTAGTGGCGACAAAAATACAAAGAGTAATAAACCTGATAAAAATGTTCTAATCATAATATTTTAGACTCTTTCCTCGAGAGTACATAAATAGTTAATAAACACTATTGGCAGGTCTTCTGACTTACTCCCAAGCATTCTGCCTTCCCAAATCAATATAAATTCAGTGGCAAAAGAAGTAATGCTTGCTTATCTAAAGGAGCTTACAGCAGCGGGACTGTTTAGGATTCACACCTAATTCCCTATTAATCCAAAAAGAACCAATAACGAGGCAAAATTACTATAATTTTTCATATAACGGCTATTTTGGGTGAAAAAATTAATCTTTTAGGGTTTTTTTCTTTGTATAGTTTTTACTAATCGTTGTTTTGCCTTATTTTTAAAGGGTTTTAGCTTATTTATATCAAGTTTAATTTTCATAAGGTGCCACCTTACTTGAGTATCGTGCCACCATACTTATAGTAACATGGCACATTACTAAAGTATCGTGCCACCTTACTAATATTAATGTGCTATATTATGAAATTTTTATAGCATTTTGGGAAATTTAAACGAGGTTTTGTCAAATTATTTTCTTATCTTTGTAGCCTAATATCAAGAGTTTTAAACTTAAGTCAAGATTTAATTTTGATGGAATTTGAAATTAAAGAAATGATATCTGAATTAATGGCAAATTAAAAATATAAAAATATATTATATCATGAGAAGATACTATAGTATTACTAAAAAAGTATTTATTGACAAAGACGGTGTTGAACAAACAAAGTTTTATCCTAATGCAGTTTCAGCAGGGCATTTTTCTACAGAAGATTTGGCAAGAGAAATTTCTGAGTCAAGCAGTTTTACTGAAGCAGATATGGTTGGGGCTTTGAAAGGATTGTCAAATATTATTATAACAAAGTTGAAATTGGGCTATAACGTCAAATTAGATGGTATTGGGACATTTAGTCTTTCATTAACTTCAGAAGGATTTGATACAGAAGAGGAGTGTAAGCCAAGTAGGATAAAGGTTAAAAAGATTGCTTTCAAATCAGAAAGGAAGTTGAGAAAAGAAATGATTGGTCTTAAATTTTATAAGGCTGAATTGAAAAACAAAAGATAGATTTCTTTAGTCGAAAAACATCCATGTTACTCCATAACGAAGGTTTAGCTTTTCGGAAGGGTAGTGTGGAGTTAGGTAATAGTTATTTTCAAAAGCTCCTGCATAAGGATGACAAAGGGCAACAAAGAATTTTACCCTGTCAATTTGTGCTTGAACAAAGAAATCGGTGAATAGGTAATTACCAATCTTAACTTTATCCTGATGAACAAAAGCACCCATTGCTGGCATAAAGCTATCAGCAAAATAGGATGTATTATATCTGAAATCGAATCCTACTTGGGTTTGGAGTTTTTGATTAAACATCTTAAAGTTTATGCTTATTCCTTGTTTAGCTTGAAAAACTGGCACTCTTATTGCTTCTTCAGAAGATAGCTTTTGAAGAGTCATTACGCCTTTTAGATTAAAAATACCAAGCTTAAGATTATGCAAAAGTGATGCTTGAATGATTGAGGTTGGTTTACTGGTTTGTTGAGGCAATAGGTTATTGTTAATATAAACCAAATCATTTAAAAGGAAATATCCAATATTAAATGCTAACTTTTCTTTGTGGTTATAACCCAAATTGGTGTTGAACATATTTGTTTTAAAGAAATTATTCTCCCACTTAAAGTTATTTGTCCAATAGTGATTGTAGAAATAATCAACGCTCTTATTCATTAACCTAATGTTTGCATAAAGATTTTTAAATTCAACATTACCTCCAATTTGGAAGTCTTCATTGTACCTGTTGTTGGAGATTATGTATTCTGCAAGAAAGTTTAATTTAAAGCCACTTACATCTAATCCCAAATTAACGAAAGGAGTGAAATTGGAACTTCTTTCATTGTTTAAAGAATCGGCAAAAAGAACATAGTCATGCTTAATTCCTATTTCAAAAGGGATAGTCTTTTCATTCCTAATGGAGAGTGAGTTTTGAATTCTTTGAGTTGAAAGAGAATCGTTTGTTTTTAAGGTGTCAAAATAGAAATTTTGGTAGAAGCCTTCCATTGGATTTGCATCCACATAAAGCCTTGCATTAGAAAAATAGGAGAGTTCATGAACCAAAGAGAGGTTACTTATAATTGAACTATCCTTAATTAGTTTGCCAAAATTAAACTTTTGAACCAAGAAAGCATCAACAGATTTCCATTTAGAGTAAGCCATACTTAAATTGACAGGATAAGCATTGAGAGAAGAGAACTCCCCAGCAGCAAAAGAAGAATCGGATTTTAGACCTCCACTTTCATTTTGCATTGCCCTATTTCTAACGAATCCCAAATATCCTTCATAGGTTTCTTTCTTGTTTTTAAAGCGTAGAGTTGCGTTAAAGAACTGATTCATAATTTGACTTTTGTCATAAGAACCAGTTGTGTAGTTAACGTCATATTGAAAACCTAAGTGAATGTTCTTGTAAACGTTTTGAGCGTGAATTACTGAGAAATAGCGAGAGGTATTTAAAGTATTAGAATACCTTAATTCGGAGTAAGGTTTAAAGACATTGTAGAATTTAATATTCTCTCTTGTAAACTTTACAGCATTATAAACACTGGGTTGGTAATTAAAAGAAAGTAAATCGGAAAGTTGAAATAAAAGAGGCTTATGTGGTGAACCCTCAGTGGAGAGTTGCTGATAAAACATATTCTCTATTCTATAAACCGCATTCACATGCCTTATCTCATCAATTGTTTTGTCAATCAATTGAAAAGGTTGGTTCCTTAAAGGAAGGGTTGTGTAACGAGTGAAGCTAAGACCAGTATCAATAACAATTGTATTTTCTTTTTCCTTTTTGTCTTGAGCTATGCTCAAAAAGGGAATAAGAAAAATAAATGCAATTAAAAATACTGATCTTCTTATTTTCAACTTAAATATTTTTTTCGCTTAAGAATCTTTCGGCATCAATTGCTGCCATACAACCACTTGCAGCTGCAGTAATTGCTTGACGATACGTTGTGTCTCTAATATCACCTGCTGCAAAAACTCCTTCAACATTTGTGTGAGTAGTTCCATTTTTAGTGATTATATATCCTTGCTCATCAACTTCAATTTGAGGAACAAAAATATCTGAATTTGGATGATGTCCAATTGCAAGGAAAACTCCAGAAAGCTCAATTTGTTTTAGACCTCCATCTTTTGTGTTTTCAAGCATAATTCCATTAACTCCAGACATATCTCCTAAAATTTCAATTGGTTTATAATTCCAAAGAATTTCTATTTTGGGGTTATCAAGAACTTTCTTTTGCATAGCAATAGAGGCTCTTAAAACATCACGTCTTACAATCAAATAAACCTTAGAGCAAGATTGAGCCAAATAGGATGCTTCTTCACAAGCAGTATCACCTCCTCCAACAACAGCAACGTCCAAATTACGATAGAAGAATCCATCACAAGTAGCACAAGCACTAACTCCCATTCCTCTATACTTTTCTTCTGATTCTAAACCTAACCATTTTGCAGAAGCTCCAGTTGCAATAATAACAGTTTGAGCTTCATAAGCAACTCCTGAATCAGTTTCAACAATTAATGGATATTTTTCAAAGTCAACCTTAGTAACAACATCATTAACAACTTTAGTTCCAAATCTCTCAGCTTGTTTTTTCAAATCTTCCATCATTTCTACTCCAGTTGTTCCATTTGGATAACCAGGGAAATTATCAATTTCTGTTGTAATGGTAAGCTGTCCTCCTGGTTGCATTCCGTCAATAACAATTGGGTTAAGATTTGCTCTTGAAGCATAAATTGCTGCGGTATAGCCAGCAGGACCAGAGCCAATGATTAAACATTTTACTTTTTCCGTATTCATACAATTATATAATAAAATTTTCTTTCTAACAATCTGCAAAACTAAGAATTTTCTTTATATCTTTGCTCTTCAAATTACTTAATATTAAATTAAAATGATTAAACCTATTCATATAACCTTAAAATTTAGTCTTTTATTTTCCTTTGTCCTTATTTTAAACCAAAGTATAGCCCAGAGTTTTTCTATTGACAATATAAGGCCAATCAAAACCACTACTTCAAATTCCTATGTATCTAACCAAGACAATATATTTTCTGAAAATGCTTATAATTTATTGAATCAAAAACTTGACTCTTTGGAGAAAGCAACCACTGCTCAAGTTGCTGTTGTAGCTCTTCAATCTTCAGGAGAAATGGATGCAAGAGAGATTTCAATGCAGCTTTTTAAAAAATGGATGGTTGGTCAAAAGGAATCTAATAATGGATTAATTGTTGTGCTTGTTGTTGACAGAAGAGAAGTTTTTATTAGAACAGGTTATGGCTTGGAAGGAGCTATTACTGATGCTAAAAGCACACAAATTGTTAATAGGATTATGGCTCCTTATTTTAAGAATGGAGATTGGGATAATGGAATGATTGCAGCAATTGATGAAATAAGCCGGTTAATCAATCAAGAGTACGCAACTGAAGGATTTGCTCAAAAAAAACCTTTAACCTTAGATGATTTTCTTCCATTTATTAGTGGTTATTTAATTCTTTCAATAGCACTTATTATTCTTGCTTTTATTTTCACAACAAAAGCTCATTCAAAATATAGCATTTCTCAAAAAGAAGATAAAATAAGAGCTTTTAATAAGGCAGCTAAAGGATGGTATATTTTAGGTGTTCTTTTCCCAATAATGTTAATTACAGTATTTCTTTGGTATAAGTTATATTTTAAGCCAAAGGTTAGAAATAAGATTTTGATTTGCCATCAATGTAATAATCCAATGCATAGATTAAATGAAAAGGATGATGACAAATATCTTTCAAATAAACAAATTATTGAAGAGGAAATAAAATCAAAGGACTACGATGTTTGGTTATGTGATGATTGCGGAAATACTGATATATTTGCTTTCGATAATGCATTAACTCAATATTCTATTTGTCCATTCTGTGGTGGTAAAACAATGTTTATGGAATCGGATAGTGTTGTTAAGAGTGCAAATCAATTTAGAGATGGGACGGGAAGGAAAACCTACACTTGCAAGAATTGTCGTAACTCCAATTATAAAGATTATGTTATTCCAAAAACTGCTGGTGCATTTGTTGCTGGAGGTGCCTTTGGAAAAGGAGGAGGCGGCTTTTCTGGAGGAAGTTTTGGAGGTGGCTTCTCTGGTGGTGGAGGTGGAGGCGGTCGCTTCTAATAAAATAAGATAAATGTAGATAATAGTACAACAATATAATAACAAATTAAAAAGAAAATCAATGAGAAAAAAACCAATCAATATTATAGTTATAATTGGAATTATTGCTATAATCGCTATATGGGTTATTACTGCCTATAATGGATTAGTAAAGAAAGATGAAGCATGTTCACAACAATGGTCTAAGGTGGAAAGTCAATATCAAAGACGTCTTGATTTAATTCCAAACTTGGTTAATACTGTTAAGGGTTATGCCTCTCACGAAAAAGAAACTCTTACAGATGTTGTTAATGCAAGAAATATTGCTTCAAGTTCAAAGGTTGACCCTAATAACTTAACTCAAGAAAGTTTGGATAAATATCAACAAAGTCAAGCTGCTTTAAAGTCATCTTTAGATAGATTAATGGTTGTTGTGGAACGTTATCCTGACTTAAAAGCAAATCAAAACTTTTTGGAACTTCAATCTCAACTTGAAGGAACAGAAAATAGAATTGCTGTTGAAAGACAAAACTTTGCTGATATAATTAATGCTTTCAATTCAAAACTTAGACGTTTCCCGACTAATATAATTGCAGGAATGTTTGGATTTGAAAGAAAAGCTTATTTTGCAGCAGATAAAGGTGCAGAAACTGCTCCTAAGGTGGAATTTTAATAAAATACAATAGAAATTGCCAAAGCAAATTTGGCTTAATATATGGAAGAAAACACAACTCAAACAAAACAAACTCACAAAACTATTCCCGTTAAGGGAATGTACGAAGACTGGTTTTTAGACTACGCTTCTTATGTAATTTTAGAAAGAGCTGTTCCTCATCTTAATGACGGATTAAAACCTGTTCAAAGAAGAATACTTCATTCTATGAAGGAATTGGATGATGGAAGATATAATAAGGTTGCTAACATAGTTGGTAATACAATGAAATATCATCCTCATGGTGATGCTTCAATTGGTGATGCTCTTGTAGGTCTTGGTCAAAAAGAACTTTTAATTGATTGTCAAGGAAACTGGGGAAATATTTTAACTGGAGATAGTGCTGCTGCTTCACGTTATATTGAAGCACGTTTATCCAAATTTGCATTAGATGTTGTTTTTAATCCTCAAACAACAAAATGGCGTCCTTCCTACGATGGAAGAAATAAAGAACCTGAAACATTACCTATTAAATTTCCATTGCTTTTAGCTCAAGGAGTTGAAGGTATTGCAGTAGGTTTGGCTTGTAAGATTTTGCCTCATAATTTTGTTGAACTAATTGAAAGCTCAATTAAAATATTAAGAAATGAACCTTTTGAAATTTTTCCAGATTTTTTAACAGGAGGAACAATTGATGTTTCTAAATATAATCAAGGACTAAGAGGAGGGAAGGTTAGAGTTAGGGCTAAAATTAGTGTTCAAGACAAAAAAACATTGGTTATTTCAGAAATTCCTTTTGCAACAACAACTGGAAAACTGATTGATTCAATTATTAAAGCTAATGAGAAAGGAAAAATCAAAATCAAAAAGATTGATGATAATACTGCTCAAAATGTTGAAATAATTATTCAATTACCTAATGATACTTCAATTGACCAAACTATTGATGCTCTCTATGCTTTTACTGATTGTGAAGTTTCAATCTCTCCAAATTCTTGTGTTATTGAAAAAGATAAACCTCATTTCCTTACAGTTAATGAAATGCTTGAGCGTTCAACTCAAAACACTGTTGACCTTCTTCATTTGGAATTGGAAATTGAACTAAACGAACTTAAAGAACGTTGGCAATGGGTCTCTTTAGAAAAGATTTTTATTGAGAACGAGATTTACGAAAGGATTAAACCTTGTACAACTGATCAAGAAATTGATGATACAATTATTGAAGGACTAAAACCTTTTATAAAAAACTTAATGCGTGAACCTAATATTGAAGATATTCACAAATTAAGAAAGATTCCTATTGATAGGATTTCAAAATTCAATTCCAACAAAGCAAATGATATTCTTATAGCAATTGAAGATGATATTAAGCAGGTAAATTATGATTTAGAACATCTAATAGATTATGCAATTGCCTATTTTGAAAGAATTTTGAAAAAATATGGTCAAGGCAAGGAAAGAAAAACAGAGATTAGAAGTTTTGACACCATAGAGGCTCAAGCTGTTGCTGTTGCGAATGAAAAACTTTATTGCAACTATAAAGATGGTTTTGCAGGCTTTAGGATGAAAAATGATGAGTATGTTTGTGATTGTTCCGATATTGATGATGTTATTGCTTTTAGGAGTGATGGAACAGTGGTTGTAAAGAAGGTGCAAGAGAAGGATTTCTTTGGAACAGACATTATATACATTAATGTATTCAAAAGAAATGATGAACGTACAATTTATAATCTAATTTATCAGGATGGCGCTTTTGGAAAAGCTTATGTAAAACGCTTTAATATAACTAATGTTATTAGAGATAAGGAATATGTTTTAACAAAAGGAGTGAAGGGTTCTAAGATTCTATATTTCTCTGCAAATCCTAATGGGGAGGCTGAAATTGTAAATGTTTCTCTTAAACCAAAACCTGGATTGAGGAAAATAAACTTTGATTATGACTTTTCGGAACTGGCTATTAAAGGAAGAAATGCTCAAGGAAATATACTTTCTCGCTATTTAGTGAGGAAGGTTGTTAAGAAAATGGAAGGTGTTTCAACTCTTTCAGCAAGAAAGATCTGGTTTGATGAATCTGTAAAGAGATTAAATGCAGATGAAAGAGGAAATTATTTAGGAGAATTTAGTGGTGATGACAAGATAATTGCAATTCACAAGTCAGGTTATTATAGATTAACTAATTTTGACCTTCAAACTCATTTTGCTGATGATTTGCTTATTGTTGAAAAATTCAAAAGTCAAAAGCCAATTACAGTAATTTATAAGGAAAAAGAAAGTAACCAATGCTTTTTGAAACGTTTCCTAATTGAGGAGATAATGGAAAAGAAGGTTTATTTTGTTGAAGATAATTCTTCATTTGAAATCCTTCATTTAACTAATGATTGGCTTCCAATGATTGAAATAGAATTGGAAGATGATAAAAAAGGAAAGAAGTTAGACAACGAAGTAATTAATGTTTCAGAGTTTTCAGAACTCATGAAATATAAGGCAAAAGGAAAGAAATTGAGTAAGTTTAACGTTAAGAAGATAAATGTTCTGGAATCTTTATATTATGAGGAAGAGATTATTGAAGAAGTTGAAGAGGAACAGAATAATGACTTAAGTATTGACGATATAGTATTTGAAAATAATAAAGAAATTAATGATGAAGACTTTATTCAAGGAGAGCTATTTTAAAATAGCAATTTTAGGCTTAATTACTTTATTTTGCTTTATGGATGCAAATTCCCAAAACTTTGCAAAAGATTTCCTTAATAAGCAAAAGGATTCCTTAAGGCAAGATGTTGTTTATTTGTTTATCAATCCTTCAATAACTTATAGGAATGAAAGCATTGAGAAGATGCCTAATTTCTATGAATTGGAAGAAGATGTTCAAACAGAATTATTAGAGAAATATGCTCCATTATATTCCAAAATAATAGATACAACTATTCTAAGGGAATTCTCTCAAAATCTTTCTCTAACCTTATCTTCTTTGGGATTTAAGGTAATTGAGGTAAAGGATATTGAAGAACTCAACAAAAAGAATATAGACGAAACTCATCATACTCTTAATATTGCTCAAATGGAGGTTGAAGAATATTCTTATACTGACTCTTTAGTTTATTATCAAAATGAAAAAGAGGTTTTCTACAAACAAATTAATGGAGTTAGATTTAACACTTGGCTAATTTATAATGAAGCTGACACCAATTCACGTTTAGTTTTTTATAATGATGAATCTGTTGAAGATTTCTTTGATGGAGAAATTAGATTGGTTGGTAAGGATTACATTGCTTCTTATGATTATGAAAAAATTAAAGAGCAAGATGCTTATTCTATTGCAAAACTTAATGCTCAAAGTTCATCCAAATACTTCTTTAATTTCTTAATGAATAAATACGTATGGATTAAATCTTCAGGAATTGATATTTATTTTTATGGAATAGATTTAAAAGATAATAAGATACAATCCAATACAGAGCCATTTGATAATTTCGATATTGTAGATTACAATTAGACTTCTTCTTTTTTACACTTAACCTTAAGCAATATAAATACAATGGAGGCTAACAACTTAATGTTAACCTCCATTTTAGTTTAATGGTAAATTAATAATGTGTTTTAGTTTGAAAATTTATCAACTAAAAACATAAACTCATCAACCATTGGCTTAACTTGTTTTTCAATCTTTTCCTTATTTACTGCATTTCCTTCTTCTGTGTATTCATTTGCAATGTTTGTAGCAAAGAATTTAACAGGAGATACAATTGCTTTCATTTGAGAAAGGATGTTTTCAAGTTGGAAGGTTGTTGGCAAGCCTTCCACAAATCCCATTGTTGCAGAAGAAAGTGCAACAACCTTTCTATTCCATTCTGGATAAAGAACGTCAATTGCATTCTTCAATGAAGCAGGGAAACTATAATTATAAACCGAAGAAACTATAATGATTCCGTCTGCTTTGCTCACTCTTTCTGAGAAATTTAATAGTTTTTCTGAAGGGTTCTTTTGATACATCAATCTTTCATTAAATAAAGGAAAGTCAAACTCCTTTAAATCCAATAAATCAACCTTAGCGATTGAATTTTCTTCAAAATATTTTTTTAAATATAGAGCAACTCTATGCCCAACTCTTTCTTCTCGCACACTTGGAGAAATGATAGCTATTTGTTTCATATTAAGATCTGTTTTTATTAATTATTAAATTGTTTTATAGTTCATTGCTACTTCAAAGAAAATAGCTTCTGTTTTTTCTAATGCCTTTATTTCAAAATTATCTGTTTCCGAAATTCCCACTCCATCTCTTTGGGAGAATTTAACTCCGTCAATTTCCAATTCTCCTTCCAAAGCAAAAACATAAACTCCAGTATTCTTACCATAAAGATTATAATTTACTGAATTATCCTTTTCCACATTTGCCCATGAAATCCAAGCATCTTGATTAATATAGGCTTCGTTGTTTGGAGAAAGGAACAAAGATATATCGTTTTTCTTTAAAAGCGATGAAATATCATAGTTATTATATCGAGGTTGAGTACCTTTTGTTTTAGGATAAATCCAAATTTGAAGGAAACTCAAGTCCTCTTTATCACTGTCATTGTATTCTATATGCATAATTCCAGTTCCAGCACTCATAACCTGAATCTGTCCTCTGGAAATAACATCGGAGTTATTTAAAGAATCACCATGACGCATTCTACCTTTCAAAGGAATAGAGATAATCTCCATATCTTCATGAGGATGAAGGTCAAATCCTTTTGTAGGAGTAATTGTATCATCATTCAAAACCCTCATAACACCAAAATGCATTCTTTGAGGATTATAGTAACTTGCAAAAGAGAATGTATGATTGGTATCGAGCCAACCATGATTAGCATGTCCTCTTGTTTGAGCTCTATCTATTATATTTTTCATTTTATTTTTTCCTTAATATAATATATAGACGCACAAATATACAAAAACTTATGTTTTACATCTAAAATAATTTCCAAATTAATTTATTTTTCACTCAATTATAGTTTAAACAATTGATTTAAAGCAAAATTACACAAGGAATAATTAAGTAAAAAAATCATCTTTTAAATACAAATTGAGAAAATATTGACTCAAAGAAAAGACATAAAAAGAAAATCATGTCAAAAAAGAACAAAACATTCATATTTCAACATAAAATTATACTCCAAATAAAGTTAAGCAGAAAGTAAAAGAAGAATATAAGAAATTAAACAAGGATAAAACTCAAAATAACAGCGTTTTAATTTATCTAAACCTTATAAAAATTCCATATGGTACCACCATAGTTTCAGTATGGTCGTACCATAATGTAGTTATGGTCGTACCATAACATGATTATGGTCGTACCTTATTTAAGTAAGGTGGCACCTTACGAAATTTATTCTTGATTTAAACAAAACAAAACCCTATAAAAATAAATCTAAACAAGGATTAGCGAGAATTAAAAGAAGATTATCTGCTTATCTGTTTTTGATTTATTATTCAAATAATAGAATGTAAATATAGAAATTTAGAAAGAAAATCAATTTAGCAATATAGGGAAAGTGTCTTTGGGATTTATGATTGTATCTTTGCAATTGAAATAGAAAATAAAGATACAAAGCTATGACTAATAATGAAGCAACTCAACAAGACTATATTAAAAGGGTAAACCTTGTTGTGGATTATATTGATAAAAACTTAGATAAAGAAATTAAACTTACAACCTTAGCAGAAATTTCTTCTTTCTCTCCTTATCATCTTCATAGAATTGTTCGCTCTTTTCTAAAAGAACCAATAGGAGTTTATATTACTCGAAGAAGAGTTCATAAAGCAGCATCATTACTTAGAAGCACTGATTTATCTATTCAAGATATTGCTTATAGAGTAGGTTATGATATGCCTTCATCTCTTTCAAAAGCATTTAAACAATTCTATAATGTTTCACCCTCTGAATACAGAACAAATAAAAATATAGTAATTATGAATAGAAACATTTCAAAAGAAGAATACAATCTTCAAGAGCCACAAATTGTTGAACGTCCCGATTCTAAAGTTGTTTACATACAAATAATAGGAGAGTATGGAAATGAACATTATAATGGAGTGTGGGATAGAGTATGCAGTTTTGTTGGAAGAAACAATCTTTTTGGACAAAAGAATGAATTTTTAGGAATTGGACATGATGACCCATCCGTTACAGAAGGAGCAAAATGTCGTTACGATGCTTGCATAACTGTTGAAAAAGAAGTAAAACCAGAAGGAGAGATTGGTTTCAAAACATTAGAAGGAGGGAAGTATGCTGTCTTTTTCCATAAAGGAGCCTATAATAAACTTCCACTAATTTACGATGCAATCTTTAGTAAATGGTTGCCAAGCAGTCCATATCAATTAAGAGAAGCACCAAGTTTTGAAAGTTATATCAACGATCCAGGTGTAAGAAAAGAAGAAGAGTACGAAACATTGCTCTATATTCCAATCAGATAATTATTGGGGCGTGTAAAAACGCCCTTTTTTATTTGTCTAAAAATAAATATATCTATTTTATTATTCAATACTTACTGCATAAAGCAGTATTGGATTAGGTTGGCTCCCATTTGTAGGGCTTTGAGTCGGATTTGTGGACTATCGTTGTGGACGTCGGCATCTTCCCAGCCATCTCCCAAGTCTGATTCATAGGAAAAGAAACAAACTAATCTTCCTTCCCAAAATAAGCCATACCCTTTTGGAGATTTATTATCGTGTTCGTGTATTTTGGGTAATCCATTAGGGAAAGAGAATTTTTGATTGTAGATAGGATGAGAAAAAGGTATTTCTACGAATTCAAGTTCTGGAAATACTTTTTTCATTTGTGGCTCAATGAATTTTCTTAATCCATAATTATCATCAATATGAAGAAATCCTCCTGCAATCAAATAGTTTCTTAAGTTAGCAATTTCTTGTTCTGAAAAAACAACATTTCCATGTCCTGTTATATGAACATAAGGATAAAGAAAAATTTCAGAACTTCCAACTTCTATTGTAGAATAGTTGGAAGATAAAGTGGTGTTTAGTTCTTTGTTGCAGAAGTTAATTAAATTAGTTAGCGAGGTTGGGTTTGCATACCAATCTCCTCCACCATTGTATTTCAATAGTGCAATGGTATTCTTTTGTCCAAATGTGAATAGGCTTATAGTAAAGAATAATATTATTAGGCTTGTCTTTTTCATTGATTAAGTAGATGTATGCTTGCAGCGGCATAAACTCCAGCTGTTTCGGTTCTTAAACGTTCCTTTCCGAAGGTTATTTTCTGAAAATTATTATTTGTTGCTGCTTCAATTTCTTTTTGAGAAAAGTCTCCTTCTGGTCCAATGGCAATAAAGACAGATTCTTTTGGCTTATAAACTTCTTTGAGAGGTTTTCTCCCTTCAACATTGCATGTCGCTAATAACTTATGTGTTTGATTGGAATTTGAAAGAAGTTCTAAAAAGGTAGTAGGAGGGTTGATTGTTGGCATGTATGCTTTTAGTGATTGTTTCATTGCAGAAATAACTATTTTCTCCAATCTTTCCAATTTAATTATACTTCTTTCTGAATTCTCACATATTATAGGAGTTATCTCATCAATCCCTATTTCGGTTGCTTTCTCTAAAAACCATTCTAAACGTGAAGTGTTTTTGGTTGGAGCAATTGCAATATGTAAATAGTAATCTCTTTTTTCAAATTCTTCTTGAGTCTCAACCACTCTAACACTACATGAGCGAGGAGAGGCTTCAATAATTTCAGTTTTATGAAGATTGCCCTTCCCATCAGTTATATAAATAATATCTTTTTCTTTTAAGCGAAGAACTTTAACACAATGTAAAGACTCTTCCTTATCAAGAGAATATATTTGAGAAGGGTTTATTGATGGAGAATAAAATAAATGCATTTACAAACTATAAACAACTCCTATTGATGCAGAAATGTTTAATAATCCTTGAGTCTTTTTCTTTCCTACTAATTGACCTTCAAGATAGTTTCCGTCTTCATCTCTATACGTGAAAGGAATTTTTGCATCAAAGGTGTATCCCATAATGTAGTCAGCACCAACTTGAGCTCTTAAACGGAAGTCTGTACTTATTTGATACATATATCCAATATATGCTTTTGCACTTGGAAGAAAACGTGTAATGTTGATTTTATTTTCTCCGTCGTAATATGAAATTATTTCATCTTTATAATCTCTTTCTTTTATCATCATTTGAACTCCAAGGTCTGCTCCAACAAAATAAATACTCTTATTACGAATCATATAATAATTATATGATAGCATAATTGGAACATAATTGAAATTGTTATATTCATAGAAAGTAAGATTATGGGGGCTTCCTACCGGAAGAACATCAGTTTTAGAATTAACGAAATGAATAAGTCCTAAATATCCTCCAAATCCATGAGAAGAAGTAATATATCCTTTCTTTTTACCAGTCATATATTGGTAACCCGCTGTAAAACCATAACCCCATGGATTTAACTCTGAGTTAGGCCCCATCATTAGTTTTGCATCAGCATTTAACATAACTAAATATTCTGGAGGGGTTGTTTTATATCTACCACTTCTCCAACCTTGAGAAAAAACACTAACAGCAAGAAGACTTAGGATAAAGAAAGTAATTGCTCTTTTCATAACACTTAAAGTTTGATTTTAAAATAATGTTAATTTTAAGTGCCAAAATTACTAATAATATTTGAAATTGCAAATTTTAGATTATCTTTGTAGCAAAAAAAATGAATAATAGAATTTGTGAGATATTAAATATTCAAACTCCAATTATATCTGGAGGTATGGTTTGGTGTAGTGGTTGGGAATTGGCTTCTGCTGTAAGTAATGAAGGAGGGCTTGGGTTAATTGGTGCAGGATCAATGAATGAGGATGTTCTACTTGATCATATTATTCAATGTAAAAGGTCAACAAATAATACTTTTGGAGTGAATATTCCTTTAATGAATCCAAAATCTTCTTCTCACATTGAAATTGTTATTAAAGAAAAAGTACCTGTTGTTTTTACTTCTGCAGGAAATCCATCAACATATACTCAGAAATTAAAAGATAATGGAATAAAAGTTGTTCATGTTGTTGCTAATGAAAAATTCGCATTAAAAGCTCAAGAAGCTGGAGTTGATGCAATTGTTGGAGAAGGTTTTGAAGCTGGAGGACATAATGGTAAAGAAGAAACAACAACCTTAGTTTTAATTAATCAATTGAAGAATATTATTGATATTCCAATAATTGCAGCTGGTGGCATTGCCTCAGGAGAGCAAATTCTTGCAATGATGGTTCTTGGAGCTGAAGGTGTTCAAATAGGCTCTTTATTTGCTTCAAGCATTGAGTCATCTGCACATACTAATTTCAAAAATGCAATAATTGATGCAAAAGAAGGAGATACGCAACTTTTATTAAGAAAACTTTCTCCTACAAGACTTCTAAAAGGAGGTTTCTATGATAAAATCAAAGAAGCTGAAGATAGGGGGGCAACAAAGGATGAGTTATTAGAGATAATAGGAGTTGGGAAAACAAAAAAAGGAATGTTTGAAGGGAATTTGGAAGAAGGAGAATTGGAAATAGGACAAGTAAGTTCTATGATAAATGAAGTTTTGAGTGTTAAGTATATATTTTCAAAGTTAAAAAAAGAATATTCAATTGCTTTGAATAAAACCGATAATTTAATAAAGACATTATAATTGATATATAAATGAAGCCTGATTTTATTTTTGAAACAAGTTGGGAAGTATGTAACAAAGTTGGTGGCATTCATACTGTCATTTCAACTAAGTCAAAGACTTTAGTTGAAAAACACCAAGATAACTATATTTTAATTGGTCCAGATATTGTAAGAAACAATGAAAATGGAGTAGAATTTCAAGAAGATAATTATATTTTAAGAAGCTGGAAAGCATATACTGAATCTAAAGGGTTAAGAATTAGAATAGGTAGATGGAAAATTCAAGGAGAGCCGTTAGTTATTTTAGTGAATTTTACTGATTTCTTCTCCCATAAAGATAAGATTTTTGAAGAGTTTTGGAAAGATTATGGTCTTGATAGCATAACTGGAGGATGGGATTATGTAGAACCTTTTTTATTTGGTTATGCTGCTGCAAAAGTTATTGAGAGTTACTACGAATTTTACCTAAGTTCTCAAGATAAAATTTTAACACAATGGCATGAATGGATGACTGGTTCAGGTATTTTGTATTTAAAAAAAGCTTGTCCTCAAATTGCAACTGTTTTCACAACTCATGCAACTGTTCTTGGTAGAAGTATTGCTGGCAATAACCTTCCTCTTTATTCTGAACTTAAACATTACGATGCAAATCAGGTTGCAGATGAATTTAATGTTAGAGCTAAGTTTTCATTAGAAAAAATATCTGCTGAAAATGCGGATAGCTTTACAACTGTTAGTGAATTAACAAATAATGAATGTAAACATTTCTTTGGCAAAAAAGTTGATTTTGTTACTCCTAATGGATTTGAACCTACTTTTGTTCCAAAAGAAAATGACTTTGAAGCTAAAAGAAAGATCGCAAGAGAAAGAGTCATTAAAATCACTGAAGCCTTAATAAATCAAAAAATAGATAATAATGCACTTTTAATTATTAATAGTGGAAGATATGAATATAAAAATAAAGGAATAGACGTTTTTATTAATGCAATGGGAGAGCTAAACGACAAAAAACTCTCACGTCAGATTATTGCTGTTATTGCTGTTCCTGCCCATAATGTTGATATTTACAAATCTCTTTTAGATAGGATAGAAAATAATACTTTTGAGCAACCTTCATCAAATCAATATCTAACTCATCATCTTTTTGATCCTGAAAATGATCCTATTTTAAGAGCTATTAAAGAAAATAAACTTAATAATTCTCCTGAAAATAATGTTAAAATTATGTTTATTCCTTCCTATTTGGATGGGAATGATGGTATTGTTAACTTAAATTATTTTGATTTCTTAATAGGATTTGACGTTTCAATATTTCCTTCATATTATGAGCCTTGGGGATATACTCCAATGGAGTCTATGGCTTTTCATATTCCTTCCATAACAACAAATCTTGCAGGTTATGGACTTTGGATACAAAATAATGTTTTAGAACTTAATGGAGCTCTTAGTGTTGTGGGTAGAAGTGATGGAGAAAATGAACAAGTTGTTAAAGAAATTGTATCAAGGATTGAATATACCCTGCAGTTAAATGATGCAGAAATTGAAAAATTAAGAGAAAATGCATTTGTAATTTCTAAATCAACTCTATGGGAAAATTTGATTAATTACTATTATCAAGCTTACGAATTAGCTCTTAATAAGAGTGAAAAAAGAATTGAACAATATATACATAAACAACCTATTAATCAAAAAATTCCTGTTTCTGATTCTTGGGGAGAACAACCTAATTGGAAAAAAATATTAGTTTCTCAATCTCTTCCAGAAAGATTGTCAGTATTAGAAAAACTTAGTCAAAATTTATGGTGGTCATGGAATCCTTTGGCTAGGGATATTTTTTACATGATTAATTCTGAAAAATTTGAAGCTTTAGATAGAAGTCCTATTCATTTAATTGAAAGTTTGACTAAGGAAGATATTAATAGACTTCTTAATGATAATGATTTCCTTTCAAAATTAGATGAAGTTGTTTATGAATTTGATAAATATATTGAAGAAGGAAATAAAAAAGAAGGAGAGTTAATAGCATATTTTTCAATGGAATTCGGTATTCATGACACTTTGAAAATATTTTCAGGAGGATTAGGTATGCTTGCAGGAGATTATCTTAAAGAAGCTTCTGATTGTAATAAAAATATAATTGGTATTGGATTGCTATATCGTTACGGATATTTTTCTCAAAAGATTAATAAAAATGGAGATCAGATTTCTCAGTTATCTCCTCAAAAATTTTCTCATCTTCCAATTCAGCCTGTAAAAAATAAAAATGGGAAATGGAAAAAGATTTTAATTAATCTTCCTGGAAGAGAAGTTTATGCAAAAATTTGGAGATGTAACGTTGGAAGGGTTCCGCTTTATTTATTGGATACTGATATTGATGATAATTTGCCTGAAGATAGAGCAATTACTCATCAACTTTATGGAGGAAATTGGGAAAATAGATTAAAACAAGAAATTCTCTTAGGTATTGGAGGAATAAGAATGCTAAAAGAATTGGCAATTGAACCAGTGATTTTTCATTCCAATGAAGGACATTCTGCATTTAATTCTTTAGAAAGACTACGAGATTATATTTCTAATCAAAAAATATCTTATGCTCAAGCAAGAGAACTTGTTAGAAGTTCAACCCTTTTCACTACTCATACTCCAGTCCCTGCAGGACATGATGCTTTTAGTGAAGATTTAATTAGAGCATATCTTTCTCATTATCCTGAAAGTATTGGATTATCATGGGAAGAGTTTATTGGTTTAGGAAGGGTAAATAAATCAGATAATAATGAAAAGTTTTCCATGAGTATATTGGCTATAAACTTTTCTCAAGAAGTTAATGGGGTGAGTGAAATTCATGGAAGAGTTAGTAGAGAAATGTTTTCTAACTTATATAGTGGATATTTCCCAAGAGAATTACATATTGATTATGTAACAAATGGAGTTCACCAGCCAACTTGGGTAGATAGAAAATGGAGTAAATTTTATGATGAAGTCTTTTCAAAAGAATATATTAAAGATCAGTCAAATCCTAATTATTGGGAAAGGATTTATGATGTTGATAATAAAAGAATTTGGGATTTACATCAATCTACTAAAAGAGATTTAGTCGATTTTATGATGAAAAGATTAAGTAATGAACTTATTCAACGTGCTGAAGACCCAAAATTATTTATTCAAATTAAAGATAGATTCAATCCTAAGGCTCTAACAATTGGATTTGCAAGACGTTTTGCTACTTATAAAAGAGCACATCTTTTGTTTTCTAATATGGAAAGACTAGATAAATTGGTTAATAATGAGCAAAGACCTGTTCAATTTATTTTTGCAGGGAAGGCTCATCCAGCAGATAAAGCTGGGCAAGATTTTATTAAACATATTATAGAGGTTTCTAAAATGCCACAATTTATTGGCAAAATAATTTTTATAGAAAACTATGATATGTATGTAGCCAAATATTTGGTAAGAGGAGTTGATGTTTGGCTTAATACTCCAACCCGTCCATTGGAAGCCTCTGGGACTTCTGGAGAAAAAGCTGTTATGAATGGAGTTGTTAATTTTTCTGTTTTAGATGGTTGGTGGGCTGAAGGGTATAAGGAAGGTGCTGGTTGGGCTTTATCTGAAGAAAAACTTTATGAACTTGATGAATATCAAAATGCCTACGATGCAGAAATAATATATGAAACATTTGAAGATAAGATTATCCCAGCATATTACAATCAAACATCAGATGGAGTAAGCGATGAGTGGGTTGAAATAATGAAAAATACTATTGCTAAGATTGCACCTCACTTTACAATGAAACGTCAATTGGATGATTATTATAATAAATTCTATCATAAACTAATTGACAGATATAATTTGATGATTGAAAACAACTCTAAAAAAGCAAGAGACTATGCTGCCTGGAAACATAGAATGCGAAGACAATGGAATAAGATAGAAATTACTGAATTAATAATTCCTGATTCAGAAAATTATAAACTCAAAATGGAAGATATTTTCTCTATTAAACTTACTTTACACATAAGTGATATAAATCCAGAACATTTAGGTGCAGAAATAATAATTGCAAAAAAAGAAAATGATTTGATTAAAGATTATCATAAAATTGTACCTATGAAAGCAACAAATTATTCACATAATAAGATTAGTTTTGAAATTAATATTATGCCATTCTCTGCAGGTGTTTATGATTATTCAATAAGGATTTATCCAACTCATCCATTGATGCCAAATAGAATGGATTTTCCATTAGTTAAATGGATATAACAAAATAAATATTAAATTTGCAAAACCAATAATAACTTATTAATTGCAAATGAAGAGAATTATCAAATATTTATTAGTTTTTATTCTATTTACTCCTTTATTGATTTCTTGTTCTAAAGAAGATGAAAATGAAAAAATAAATAAGGTGGTAGAAGATTATTATGCATATTTTAATAGCAGAGATTATAATAATATGAAAATACTTTCGACTAAGAATGGAGAAAAGTATGTTGAAATTATTCAATCAATAGGAAAAGATGTTATTAAAATAGACACTATTAATATTCTTAAGACATCAATTTCTGGAGATAGTGCTAATGTTTATGTTAAAACAACAGATACATTAAGTGATATATCATATGTTGATTTGATTCTAAAAAAGGAAAATAATATTTGGAAGATTGACAATATGGAAGGGTTTGATAAAGATGATATTTTAACAGATGAAGATATAAAATATTCTAAAATTGATCATGTTAATAATGCTAAGTTAAAAGATTCTCTAAAAAAAGACTCAATATAACCTGTCTTAATCAATAAATAATATAAAAATTACTTTATCGTGATAAGAAAAATCTTCAATATAATAAACTTGTTTTGTTCATTTTTACTTCTTCTATCTTACGCTTCTGCTTATGTCCCTCCACATGTTTTACCTAAACTATCTCTATTTTCATTCTTATATCCATACTTACTATTTATTAATATCATATTTATTCTAATTTGGTTGTTTATTAAATGGAAATACATAATTATACCTCTAGCTTGTATATTAATCAAGGTAAATTATATTCCTAATCTATATAAGTTTAATGGCACTGAACATAGAACTTCAATTCATAATGATGACATTAAAATATTAAGTTATAATGTTTGTTCATTTCATTATGACACTAAATGGAATGAACCTAAGGATAAAAGGATTGATTCTGTATATAATTATATTGAAAAACTTAATCCTTCAATCATCGCATTTCAAGATTATTCTTCATCCAAAAAGAAAAACTCTATTCATAATAGATTGGTAAAAAAATTAGGTTACAAATATTTTTATACTCCAATTAATGATAAATATAATGTGTATGGGAATGTAATTTATTCCAAATATCCAATTGTTCAATCTGGAGTTCTGTTCCCTTTAAAAAATTCGAGCAATTCTTATATTTATTCAGACATTCAAATAAACAGGAAAAATAAAATTAGAGTTATTAATCTTCATCTTGCATCCTATAAACTTGCAGAAGAGGATAAACAAGTTTTCTCTAAGCTTAAAGAAGAAGGTGTAAAAACAGCTATAGAAAAAGATGCAAAGCCTCTTCTTAAAAAACTCGTTTGGGCAAACACAAAAAGAAGTCATGAAGTAGATGAATTAGTTAAAATATTTGAAGAAAAACAAATCCCAACAATACTAACTGGAGACTTTAACGACACACCTTTTTCTTATACCTATAGAGAATTTAAAAAACATTTAAATGATGCTTTTGTTGAAAAAGGGAAAGGATTTGGAACAACTTATAATGGTGATTTACCTGCTTATAGAATAGACTATATATTCTATGATAAGAATTATTTCTCTGTTAAGAGTTTTGAAAGAGCCGCTTTAGAAAACTCAGATCATTTTCCAGTTTCAGCAGTTTTAAGTATCAGCAAAGATAATAATTAATGATTACTCAAAAGGAAAGATATAAATCAGTAATAGAATATTTTCAGAAAGAGCGACCTACAGCTAAAAGCGAACTAAATTATAATAGTCCGTTCGAACTTCTTGTTGCTGTTATTCTTTCTGCTCAATGTACAGATGTTAGAGTAAATATGGTTACTCCTTATTTATTTAAAATCTATCCAACTGCATTAGAACTTTCAACTGCATCAATTGAAGATGTTTATCAAATTATTAAATCTATATCTTATCCTAATAATAAAGCCAAACATTTAGTCTCTATGGCTAAAAAGTTAGTTGAAAAATTTAATAGCAAAGTACCTGATAATATTGATGAGTTATTAGAACTAGATGGAGTTGGTAGAAAAACTGCAAATGTTATAACATCTGTAATATACAATCAACCAAATATGCCTGTAGATACTCATGTTTTTAGAGTATCAGCACGTATTGGTTTAACTCAAAATGCCAAAACTCCTCTCGAAACAGAAAAACAATTAATACGAAACTTTCCAAAAGAACTAATTCCCATTGCTCATCATTGGCTAATACTTCATGGAAGATATATTTGCGTAGCTATAAATCCAAAATGCTTTGATTGTGGATTAAAAGAAGTGTGCAATTATTATTTACTTCCAAAAGAAACAACCAAAAATATTAAAACTAAAATATAGAATAGATATATGAAAAAAGGCAATAAAATACTTTTTCATTGCGTTTTTGAGAACTATATATGCAATGGTATTTAAAATATATGTACTTTTGCAACATTAAACGAAAGAATTTACGTATCAATTTTTACTCACAGAAAAATAATTTAAATATAAATATGAAAAAAGCAGCAATAGTATTATTAGGAGCTTTCGCAATAGCAATTCTTTTTGAATCTTGTGCACAAAAACGTTGTGATGCATATAAATCAACAAATCGTTATAGAGCAGAAAATCTTCGTTAATACTTAAAATTAAGGAAAAGTTGAGTAGGGGGAATTCTTTTCCCATTTTTCATCAATTTATGAAGGCTTGGAACAAAAATTCCAAGCCTTTTTTGTTTAACAAAAATTAGGAATTAAATACGCTCAAGCTTATCATTGGGACGAAATAATGATTTCTCAGCTATTTCAAAATATGTGTTCAGCAATCTTGAATATATGTAGAGTGGGGGTAATGATAGAATAAAATCTTATTACATTTGTAATATTACAAATGTGAATATAGCAAACATTACAAATGTAATTAGAGAATAGATGTAATATTTGTATTACTTTTAAAAGTTACAATTGTAGTCGTGTTAATAAAGAATAATAATGAGTATTGAGGATATATAAGTATTAATAACCAGTGTATTATATTATTTATATAAAGCATTAGATTATTAATTTAGATGGTATTTCTAATTAATAAGTATTAAGATGTAATAGATGTATATTTACTTGATTATAATGCAAATAATATCTATTTACATATACTGTAACTTTATTGTTAGTTAAACGTATTAAGAATATACAATTGTAAAAGTGTTAATTTACAAATTTAATTACAGAGTAAATATTACAATTGTGAATTGTATTACAAATGTAAAAGTAAAGATGCAAGAAAGAATAGTTTTATTGATGAAATCTTTAGGATTAAATCCTACACAATTTGCAGATGAAATAGGAGTTCAAAGATCTTCTATTTCACATATCCTATCTGGAAGAAATAATCCTTCTTTGGATATTGTTACCAAAATACTGAATAGATTTAAAGAAGTAGATTCAAATTGGCTGATATTGGGTAAAGGCTCTCTGTTTTCAAAATCTGAAGAAAAAACATCTAAAGAATCAAATATTGAAACCTCAGAGCATTCAGAAAGCAATAAAAAGGCCTTTTCTAATTCTCTATTTGATGATATTCAAGAAGATATTACTCCAAAACATGACCTAAATAAGATTGGAGATTTAGAAAGAAAGATTGAACTGTTGGAGAAGAAATACAAAGAAAAGGATGTTTTGAGTAGTAATGATGATGAAAAGCTTCCAGAAATCAAAACAACTGATTCTAATTTTAATAATGTCATTGCAGAAAATTTAGTTGTTAATGAAGAAAATAATACAAAAGAAACTATAAATACTATTTTAACTCCTGCTGTAGAAAGCAAAACTAAGCATATTAAAAGATTGATTGTATTTTATTCAGATAACACTTTTGAGGAATTGCCTAAAAACTAATATATCTTTTAGGTGTATTAAGTATTATTATTTATCTTTGCAGATTATATTTTTTGATAATTTATAACGATAAATAATTATGCTATTTCCTCAAACTTACATATTGGAACTCAAAAACAAGATAGAGATTGCCAATAACATACTTTTAATTTCTCATTTTAATCCCGATGGAGACACAATTGGTGCAGTAAGTGCTCTATATCACTATTTAAAAGTTAAGAATAAAAAAACAAAAGTTCTTATCCCTAATGAATTTCCAAACTTTTTGGATTTCGTTATGACAGATGTTTCTTATATAATTGCATCTAAAAATAATCATGAAGCAAAGAATGTAATCGAACAAGCTGATTTAATCATTTGTTTAGATTTTAATGCATTCCACAGGGCTGGTGATTTCGTTAAAGATATTTTACTTTCTTCTTCAAAGCCTAAAGTTTTGATTGACCATCATCTTGAACCAGAAATACATAATTTTGATTTAGTTTTCTCTAAAATAAATGTATCTTCTACATGCGAATTGCTTTATGAAGTGATTTCTTTGATAGAAGAAAAGCCATTTTTGAATAAAGAAATTGCACAAGGAATTTATGTTGGTATTTGTACTGATACAGGAAGCTTTAGTTTTGCATGTAATAATAGAAGAACTTACGAGGTTGTTGCAGAATTGGTTGAAAATGGAGTAGATGTTGAATTTGTACATCAAGAAGTTTACAATACCTATTCTGAAAATCGTCTTCGTTTGCTTGGTTTTTGTCTTTCTGAGAGATTGACTGTTTTTCATAAACAGAAAGCTGCAATGATTTATCTGTCAAAAGAAGATTTAAAACGCTTTAATTATCAAATTGGAGATTGCGAAGGAATTGTGAATTTTTGTTTATCTATAAAAGGAATTGAGTTTGGAGTTTTGGTAACTGAAAGAGTTGATAGGGTTAGAATTTCGTTACGTTCCAAATTTGATTTTGATGTTAATAAATTTGCAAGAAAATATTGGAATGGAGGAGGACATCAAAAAGCAGCAGGAGGACATTCATTTGAAAATTTAGACTCTGTTTTGGAAAAACTAACTGAGCAAATTAAAAACTCCTGTAAGGAATAAATAATAATAGATTAACATTCTTAAATAGAAAGAACTTAAATGAAAAGGCAATACTTATTGATAGTAGGACTAATTATTCTTTTTAGTAGTTGTACTGATAAATATAATAATCATAAAGCAATTGTTTTAAGAGAGAAAAGAGAGTCTCCTAAAGAAGAATCGAAGGAAGAAAAGGTTGATAATACACTTTTAAAAGTCAATCAAGTTGCAAATGAAAAAGAGATTCAAAAAATAAAAGGATATATCCAGAGAAGAAAATGGCAAATGCAGCATATAAAAGAGGGAGTTTTTGTTGAAAGTCTTTTAGAAGGAAAAGGAAAAACCATTACTTCCAACTCTATTGTTGCAATTAATTGTAAGATTGAATTGCTTGACGGAACTAAGGTTTTTGATTCAAAAATAGATGGAGCTAAAGTAATTGATTTAAAATCTGAACAAGATGTTGTAGGTTTAGTATATGTTTTGAATGGATTAAAAGAAAAAACAAAGCTTAGAGCAGTTGTTCCTTCTTTTTTAGCTTTTGGACTTAAAGGAGATGGAGATAGAATTCCAAAGCGTTCAAGTTTAGTTTATGAAATTGAAATTAAAGAAGTAAAATAAAAAAAGAGGAATGAGGTCAAAACTATCATTAATTATTCTATTATTAGTAATCAGCAGTGCTTTTCTATCCTGTAAAAGGGATAAATCAAGTGAATTTGTAACAACAGAACTTGGATTTTCTTTTAAGCATTGCATTGACAACAAAGATAACTACAAAGCAAAACAAGGCGATATTCTTTATGGTGAAATGGAGATAAGGGTCAATGACTCTGTAAAGCTCTATTCCAATTATGGAAAACCTGAAAGACTTTTCTCTATCATCGGTTCAGACAAAGGAACTATTGATGAATTCCTATTAAATTTGCATGTTGGCGATAGTGCCATTATTATAATTCCTGCTGACAGCGCTTCAAAATATGCTTCTAATTTGGTATTGAGACATACAGATAAAGTATATTTCTATTTAAAAATTCAACAAATAATTTCTAAAAAAGAGATAAGCCAGGAAGATCAATTGATGATTGAACAACAACAAAAAGAGTTTGATACAATTGAACAATACATTCAGAAGAAATCTCTTAAGGCAGAAAAGCAAGAAAGTGGTTTATATTTTATTAATCAACTGGAAGGAGTGGGAGAAGTTCCTAAATATGGCGATGAAGTATTTGTAAACTATTCTGTTTCTACTCTTGATGGAAAGATAGTAGACTCAAATATAAAAACTGTGGCTCAAACTTCAGGTATATATTCTAAGGATAGAACATATGAACCTTTTAGTTTTGTTTTAGGAGATGAAGGATTAATTGCAGGATGGACTCAAGGGATTACATTAATGAAGAAAGGTGGTAAAGCAAAACTTATTATTCCTTCCAAATTGGGTTATGGTCAAAACTCTTATGGACCAATAAAGCCCAATTCAGTATTGATTTTCGATATTACATTAATAAACATAGTAAGAAACTAATAATAGAAATTAAGTATGAAAAAAACAATTTTATTAGTTGCAACAATATTATTTGCAACAACTATTTTTGCACAAAAGAATCCTTTAGAAGGATTTACAACTTCTCCAGAGAAAGTTATTTATAAGTTTGAGGTAAAGAACCCTGAAGGACAAAAAGTTCAAAAGAATGACTTACTGGTTGGGAAGTTCTCAATAAAGTTTGGAGATTCTCTTGTTGCAGATGGAGCAAAAATGCAATCACAGCCTATGGTTAAAATTGATGATGCTTCAAAAATATTCCAGGGAGATTTAGTTGACGGTGCATTGCTAATGCGTAAGGGTGAAACTTGTACATTTGCTTTTGCAAAAGATTCAATTGAAAAACTATTTGGTGGGAATATGCCTCCATATTTCCAATCAGGTATGTACGCTTATTGGACTCTTCAAATTGATGATATAAAAACTCAAGCCCAACAAGAAGAGGAAGAAGCTCAAATGCGTAAGATACAAGAAGAACAAATGAAGGTTCAAAAGCAAATTTCTGATAGTATGGCTGCTTTAGAACCAGCAATAATAGAGAAAGCAATTAAGGATTATGGTTTTGATAATAAACCTGTAAACGGAATTTACTTCAAGAAAACCTTTGCATCTAAATCAAAAGAAACTCCAAAAGCAGGAGATAAGGTAAAGGTTCACTATATTGGTAAATTTACTGATGGTAAACTTTTTGACACAAGTGTTGAATCTGCAGCAAAAGAAGCTAATATTTACATTCAAGGTCGTCCTTATGAACCACTTCCATTTTCAATTGGTCAAGGACAAATGATTAAAGGATTTGAAGAAGGAGTGAAGATGATGAATAAAGGCGATAAAGCAATAGTTCTACTTCCTTCAAAATTAGCTTATGGTGAAAGAGGTCAAAGTGCAATTGCACCACATACTCCACTTATTTTTGAACTTGAATTAGTTGAAATTGAAAAGGGAGAACCTGCAAAGCAACCAAATAATCAAACTCAACCAATTAAGGTAACTCCAAAAGCACAACCTAAACAAGTTAAAAAATAAAAAACATGCAACTAAACCTTACAAAACCTATCATTTTCTTTGATATTGAAAGCACAGGAGTAAATGTAGGTCAGGATAAAATTATTGAAGTATGTCTTTTGAAGGTATTTCCAGATGGAAAACAAGAGATTAGAACATATAGAATAAATCCTGAACGTCATATTCCAGAACAAGCAACCAAAATTCACGGAATTACTGACGAAGATGTTAAAGACAGAGGACCATTTAAGTATTATGCTAAAGAGTTACATGCCTTTATTGGCAATTCCGATTTGGCAGGATACAACTCCAACAAATTTGATATTCCACTCTTAGTTGAAGAATTTCTTAAGGCAGAAATTGATTTTGAAATATCAAATAGAAGATTTGTTGATGTAATGAACATATTTCACAAAATGGAATCTCGCACACTCAAAGCTGCATACAAGTTTTATTGTGGAAAAGAATTGATTGATGCTCACTCAGCAGAAGCCGACACAAAAGCAACTTATGAAATTCTTCTTGCACAATTAGACCGATATAATGGAGTAGAGTATGAAGACCATGAAGGAAAAATAACAACTCCCGTTGTAAATGATGTTAAAGCATTGCACGAATTTACTCGAAATAGCAATTGGGTTGATATGGTTGGACATTTGGTTTACGATTCTAATGGAAAAGAATGTATTAATTTTGGGAAATACAAGGGAAGAATAGTGGAAGAAATCTTCAAAAACGACCCTTCTTATTTCTCTTGGATGATGAATGCTGACTTTCCTCTATCAACAATGAAAGTAATAACAGAAATTAAACTAAGAGGTTTTTCCAAGTAAATCAAATAAAGCATATTAGAATTTACTTTTAATAAAACTTCAATTCAATAAGATTTCTCCTGATTTGCAAAATAATCAGGAGATTTTTTTTTGCTTTAATTGCTTAAAAACACCAATTAAAGTTCTGAAAATAACTTGACATAAGAAGAAAATTTTCTTATCTTTGCAAAAGAAAATAAGCCACAGACAAATCTTATTATCATAAAAAAGAGAGATAAAAACTTCTTATCCAAAAAGAAAATTTCCTACCTTTGCATTAAAGTATCTGTGGTATATACCCAAGCATTGTTACGGTATATACCTCAAATAGCCTATGGTATACACCGTAATTATGCTCCAATGTATACTCTGGGTACATTAAAACATCGTTTTAGAAGCGTAAAACGAAGAGATTGAAGTGAAAAACGTCGTTTTTAAGAGCATAAAACGAGAAGATTTTGCATGAAAATAAAGATATTTTGTCAAAAACAAAGAATAAGAAACAATAAAGAGAAGATAAAACAATTAATTAACAAACAAATTAGAGATTATGCCAATAAAATACAGAATTTATAAGAAGAAATTTAAGCAAAATGGAGAAGATGTGGAGAAACACTTTGCAGTATCTGTGTCCAATTCATTGTTAGATATTAGAGACTTAGCCAAAGAAATTGAGCAAAGAAGTGCTACAAAAGAAAGCATGATAGTCTCAACATTTATAGAGATTTCAAAGCTAATGGCAGAGAAACTTTCCGATGGCTATAATATAAAACTTGATGGCATAGGAGTATTTGGAGTTGCAATAACAAGCGATGGATATGATGTAGCCAAAGATATAACACCTAAGCAAGTAAGATTTAGCAAAATGACCTTTCGTCCAGAGAAAGAACTCGTTCAAACCCTAAAAGAAACTCGCTATTACAAAGAACCCCCAATCCCAAAAGGAGCGGTAGTGAGAGTAAAGAAACCCAAATCAAAGAAAGAAACCGAAGAAGGAGAATAAATTTTCAGCCAAATCATATAAAGAATGGATAAAATATTCTATATTTGAAGTCTGAAACCAAATTATATAATAAGAGAATTAAAGGCTTAAAACAGTTATTAATCGATAAATTATTTACAAATAGATTATGAATACAACATTAAATGATATTATTAAGGAAGGGTATGATATTCAAAAGGGTATATATCCTGATAATGGTGGTGGGCTTTATGCTACGTTTTCGTTTAAAGACCAAAACAAGTATTTGAAATGGGCTATAAATGTAACAAAATTTATTGAGAGTAACTTCTCTAAGGATGAAACTTACGATAGATTTAAGGAAACTCTTTTTGCTATTGAGAAAGAACTTACTGTAAAGGAGTTCAATAAGTTAATGTTTATCTTGGAGTCTTATAATTCTTCTTTGCATAATGATAATAATAAGTCAAATATGGATAAGAATAAAGCTTTAATTGATTTATTAATAAAGAGTTTTTCTGAAGATGATATGCAGAAAATAACTTCTATTCTAAATGAAGGAGGTAAAATTGAGGATATAAAACCTTTTATGGAGAAACTAAATCCAGAGAAACTTACTGAGATGGTTTTGGAAATGATGAAGCTTAATTCAAGATAAGTCTCATTTGTAAAATAACCTAAATAACAATACCTTATATTAACTAACTAATCCGAAGATATAGATACAATGCTGCAGAATTTAAAGATTGAAAACTATGCTCTAATCAGGAAAATGGATATACCTTTCAACAAAGGTTTTATCGCTATAACTGGAGAAACAGGAGCAGGAAAGTCCATTATGCTTGGAGCTTTAGGCTTAATTTTAGGTCAAAGAGCAGATTCAAATGTGCTTTGGGATAAGGAAAAGAAATGTATTGTGGAGGCAGTTTTTGAATTAGATGATTCATTTAATGCTTTCTTTGATGCAAATGATTTGGATTTTTCTTCCCAAACAACAATTAGAAGAGAGATTACTTCAAATGGGAAATCAAGAGCTTTTATTAATGATACTCCCGTTCAACTAAACACAATGAAAGAATTGGGAGAGAGGTTAATAGATATCCATTCTCAACATAATACTCTTACATTAAAGAACTCTTCATTTCAGTTTTCAATCATTGATTCTTACATAAATAACCAAGCTTTATTTACTAACTATCAATCATTTTACACCAATTGGAGAAAATTATCTAATGAAATTGCTGATTTAGAAAAAAGAGAGGCTGAATTTCAAAAGGAATCTTCCTATTATCAGTTTTTAAGTGAAGAGTTTGAAAGTGCAAATCTAATTCAAGGGGAGCAGGAAGAGTTGGAACAAGAGATAGATTTATTGTCAAATGCGGAACAAATTAAAACGAATATTGTTGAATCAATCAATTACTTAGAGGCAGAAGAAACCCTTGGAGCAATAAATCTTATTCAGCTTACACGTCAAAATATCTCTAAAATAGCTTCTCATCACAAATCATTGGATGAAATATTTAAAAGATTAGATTCTTCTTACATTGAATTAAAAGATATACTTTCGGAACTTACTATTTTTGGAGATTCTATTAATATAAATTCTGAAAGACTTTTGCTTGTTCAAGAGCGTTTAGAGTTAATTTATAAATTAGAAAAGAAACATACTGTCAATTCATTAGAAGAATTACTTAAGGTTAGAGATGAGATTGATGAAAAGCTTTTAGTTTCGTCTAATTTATCAGAAAAGATAGAAAAATTAAAGAAAGAAGAAAAAGAGATTTTCTCCCAACTTAGTCTTTTGGCAAAAGAAATTACAAAAGAAAGAAAGCTTTCTTCTCAAAGCATAGAAAAAGAAATTCTTCCTTTACTTATGGATATGGGTATGAAGGATGCAGTTTTGAAGATAAACATTACAACAAATGATACATTATCTTCAAATGGTGAAAATGATATTGAGTTTTTGTTTAATGCAAATAAAGGAGGGGAGTTGCAACCTATTTCAAAGGTAATTTCAGGAGGAGAACTTTCTCGTTTGATGTTGGCTTTGAAAGCTGTTATGAATAATAAAGGAGCAATGCCAACAATTATCTTTGATGAAATTGATACTGGTGTTAGTGGAGATATTGCTTCAAAGGTTGGTAATATAATGAAACTTATTAGTCAAAATCATCAAGTTATTGCCATTACGCATTTACCACAAATAGCTGCAAAAGCAGATTCTCACTTTAAAGTATTTAAGAATAATACTGAGGAATCAACTTACTCAGAAATGAAAATCCTTTCTCAAGAAGAAAGGATAGAGGAAATTGCTACAATAATATCTGATGGAAATATAACTCCTTCAGCAAAAGCTCTTGCAAAAGAACTTCTATTCTGAACGAGCTTCAGTTTCTTCTTGGAATTTTAGTTTTGCTGGTGGTACTTCTTGAACTTTAATAACTTTCTTTTGGTCAGCATCCTTTAAATCATCGTAGAAATGATCCTTCTTTGAATAAGTGAATTCTCTTGTTTCAATATATTTAGGTTCCCAACCATCATAAGTTGTTTTCTTTGTCCAATTGAAGAATTTATCTTTTTCATACTTATAGTAATACTCAATTGCCCATCTTCCTTTTTGATCTTTAGCAATTTCAGATAACATATAATTATGTTCATCATAGGTATAGGTATAAGTAAGGGTTAATTTGTTTTTTCCATTATATACTTTCTTTCCAACAACTTGGTATTGATTATTCAAATCATAGGTTTCTCTTCTTGTTTGTTCATCATTGCGAAACATAGTCATTTCAACTAAATAATGAGCAAAGTTTCTTTTATAAGTTGTTTTCTCAACGTTTTTATTAAAGCCGTAAGTAGTTAATGTATAAATTAAACTGTCTTGAGGACCATAGAAATATTGAATTGTTTTTTGTCTTGAAGCATCATCTCCATAAATAGAGTATTCTGAAAGTTGACCTTTTGGATTCCATTTATATGTTTGACGAGAAACCATTTTGTTTGCTCCACCCAAAGATGCAGGATAATTAACTTCCATAACTTCTTCCAAACGTCCAAGATATCCATATTTATGAGTAATGGTAGAAACAATCTTTTTATTTGCTTCAAACAACTCTTCCTTTAATAAATCACGAGTAACATCATCGTAAGTAAAAACAGAATATCTATCCTTATTACCTCCAATATAGTGCTGTCTTTCAACCAATCGTCTGTTTTCATTAAAAGTCATTTGATAATCATCAATAAAACTTGTTCTCTTATCTTTTTGCTTATAATTAGTATCAGTTTCATATTTTTGATAGCGAACAGTAAGAGGATAGCCCATCAGGCCATAATCGGAAGTTGTAACTGGAACTATCTGTGCTTTAGACACAAAAACACTGCAAAATAAGAAAGCTATTAATAAATATGTTCTATTTTTCAACATCTTTTAATGATATTAGATTGATAAATAATTTATTTATATGAAAAGCAAAGATACAAATAAAATTATATTTTAAAGGTCTGTGCTATTAAATTTTATAATCTTGGTGCAATAATACTTTAGAAAATAGCAATAACACATTTGTTTATCCAAATATATTATCAATCTCTTCCATATCTAATTTATGAATTATCTTCTTCCCAAATGGACTTATTTCGCAACTGGAAGAAGAAAACAATTGACCAACAATTCCCAACATTTCCTCATCTTGAAGTTGTTTGCCTTCCTTAATTGATAATCGTTTAGCCATTGTTAAGGCAATTTTTTGACTCTTAGGAGAAGGAGAATTGAAGTTGGTTTGATTTAATTCAAATAATAAATCTTCTAATATGATTTGTGCATCATCGGAATTCATTTCATTGGGAGTAGCTGTAATGTTGAAACTTCCATCTTTTTGATATTCTATTGCAAAACCATATTTCCTTATATCAGGCAATAGTTCCAAAAGTTGAGTAGTGTGAGTTGGAGAAAAGAAATGATTGTAAGGGAAAAGAAGTTGTTGACAAGAGATATCTGCAAAATCCATTGATGAAAACTTATCATAAAGTATTCTTTGTGAAGCTCTCTCTTGATTGATTATTAATATATTGTTTTTAGTCTTTGTAATAATATATTTATTCAAAAATTGAATTACTTCTGGATTATTATTTGAATAATTTGTTTTAAAACTTTCTTCAATAGTAAATATATTTACTCCCTTATCTTCAAAAATATCTTCTTGCTTAGGATATGAAATCTTATTGGTAGTTTCTTTCTCAAAAGGATTATAGTCGGGATTAAAATTAGTTCTTGGCATTGTAGGCATTTCTCCTTTTTTCAATGGAGTAAACTCAAAACTGCTATCCAAAGAAAAATCTAATTGATTTATTAGAGTGAATTGTCCTAAGCTTTTCTTTGCTGCTGCATATAAAACAGCATAAATAACTTTATCATCCAAAAATTTTATTTCTGTTTTTGTTGGATGAATATTTACATCAATATTTTCTGGATTTAAATTCAAATGAATAAAGAAAGCAGGGTAGGTCTTCTCCTGAATCATTCCTTGATAGGCTCTATCTATGCTGTTTGCAAGATAGGAATTTCTCATATACCTATTATTCACAAAAAAATATTGTTCCGATTTATTTTTCTTTACATATTCAGCTTTAATAATAAAACCACTAATCTTAACTGCATCAATTTCTTCCTCAATTGGCAAAAGTCTTTCATTATATGCCTTCCCAAAAAGGTCAATTATTCTTTTCTTTAGATTTTGTTTGTCAAGTTTATGAATTAACTTACCATTATTATAATATGTAAAAGCAATATCATTATTTATAAGTGCAGTGCGAATAAACTCTTCAAGAATATGATTATTCTCAATTGGGTCAGTTTTAAGAAAATTTCTTCTTGCAGGAACATTATAAAAAAGATTCTTTACTGAAATTGAAGTTCCTTTTTCGCAAGCAATAGGTGTTTTATTCTTACAAACATTTCCTTCCATCTCAACAAATGTTCCCAATTCTTGATTTTCTTGTTTGGTTTTCATCTCAACATGAGCAATAGCAGCAATTGAAGCAAGAGCTTCTCCACGAAACCCCATTGTTGTAAGATGAAACAAATCTTCTGATGTTTTTATTTTTGATGTTGCATGGCGTTCAAATGAAATTAAGGCATCTTCTTCATTCATTCCTGTTCCATTATCAATTACCTGAATAAGTGTTTTTCCTGCGTCTTTTATATTTAATTGTATATGGGTAGCTTTAGCATCAATTGCATTTTCAATTAATTCTTTTACAACAGATGCTGGTCTTTGAACAACTTCTCCTGCAGCAATTTGATTAGAAATATTGGGAGGAAGAATTTGAATTAGATTTGGCATACTACCATCTTTCAACGAATGTTAGAAGAAAATATAAAGCAACTAAAAGCAAGGATGCTATTAAAATAATCCTTAATATTGAAATTGGCTTACCAATTTTTTCATCCTTTTTCTCGTGCATTGCTTGACGGAAATTAATTCTTCTTTTAAATGATTCTCCTTCAATTGGACCATATTTAGCTTTTAATTGTTCCAATTCTTCTTTCTTGGGATCATAAAAGCGTGGTTTGTATTCAAATTTGCGAGGTTTTTTGGGACTAAAAAATGCCATAAAACTATTATTTTTTCAATTTTGGGTTCTTTTTATTATTGCAAAATTAGTGTTTTTTCTTCTCTAATGAAAATATCACGTATTTTTTCACTATTTTTGCAGGCTCATTAAGTTTAAAGCAAATATATATAACCTTCAAAAACAAGTATTTTTATGACAAGTAATGAAATCCGTGCTGCATTTTTAAACTTTTTTGCTTCCAAAGAACACTCAATTGTACCTTCTGCATCTATGGTTGTGAAGAATGACCCAACTCTTATGTTTACTAATGCTGGTATGAATCAGTTTAAAGAAATATTCTTGGGAAACAGTCCTAAGATTTCTCCTCGCATTGCTGACACTCAAAAATGTTTACGTGTTTCAGGAAAACATAATGATTTGGAAGAAGTAGGACACGATACCTATCATCATACAATGTTTGAAATGTTGGGTAACTGGTCTTTCGGTGATTATTTTAAAAAGGATGCAATTGCTTGGGCTTGGGAATTTTTGACTAAGGTTGTTGAACTAAACCCTGAAGATTTGTATGTTACAATTTTTGAAGGAGATGAAAAAGATAATCAACCAAAAGATATTGAAAGCTACAATTACTGGAAAGAAATAATTAGTGAAGATAGAATTTTGGAAGGTAATAAAAAAGATAATTTTTGGGAAATGGGCGATCAAGGCCCTTGTGGTCCTTGTTCTGAAATACATGTGGATTTAAGAGATGAAAATCAGAAGAAAGAAATAAGTGGAAGAGATTTAGTTAATAAGGATCATCCTTTAGTAGTTGAAATTTGGAACTTGGTTTTTATTCAATTTAATCGTTTGGCTAATGGTAGTTTGGAACTTTTGAAAGAAAAGCATGTTGATACAGGGATGGGATTTGAACGTCTTTGTATGGCTATTCAAAAGAAGAAATCAAACTATGAAACAGATATATTTCAAACCTATATACAATTCTTAGCTAAAGAGTCCAATAAGACTTATGGTCAGGATAAAATGGCTGATGTTGCAATGAGAGTTTGTGCTGATCATATTCGTGCTGTTGCTTTTGCTATTGCTGATGGACAGCTCCCTTCTAATGCAAAACAAGGTTATGTTATTCGTAGAATTCTTCGTCGTGCTATTCGTTATGGCTATACTTTCTTAGGATTTAAAGATCCATTTATGTATAAAATTGTTCCTTTATTAGTAGAAAAAATGGGAGGACAATTTGAAGAGTTGAAAAGAAATGAATCCCTAATTTCTAAGGTTATTAAGGAAGAGGAACAAGCTTTCTTAAGAACTTTATCTAATGGAATACTTAAATTTGAAAAATACACTGAAAGTTTAGCCAATAAAACTATTGACGGAAATTTTGCTTTTGAACTTTTTGATACTTATGGTTTTCCAATTGACCTTACTTGTTTAATGGCTAAGGAAAAAGGATTGGAAGTTGATATGAATGGATTTGAGCAAAATCTTCAACAACAGAAAGAACGCTCAAGAAATGCAGCTCATATTGATACTGATGATTGGGTAGAAATTAAAGAAGGAGAGAAGACTAAGTTTTTGGGGTATGATATTTTAAATGCTGAAGTTGAAATTCTTCGATACAGAAAAATTAAACAAAAAGATAAGACTTTTTATCAATTAGTTTTCAACCAAACTCCTTTCTATGCTGAACTTGGAGGTCAAATAGGAGATAGTGGATATATTGAAAGCAATGGAGAGAAAATAAATATTATTAATACCAAAACTGAAAATGGATTAGCTGTTCATTTGGTTAATTCTCTTCCTCAAAATGTTAATTCATCTTTCAATGCTTATGTTAATGTTGAAAGAAGACATAAAATTGAAGCTAATCACTCAGCAACACATCTTCTTCATTATGCTTTAAAAGAAGTTTTGGGTTCACATATTGAACAAAAAGGTTCTATGGTTGATGATGAAAGATTACGTTTTGACTTTTCTCATTTTGCTAAGTTATCAAATGAAGAAATTCAAAAAGTGGAGATGAAAGTTAATGCTCTAATTCGCCAAAATATAATTGCTGATGATAGAAGAGAAATGCCTATTGATGATGCTCGCAAATTAGGAGCAGTTGCTTTGTTTGGAGAAAAATATGGCGAAAAGGTTAGAGTGATGCAGTTTGGAGAATCTATTGAATTATGTGGGGGAACTCATGTGAAGGCTACTGGAAACATAGGTATGTTTAAGATAGTTTCAGAAAGTGCTATTGCTGCAGGGATTAGAAGAATTGAAGCAATTACAGGAGGAAAGGTTGAGGAGCTAATTTACGATTATTCTTCAATGGTTGAGGACGTTCGTTCAATACTTAAACAAGCAAATATTCAACAAGCAATTCAAAAAATAGTTTCCGAAAACGAAAGTCTTAAAGAATCAATTGAAAATTTCCAAAAGGAAAAAACAGATTCTCTTTTTAACCAATTAAAGAATAGGACAGAGGTTTTTGATGGAGTAAATTATATTGAATTGAATCTTCCAGTTTCTCCAAACATAATAAAAGATATTGCTTATAGATTCAAAAATCATTTTAATGATAATAATTTTGTATTTATTGCAGGAAGCGTATTTGACAGCAAACCAACACTTATAATAATGTTATCTCAAGACCTTGTTAAAAAAGGAAAAAATGCTGGCTCAATTGTTAGAGAAGCATCCAAACTTATTCAAGGCTCCGGAGGTGGACAACCTTTCTTTGCAACTGCAGGAGGAAAAGATACTGAAGCGATTCAAGAAGCAATCCTTAAAGCAAAGGAATTAATTTTTGCATAACACTTAAAAATAATAGATGAAAAAAATCAGAAACATTGCCATTATTGCCCACGTTGACCATGGCAAAACAACTTTAGTGGATAGAATGCTTTATCAAGCAAAACTATTTCGCGACAATCAAGAAACAAAAGAATTAATACTTGACAATAATGACCTTGAAAGAGAAAGAGGCATTACAATTTTATCAAAAAACGTTTCAATACACTACAAAGATTTTAAGATAAACATTATTGATACTCCCGGACATAGTGATTTTGGAGGAGAAGTGGAGAGAGTTTTGAATATGGCTGATGGTGTTTTGCTTTTAGTTGATGCCTTTGAAGGACCAATGCCTCAAACTCGTTTTGTTTTGCAAAAAGCTATTGACTTGAACCTTAAACCTATTGTTGTCATTAATAAAGTTGATAAACCGAACTGTAATCCAGAACATACTCAAGAAAAAGTTTTTGACCTAATGTTTAATTTGGGAGCAACTCAAGACCAATTGGATTTCCCAACTGTATATGGTTCTTCAAAAGAAGGATGGATGAGTGAGGACTTTAGAAACCAAACAGAAGATATTTCCTATCTTTTAGATAAAATAATTGAAGTTATTCCTGAGCCAGAATATGAAGAAGGTACAACTCAATTAATGATTTCCTCATTAGACTATTCTTCTTACGTAGGAAGAATTGCTGTGGGAAGATTATCTCGTGGTACTTTGCAAGCTGGTATGGATGTGATGCTATGTAAGGCTAATGGAGATAATATTCGTTCAAGAGTAAAAGAACTCTACACTTTTGAAGGCTTGGCTAAAGAAAAAACAAAGAACATTATTGAAGCAGGAGAGATTTGTGCCGTTTTGGGAATGGACAATTTCGATATTGGAGACTCCATCTGCGATATTGAAAACCCTGAACCTCTAACTCCAATCAAGATTGACGAGCCAACAATGAGCATGCTTTTCACTATTAACAACTCTCCGTTCTTTGGCAGAGAAGGAAAGTTTGTAACCTCCCGCCATTTGCGTGACAGGCTCTATGCAGAGTTGGAAAAGAACTTAGCACTAAAGATTAAGGAAACCGAATCTCCAGATTCTTACATTGTGTTTGGAAGGGGTATATTGCACCTTTCCATTTTGATTGAAACGATGCGTAGAGAAGGATATGAACTTCAACTTGGTCAACCTAAGGTAATTATAAAAGAAATTGACGGAAAAAAATGTGAACCAATGGAACAACTTACAATCGTTGTCCCTGAAGCATTTGCTGGTAAGGTTATTGAATTGGTAACCCTAAGAAAGGGTGAAATTATTTCAATTGAACCAAAAGGCGACCGTTCTCAAATTGATTTCTCTATCCCTTCAAGAGGTATTATTGGGTTGAGAAACAATATACTTACAGTTTCGGAAGGGGAAGCAATAATTGCACACCGCCTTGTTGGATTTGAACCATGGAAAGGAGAGATTGGAGGAAGAAGAATGGGCTCCCTTATTGCTAAGGAAACAGGAACAGCAATTGAATATTCGATAAATAAACTTCAAGATAGAGGAAGATTTTTCGTTGATCCAGGTGAAGAAGTTTACACAGGAATGGTAATTGGGGAGAACAATCGCCCTGATGATATTGTTGTAAATGTTGCAGTTACCAAGAAACTTTCCAATATGAGAGCCTCAGGTAGTGATGAAAAAACCTCAATTGCACCCGCTGTTCATTTCTCTTTGGAAGAATCGATGGAGTATATTGCTGATGATGAGTACTTGGAAGTAACTCCAAAGAACCTTCGTATAAGAAAGATTTTGCTTAACGAAACAGACCGTAAGAGAGCATCTAAGTAAAGACCGTTAAAATATTTTGAGACGCCGTTTGATTTTAATTAGACGGCGTTTTATTTTTTTCAGAGGGCATCTGAGCATTTTTAAACGGCATCCTATCTTTTTTAAACGGCGTCTGAGCTTTTTTAAACGGCGTTAAAAAAAGACAGGATTCCAGAAAAAAACGCAGGGATGCCGTTTAATTTTTAGCACCCTTTTTCCTATGATAATATATTGTCATTTAGTAATATAGAGCCTTCGGAAAACCCTTCTCAAATGCCAAAAAACCTTTAAAAAATGCTTCCAACTCAGTAAAATGCGTTTTTAAACGGCGTTATAGCATTTTTTAACGCCATTAAAATTAGCTCTACTGTTTTGTACATAGCACAAACAAAAACTGACATCTTTCCCTTTATACATAAGGAAAAAGGGACATATCAGATACGTCCCTTATATATTTAACAATTATAATTCTGTAAAACTATTTTATTGGATGAGCTTCATTGAAAGCCTTTAGCCTAAGAGCTAATTCGGGTAGCATTTCGTTTGGCACCAATGAAACACATGCTCTTGCACCTTCGTTGCGTGAGCTTCCAGTAATATCTAAAGAAATTGCACTAATTCCATAATAAACCAAAGCGTCCAACATTTCAATTCCTGTCATATTTGGATAGGAGAAAGTGAAGTAGAAACCATCCGCAACTTCAACATTAAGGTCTTTGTCGTAAACAATCTTAAACCCATTGTCAGTGAAGGCTTTCTTCATAATTTTGGCTTTTCTTTCGTATTCCAAAAGGTCTTCTCTAAAATTAAAACGTCCCTCATTACACGCTTTAAAAATAGCTGTTATAGCATATTGAGGAGAGTGAGCCGTACCAGAAGTAAGTGCATAAAGAGAACCAAAAACTAATGCTCTACCAAAGCTTCTTTGACCAAAATATTTTTGAAGAGTATCGCTTTGAAAATCATAAAGCTCAGGCGATATAATCATTACCGCAATTCTTTCGCCAGCATAGGAGAAAGCCTTACTTCCTGAAATCATTAAAATGAATTTCTTAGCCCAATTGGCAGCAGAAGGTTGGAAAGGAGCAACACCTGGCTTGGAGTAATCTTCTCTGAAATCCATACCAAAGTAAGCAAGGTCTTCAATAACTACAACATCATATTTATTTGCAACTTCTGCAATAATTTGTAATTCTTCTTGATTGAAACAGAACCAAGCAGGATTGTTAGGAGAGGAGTAAAGCAAGCAAGAGAAGTCGCCTTTTGAGAGATAAGATTCTAATTTATCTCTAAGTTTATCCCCTCTGAAATCGTAAACATCAAAGTGTTCTGATTCAACACCTAATATTCTGCATTGAGATTTTTGTACTGGAAAACCTGGGTCAATAAAGAGAACTTTATTCTTTTTTGGGTTCATTCTGGAGAGAGTCAAAAAAGAAGCAAAGCCACCTTGCATTGAACCAACAGTAGGTACGCAACAATCTTCAGGAACATCAATATTAATGAAGTTCTTTACGAAAAGAGCAGTTTGATGTTTTAGTTCTTTAGTTCCATATATGTCAGGATAAATGGAAGCAACACCATTTTGAAGAGCTTCTATTTGAGCATCTAATCCTATTTTTGTTGCTGGCAATCCAGGAATCCCCATTTCCATGCGAATGAACTTTTCACCAGTTGCACCTTCCACATCATCAATAATCTTTTTTACCTCACGTATTGAAGCTGCTCCAACGCTTTTAATTTTGTTCTTCTCTAAAATCCCTTCAATGAGATTCTTTTCAAATGGTATATTTTGCATAAAATTAAGAGTTTTGATTTGTATTAATAATTAAATTCTGCTAAAATTTAATATCACTACGATTGTAGGGATTATTAGTTGTATTATTGTAATCACCCTCTGAGCGGGTGTTAAATTGATTATTCAATTGATTATTTTGTGCAGCTCTAATTTGTTCGTATTTATTAGTATTTGCAGGATTGATTTCACACATTATAGTAATTACTCTTTCTTTTTCCAAACTTGGAGCTTCTTTGAAGATTTGTACAATTTCATCAGCCTTAGCATCAACAAATTGTTGAACACATATTAGTTGCGTTTTTTCTCGATTAGTTTTCTGCAAAGCTTCCAAAGCTGTCAATATACTATTTCTTGCCTCAACTTGATTGTCTGAAGCCATTCTATCTAAACCTAAGAGATGATAATTATACCATACATCATGCATTGAGCGATAAGCTGGATTATTATAATTTTCACTTATCCAATATTTGTTCTTTTGGTTTTCAAAAGACTTCCAACCCTTTTGAGCAGACTTTTGAGCTGCAGTAACTATGTTTTGACAAATTCTAAAATAGGGAGCACCTCCATTTGGAGAAAAAGAAGCGGCATCGAGTGCGAGGAAATAATATAAGTAGAAAGCTATTGTTGAAGTAAGGTTATCATAATATGTATTTTCTTCAAATTCTAAAGGAGCTCCTTCAACATATTTGAAAAAATAATCAGTTTCTTGAGAATTAAGCATAGTTGTTGTATAGGAAGAATTATAAACAGGACGACGAAGTTGAATAGAAATATAATCTGCCTTAAAATCTTCTTGGGAAGGGCGGTCTTTAACTAAAATTGAAATTGAACCTTCAATTTTTTCTTCAGTCTTATAGTTAAAATTTGTCCATTTTCTGTTATTGATAAAGTCGTTAAGAGCGGTTTGCATACTTTCATATATTTTTCTGTCAGTTCCTTGCACGGTGGAGGAAACACTAACTTGAATTTTAAACTCTTGAGAGAATAAAACACTTGAAAAAATAAGAAAAGTAAATATTAAAAAAATATTCTTCATAACGAAACAAGCTTATTAACAATATCTACAGCAACTTCTTCTTTTGTTTTAAGTTTGAAATGTTCTATTTTTTGATTTTTATCTATAATAGTAATCTTATTGGTTGGTGTTCCAAATCCAGCACCCTTATCATTTAGTGAATTTAAAACAATAAAGTCAAGATTTTTATTGATTAGTTTCTTCTTAGCATTTTCCAATTCATCATCGGTTTCTAAAGCAAAACCAACAAGAATTTGCTTCTTCTTTTTTTCTTTTCCCAGTGTTGCAAGAATATCTTTAGTAGGAGTAAGAGTTAAACTTAAATTAGTTTGAGTCTTCTTAATTTTATTCTTTTCTTGATTAACTGGTTTGTAGTCTGCAACTGCAGCTGAAAGGATAGCAGCATCACATTTAGGAAAATGCTTTGTAGTTTGAACAAACATCTCTTCAGAAGAAACAACATTAATACGATTAATATTGTTGTTTTGAACTTCTAAATGAGTTTTTGCAGAAACCAAAATTACATTTGCACCTCTTGAAGCCAATTCTTCAGCTATACAAAAGCCCATCTTTCCTGAAGAATTATTCCCAATATATCTTACGGCATCTATTTGTTCTTGTGTTCCTCCAGCAGTAACTAAAATTGTCTTGTCTTTTAATTCAAGTTTTTTAGAATAGAATTCTTCAAGATATTTAACTATTTCAGCTGGTTCTTGCATTCTTCCTTCTCCTTCGTAACCACAAGCCAAAAATCCTTGTGCAGAAGAAATAATATTGACCCCATTTTCTTTAAGAGTTTGAATGTTTCTTTTTACAAAAGGATTAGAATACATTTTAGTATTCATTGAAGGTGCAATAAAAACATCCTTATCAAAAGCTAAAAAAGAAGTTGAAAGAGGACAATCCGCTATTGCATTTGCAAATTTTCCAATTATATTAGCTGTTGCAGGAGCAACAACAAAACAATCTGCCCAATCAGTTAAAGATATATGTTCAGTTGAATATTCATTATTGGAGAACATATCATAATAAACCTCATTTTGTGATAAGGTTTGAAGAGTGGTAAGGGTAACAAATTCTAAGGCATTTTGAGTAACAACCACTTTTACTTGACAATCCCTTTTTATTAATTCTCTAATTAATAAAGGTATTTTGTAAGCAGCAATTCCTCCGCTTATGCCAATTAGAATTTTTTTCCCTTTAAGCATTATGTATTATCTTTTAGCTCTCTTTGCTCTTTCTTTGTTTTCTTTATTTTCAATAGCTTGTTGAACTTCAAGAACCATTTCGTTAACAACCCCTTTACCATTTTCATCATTACGATAAACTATTTGGTCATTAAGATATTCATTAATAGCAATAAGTGTAGGTTTTGGAAGTTGTTCGTAAAAACGAGTAATTTCTATTTGCTCTCTGTTTTCAAAAACTTCTTCAAGATTATCTGATTGAGAAGTAAACTCTTCAATCTTACGATATAGTTCCTGTTTCAAATCTTGTGATATTTGATTAGCTCTTTTCGAAATCATACTAACAGTTTCGTAAACATTTTCTGTTACTTTATTAAACTCATTAAGATTGCGTGTCTTAGTGGTTTTATCCGCTGTTGTTCTTTTATAATCCATTTTCTATATTTATTTTTATTATTTTACTTTTTCCGAACAGATTTCATTTATCTTCTTTAGTTCAGGAAGCTTTGTAGATTGAGGGTAGAGAGCTTCAAACTTTTGAAATTCATTAATTACAGATTGAAATCTTTCTTGTTTTTTGTCTGAAATGCTATTGTCTGCAAATTTATAACCCGCAAGAATTATATAATACATTGCATCTTCTCTATATTTTGCATCAGGATAAGTATTAAGAAAAGTTTTTAAGGAAGATTGAGCCGATTGATAATTTCCTGTTTTGTAGTAATTGTATGCATTCTCATAATCTTTTCTAATAAGCTTATCCCTTAAAATATCCATATACTTATTTGCTTCCTTTACTTTTGGAGAAGAAGGATATTTATCAATAAATGACTGGAATTGCTGAAGAGATTCTTTAGTTAGAGTTTGATCCAATGAATAGTTAGGAGATTCAAGATATTTGCAATAGGCTGCTTGAAAAAGAGCTTCTTGAGCATCTTTAGAAAATGGAAACCAACGTACAAAATTTTCAAATTGATAGCCAGCTCCATAATAATCCCCAGAACCTAAAAGACTTTTTGCGTAATAGAGATTAACGCTTTCTGCCTTATCTCTTCCACGATAATACAACAAAAGATTTTCAAACAATTGAGTAGAGTGAAAATAATCTTTCTGGTTAAAAGCTTTAACCGCTGCCTCATATTTTGCTTCATGATCATTGCTTTTAAGAAGTTTTTTATGTTTACTTCCAGCACAAGATGTTAGTATTAAGCAAATTAAAATAGCTATTAAGGATAAATTTCTATAATTCATAAGTTGCAAAGATAGTTATATTTTTACAAACCAAACGGATAAAGATTAAACATATTTTATATACATGTATCAATTAAGTTTTTTTTATGAATAGAGACTATATAAAAATTAGAGAATTTTGTCCGAAAAAACTTCTTATCCTCCTTTTATGATATTAATCTATCTAAAAAGTGGCAAGAATATAATATATGATTTATAGCCTATTAAAATAGATATTGATAGGAAAATTAAAGCCCAAAATATTGCTGGAATTTTTGTTGTTTTAGCAATATTGGCAGCGTCTCCTGCTTTTTTGGATTGAGTTATTGAAATATAGCAAAGCCATAAGGTTGCTAAAAAATTATCAATAGCTATTATAAAACCGAATACCATTAGAATATGGTTGGAAAAGTTATTAATTGAATTAGGAATAAGAATTAATGCAATATTTATTGAAGCAAAAGTCAGAGTCCAGAGTATTCCATAAAGATTTCTTATCCAAAATATTAATGCAATAATAGAGATGCCTAAGAAGAAATAAAAGAAATAATAGTTCCAAGACTTACCTAATGAATAAAAAAGCAAATAGGAGAATAGTGCAGAAAAAATATATCCAGCACTTGATACTAAAAAAACTTTAAACTTTCCTTTCGATTTTGTTGTACATGAGCCCGACGCATTATCATTTAGTTTAATTTCACTTACATGTCCTCCAGTCAAAAGAGCCATAAAAGCGTGTGAGAGTTCATGAATTAGAGTATTAATCGAACGGAATGCTACTCCTATATTCTTAATTCTAATAACTAAGAATATTAATATCAAACTTACAATAATAAATATTTTATCTGGCATTCCAAATACTCCACGATTGTTCTGCTTGATAGCAAAGCATATCAAAGCCATTAATTGTTTTTGCTCCTTTGGTTTTTGCCATCTTAAGCAACATTGTTTCTTCAGGGTTATAAATCAAATCAAAAACAATATGTTTATTTGTAATATATTCAATATCTATCTCTGGCATTTGCATTAAATTTGGTAACATTCCTAATGGAGTTGTGTTAATTATTAAACTATGAGTTTCAATTAAGGTAGGAGTGAGTGAAGAATAATTAATTTCATTGTCAAAAAGAAGAGTTTTTCGAGTTAGAATTTTATAAGGTATATTTAGTTTTTTAAGTGTAAAACAAACTGCTTTTGATGCTCCACCGCTACCTAAGATAAGAGCCATAATATTTTTATTTCCAAGATTTTCCAATAAAGATTTTTCAAAGCCGAAAGCATCAGTATTAAATCCTTTCAAGATTTTTTTATTTTTATTTATTTCTATTCTTACGACGTTAACAGCCCCAATTTCTTTTGCTTCTTTATCCAAAAAATCTAAATAAGGAATTATTTCTTCTTTAAAAGGCATAGTAACATTAAAACCCTCAAGTTCATTATAATTGTTTTGAGGATTATTTGATCTTACTTTATCAATAAAGTCCTCCAATAAAGAGACTTCAAAATTCTTATAAATACAATTTTCAATTCCTTCTCTAATGAATTTCTCTTTAAAATAAGACTCCGAAAAAGAATGTTCTAATGGATAACCAATTAAACCAAAGAGTTTAATCTTCATTATTTAAAGTTTGATTACTAGCTTTTTTCTTCTTAATAAAATTACTATAAACCAAATAGATTATAAATAAAACTCCAAGTCCAAGCAATATGTAAGAAAGCTCTGAGCTATATTTATTTATTAAATCAGCTTGACCATGTGCCAAATAACCTAAAACTGCTAAAACAGTATTCCATATAGTAGCCCCAAGAGTTGTAAAAATGACAAAAGGGAGTAAAGGCATTTTGGCTAAACCAGCTGGAATTGAAATTAATTGACGAATGCCTGGCACCAATCTTCCAACAAAGGTTGAACTTCTTCCATGTTTAACAAAATAATTTTCTGCTTTGGTTATTTTTTCACTGCTCAAAAGACATAATTTCCCAAATTTAGATTCAGCAAACTTATGTACAATAGGTCTTCCCAACCATAAGGCAAGATAATAATTAATTAATGCTCCAATTATTGCACCAATGGTTGCAAATATAATAACCAAAAATATATTTAAATCACTTCCTTCCTTACTTGCTTTATAGGCAGCAGGAGGAACAACAACTTCAGAAGGAAAAGGTATAAATGAACTTTCAATTGTCATCAAAAGAGTTATTGTTCCATAATTCATATTATCCATATACCATGAAGAAACCTGTTCAATTTTTGATGGTTTATTTTCATTTTGTGTAGGTATAGCTGTTGAACTTTCTGAATTATTACTTGAAAATGAGTTTGTAATTAATCCAAACACAAAAATAAATAATAGTATAAACTTAATCTTTTTCATTAATATATGTTTTAATTAGGGTTTCGTAATTAGGATTTTTTAATAGAGAAGGACAAAATTCTTCTAACATTTTTAAAGATACATCATAATTGAGCAAAAGTCTAAACAAATAATCATCTAAATGATCTTTTAAATATGATTCTCTTGAAGATAATTCAATTAAAGTAAAATAAATACCTGGTTCTTCAAACTTATTATTATCGATGGTTTCTCGCAAAAGACTAATAGCCTCCATTAGCCTATTATTTGATACCATTGCCATTGCCCAGTTTATTGTTACAATTGCCAATTCTTCACCTTCTTCATAAAGAGATTGATATATATCTTCACTTAAACTTATATAGTTCTCTTTATATAACATTTCTGCATAAGTAAGCTTATAATGGATGTTTTGGGGCTCAAGTTCAATTGCTCTTTTAATGTTTGGCTCTGCATTAGTAAAATCATTTTTTTCAAAATAACTCATAGCTAATCCCAACCATGCATCTGCAAAAAATTCAAGTTTCTTAGTTGCTTCTTTAAAATAGTAAATAGCCTTTTCAAAATTGTTTTGTTTCTCATAGGCATCACCTAAGAAGAAAAGAATAATATATTCATCTGGTTTTATTTCAAGAGTTTCATGAAAACAATTAATTGCTTGAGAATAATTTTCAAGAGAAATATAAGCTTCTGCCTTACTGAGATATGATTCAGCATTTTTGTCATTTATTGCAATTGCCAAATCTAATGCAGTAATTGCATCAAAAAAGTTTCCTATATTGAAAAGCAAATTTGAATATGCAATCCAATTCTGTTCAGAAAAAGGTTTTTTTTCGCATAGCTTCTTTAAAAACAAAACTGAAGATTCAGGATTTTCAAGAAATTGAGCGGCATAAGCAAAATTTTGCAGCAAAGTTTCATCAGTAGGACTAATTAAAAGTGCTTTCTTAAAAACCCTTGCAGCTGAAGAATAATTTTCAATTGCAATATACTCTTCTCCTAATAATACGTATGTCTCAATGTCTTTATCGTCTAATTTAACAAGGTATTGATAAAGAGTTATGGCTTTTGAGCTTAAACCAACTTGAGAATAAAGAGTTGCTAAAGCAAAAATTAAACTATCATCATTTGGAGTTTTGGCTCTTTGCTCTTCTAAAATTTTTATAGCTTTTTGTGGAGATTCTTCTATTGAAATACATTGAGCATTTCTAATTAGAAACTTTACTTCATTAGGGTAGAGGCTTAAAGCAAAATCAACTGCAGATTTTGCCATTTGAGTTTTATCAGAAGCAAAATAATGATCTATAATTTCTAATAAGTCTTCAGAATCAAAAAAGCAACTTTGGTCATTAAAAAGGCAATTTTCAAACTTTTCAATCAGCTCATTTAAGTCCTCATCTAATTCGTCAAATTCTTCGCTCATAGACGTAAATCTTTAGGAATCATTGCTACTCTATAAAGCTTGTTGTTCTTATAAATAACATACACATTTCCAAAATAAAACCAATGGCGATTACTTCCATCAAAATTATTCATAACTTCTCTTTCTGGTTTTCCCCAAGACATTTGTGCCATATTGATTGTCATTGTAGGAATCAATTCCTTTTGAAGTATTGCATTATAATGTGTTGCATAGGTATCTCTATATTTCAATACTTGATTTCCTTCCATCAAAGAATGAGAGAAACTTAGTTTATCTCCCAGATTATAATCAGCAGCAAGATAGAATTTTCTTCCTTTTTTATTTCTTAAAAGCATTTGGAATTTACCATCTTTAACTAAGAAATCAATACATTGAAATACATCTCCACGATTTATTGTAACAGGCGTTTTGCGTTTTGTGTCAATAACTGTAACTTTATACTTATCTCCTCTATATACAAATTCTCTATATAAATAGTCCTCTTTAGCTTTTTTCAAAAATGATTCAACGACAAAAGGGAAAACACTTCTTTGAGTTACAATTGGATATTTATAATAAGCTGTATCTCTTGAACCAGGAACAACCAATTTTAAATAAACATCTGTTAATCCTTCTGCGTCATGCACCCAGTCAGCAACCAAATAGGTTTTTCCTTGCATCTGCTTAGCCTTTCCTTGTGGCATTGGAGCAAAAGAATATTTTCTGCTATCATCATCATAATTATATAATCTTGTTCCATTGAAAAGTCTTTCATAGTTTTCCTGAGTTAAAATAGGTAAGTATAGCTTTTCTCCCACAAGATTTTTAGGGATAAATGCATAATTAGAATTTCTATCGTAAGTAGCTAAACTTAAATCATCATTAGAATATTTATTCCTTGGATATTCATTTTTATTAGCATTATAGTAAGACATTGGAACAAAAGGGAAGTTGTAACGATTCCAAAAATCATCATACTTATAAAAAACAGTATCTTCAGTGTTTCCAACAACCAATTTAATAAAATCGTATCTTAGGGTTTTAAAGTCTTGTTTTTCATAATCAGCATAGTAAACCTTATCATAAGCAATCTTATCAGCAATATATCCTGCCACAACAAACCAACTATTCTCCATATCTTTCAATCTTTTTGCAGACATTCTTTTAAGTTGATAATAATCTATATAATTATTATCTCCTTTTTCTGGAGTTGCAATCTCACCTACAAAAAAGTATCTGCCAATTGTATCAGAAATTTTAGGTAAGTATAAAGTTTGGTTAGTAAGAGCATAAGGTTTTGTCATAAATTGAAGGAAATTAGAATAATCTTCATACTGAAAATCAGGAGAAGACTTTTCTAAATTTTTTTGTGAAAAACCAATAATTGGTAGGCAAACAAGTGCTATTAATATGCTTTTATATTGAACTAAAAAATTCATATCTATTAATTTTATTCGTTAACGACAATCCCGCAAGGATATTATTCAGAAAGCAAATATACAATAATTTTTAATAAGCCAATATGCACTAAGAATAAAATTAAGAATTAATTCACAAAACTTCACTTTATTAAAAAAAGATTGTATATTTGACGCATAATATTATAAGTTTCCTAATATCTAAAAACCCAAAGATTATGAAAAAGCTTTATTCTCTTATTTTGTGTGTCATTATTATTTGCTCTCAAAATATATTTTCTCAAAGCATTGAAGTGAAAGATAATGCAAATTCTCAGACATTATCCAATACTAATATACAATTAATGGTTTTAGACAGTGTCATTGATGCTTATAATTTAGACAGACCTTTTGTTTATGAATATGATTCATATGGGAGATTAATCATAAGTAAAAGTAGAATCAAAAAATATGAATTTACTTATGATAATTATGATAATATAATAAACACTGTATTCTATGTTTGGGACTATGACTCAAATTATCACTGTATACGTGAAAATAGAGAATATCTTTATGATAATAACCAAAACTTAATATCTATAATCATAAGTAATATTGTTGATAATGCATTAAAATTAAATTTCAAAACCCTAAAAGAATACAATAATAATCAACTAACAAAAGATAATTACTATAATTACAACCCTGACTCTAATTCTTGGACATATACGGGAAGGACTGAGTATTATTATAATGCAGATAATTTAATCTCTGAGGAAAAAACATATTACATAATTCAGGGTTTGGAACAATTATATTGCAAGTTTGAATATTCTTACGATAGTAATAATAACATAATTAGTTATATTGACGAGTGTTATAGTGAAGAAGGAGAAATTAGCAATGGTTCAAAAACACTTAACACTTATAATACAAATAATCTACTAACTCAGGTTATTTTTGAGTATTTCTATACCTATGATAATACATGGATACCACTTCGGAAACAAGAATTTACATATAATCCTAATAATTTAATGGCTTCAAGCAAGACCTTTGCATACTATACAACAACTGACTGCGTCCTTCAAAGCATTGATTCTTTCTATTTCGACAATAATAATAATCAAACCCTCATTAACACATTTACCGATTTTAATGATGAAATGATTTGTACGAGAAAGACAAAAAACTTATTTGAATATAATTATACTCAACAGGATATTTTACAATTTTCTGATAAATTGGGCAATTTGAAGCCAAAACATTTAGATGGATTAAATAATATGCTTACTCATATTGCTTACTCAAGATTTAATTATGATGATATAAATTCTTGGAATAACGACTCTACATATTTATTTTATTCATTAAAGAATATAGTTATTTCTCTTAGTGAAGTGATTAGTTTTAATGGACAAGATTTTCTTCTTTACCCAAATCCTGCAAATACAGAGGCAAAACTTGTGGTTGAGGGTTTGAATCAAGACTTGAAAATTTTGATTTATGATATTAAAGGAAAATTAATTGAAAATATTAAGGCCTCTCCAATTAACGAAAAGGCAGAGGTAGTAATTAATACAAGAAATCTAAGAAAGGGAACCTATATTATAAATCTAAAAAGTGGAAAATACTCAAATTCTAAGAAGCTTATCGTAAACTAAGTCAAGAATAAATTTACTGATCATTTATTTATTTTTCTTCCTTTTCTTAATATGGAGTATAATTTTCTTATTTGAAAATTAATATGACTTTTATTGGTAAATAATCCTTATTATTTTTAAATTATATAGGGAATAATTCTTCGTAAACGGCGTATAAATCTACTAACTCCTTATAAAAAACTTATTAAACGAAGAGTTTTTACCCCAAAGATGTACATCTTTCATACCAAAAGATGCACATCTTTCACTATAAAAGATGTGCATCTTTTTTTTTCATATATTTTAGGGGTTGGAGTTTATTTTCCAGAAATTGGATTTAGGATAAATAGTCCTAAATAAACCTAATGAATGATTTACTTTTGCAAATATACGAAATTATTTTGAATAGAGGATTGGTTTTTTATGAATTATTTCATTAAATATTCTCTGTAAAAGAGATAGTTGCTCATCTTGGTTTTATATTATTGTGAAGGATAATAAAAGCATATGCGTCTACAAAAGATTTGATAGTTTAGTTTTTAAAGTAAAAAAGATGAAGTATTATGCAACTAATATATCAATAAATCGTAATCAGAATAATAAATAAGAATAATATGCATATAGATATAATTACACTTTTCCCAGAATTACTTTCCAATATATTTTCGCATTCAATTATGCAACGTTCACAAACAAAAGGAATTGTTGGTGTTGAATTTCATAATTTGAGGGATTATGCTTTAAATAAATACAAAAGTGTTGATGATTACGCTTATGGAGGAGCAGCTGGAATGGTTATGCAGATTGAACCAATATATAATTGCTTGAAGGATTTAAAGGAAAAGAGAGAATATGACGAAATAATTTACACCGCACCCGACGGCGAAATGTTAAATCAACAAGTTTCTAATGAGCTTTCACTAAAAAACAATATTTGTATTCTTTGTGGACATTATAAAGGAGTTGATGAAAGAGTTAGAGAACACTTAATTACAAGAGAAATATCAATTGGTAATTATGTATTAAGTGGAGGAGAGTTGGCTGCTGCTGTAATTTCCGATGCCATAATTAGAGTTATTCCAGGAGTATTGAATGATGAAACTTCTGCCTTAACAGACTCATTTCAAAATAATTTAGTTTCTCCTCCAGTGTATTCACGTCCAGCAGAATTTAATGGATGGAAGGTTCCAGACATTTTACTTTCTGGGAATGATAAATTAATTGACAATTGGAATCTTGAGCAATCAATAAATCGAACAAAAGAAAGACGTCCAGAGATATTAATAAAATAAATTATCAAAAATTAGACATTCACATTGTAATTTTATTTAATTTTGCAGCAAATATTTAATTATGATTAATAAATTATTAGAAAAAGAAACTTTTACATTCTCATCTATATGGTTTAAACAGAATAAGAAAATTTATTTTTTACTTTTGTTTGATATTTTTTGTTTGCTTATTCTGGCAATATTCTCATTTAAAGAATACTTAATTGGCAATTTTGACAAAAACCTCCCTTATGATGGATTGATGTTTTTGCTTTTGATGTTTATTTTATTTGTTTTTAGATTCAACTTATCACTTTTAGTTTTCACAAAACAAAGATTAGGCATTCCAATAGCAATAATATTTTTATTAATAGTTATTTATTCAGAAACTAAATATGTTGATGTAACATCTCCTTTTCTTTTAATTTTCGATTCTCTTATTCTTTTCTTTAATAAGTTTTTCTTTGTTATACCAAAAGGAATTAGTAAAATAATTACTTACATTTTATATCTATATCTATTTTATGCCCCTCTAATAATCTATGCATTCGACATTATATTTAATGTTAAACTAAATAATAAGGCAAAAGCTTTTGATGTTTTTTCTGGTTTCTATGCATCTACTTTGTCAAAAAAGTTGAGAATTATGGATATAATTGTCATAAGTTTTTTTATGGCAATTTCTATGTGGGTTGGACTAATTTCAATTAATATTTATTGGGCATTTTTAGCTGTTCCTATTTCTTTATATTCTATATATGAGTTTTGCAAAAGATTACATTTGAATAAAATAGTTAATCCAAAATGTAAATTAGTTATATATTTAGTTGCTGCAACATTATTAACTGCATTAATATATTCTCAAAGATTTCCTTACTGGGGTATTAATATTTTTAGGCTCAGATGAAATATTTGGGGATTAGTTTTATATTTGCATAAAAAATAGAATT
>VSSQ01000067.1_pt1 | contig 157227 bp, 186 predicted proteins | sample 4763081 | NCBI WGS metagenome assembly VSSQ01 (sample SAMN12137344, study PRJNA551015) | bioreactor metagenome | isolation source: SDC9 anaerobic chlorinated ethene degrading culture | place: USA: Knoxville, Tennesee | collected 2015-01-01 | reverse complement strand
ACGCAGAGAAAGTACTTTCTGTCGGGGAAAAAAGGGTTGTTAGAAATTCTCTAATATATATTAGATTCGGTAATGGAGTTAAAGATTATATTCTATATAAGAACCTACTTGACGATGTCTCCCCACTCAAAAAAGATGACAAAGATGACAAAAAAGATAACAAAAATGAGGATTATGCCTTTTTTTATTTGTTTTCGAAATCTAAGATTAACTCTAAGGAATTTTTGACACACGTGAAAAATTATCTAATTAACCCTGATCATAACTCTAGTCCCCCTGTCCCACCTAAAAGATATCCGGAGCAGTAATATTTTGGGGCTGGCTACAGAACCAATGTAAGTTTACCTATTCATTCACTTTCATTTCAATATCGCCCCCTCACCCCTCCATCATCTTCATCACCTCTGCGATATCCCGCTCGATCAGCGGCCGCATATTCTCATTATACCTCTCCATGTTCGCGTTTCCAGCGACCTCTTTATCTGCGGGACAAGATCCCTCCTTGCTGAAACGATACTCTTCAGTGCCTGAACACACTGCCGGCCCGTGATCGGCTTCTCCCGCACACAAATTCAGCCTCCCCAGTCCCCCCTCTCCGCTACTTCCGTCTCTCGCCGAAATGCAGCCCCTCAGGTCGGGCCGGCGGCGGGTTTTCGCTCCTCACAGGAGCGGGTTTATCAAAACACCCCATACACACAATCATACAATTTCGAACCTCATCCTTCCCCCCTTCGATCACCGGTTTGATATGCCGTGCGTCCCATCCCCCGCGTCCCTGGACACTCCCCCTGTTTGCATACACCAGTTTCTTCCCGCAGACCTGGCAATACCCGTTCACCCGGTCAAATGCATTCTTCACCACATCTTCTGTAAAAACCATACCTTCTCCGATACGTAGGAATAGGACCCTCTGTCACTATAAACCTATCCCTGAATACTATTCCGGAAAAATTCGGGGTCTTTCTCCTCCTCCCTCATACATCTCATCTCAGCTCGTAAGAAACAGAAACTGATAATAAGTCCCATTCCAGAAAAGAATCTTCCCGCCGTACTTCCCGTAAATTTCCCGCCCCTCTTCAGAAGTGACCCCTGAAAACTTAAAATAATCCAGGGGCCGCTCATAGATATGCACATATCTTTCCATACACGTATACAGACTCGGATGCGCCGCAAAATCATCATCCGTCAGATCCATGAGAACAGCAGAATGCGGCAGTTGCTCCTCTGCAATTGGTCGCATAGTAAACGCCTCGCTAAGATCACTAAACGGTTCGAGAATCACCCATAAGCCGGTCACTGAGATGATAAGGATCACGGTAATCCAGAGAAGCGCCGTTGATTTCGTCATGATGGACCTTTCGTCCCATGAATATATAATAGGTCAATTTATTCAGAGCCCTCTTCTCACATTACTCGTTGCTTCGCACATCCGTGCCAGTTTCTCAAATGCCGTCTCAGGCGTATGCATCCGCAGACCGCAGTCCGGATCGATCAGAATATTCTCCGCCCCGAACGCATCCACGCAGGCAAGGATCCTCTCCTCGATCTCCTCAACCGACTCCACGTTTTGATCCGAACTCTTCACACACCCGCAGCCGATCTTCTTCCCGGCAAGATCCCGCTTCGAAAGGACCGAGAGATTCTCCATCGACACCGCATACTCAAAATCCAGGATATCCACCGGAAGCTTCGTCCAGGAATCCGCGATCCCGCCAAGCATCCCGCAGGTATGAATACACGAAGGCGTCTTTATCCCGGCAAAAATAATGTTCAGCGCCTCCTTTGCCGTATCAACCGAGACGGCCCCCGTCGAAAGGATCGGCTCATCCACCTGAATGATCGTAACCCCCGTCTCCGCAAGAAACTTCGCTTCCTGATGCAGAGCGGCGGCGAGATCCATCATAACCTCCTCCTTATTCCGGTAGACCGGCGTCTTTACCTGCAAAGCATAGCCAAGCGTACACGGGCCGGTCAGGATCCCTTTCACATACTTCGTCTTCGTCAAAGCATACTTCGTATCGCCCACCGTGATCGGCTTATCGGCCGCTCCGATCTTTCCGACAACCGTCTTTTCCGAGATCCCCGGCAGCTTCGAAACGAACGCCTGCACCATATCCGATCTGACCTGCCCGTCGGAGATGATATCCACTCCTGCCCGCAGCTGCTCTGCTACCGCAAACTGTACTGCTTTTTTATACGGGTCGATAAGGGACGCAAGTCCCGTCCCTTTCACGCAGGGAAACGAACCGACGACCGTCGTCGGCATAAGGCACGGCAGATCCATGATACAATAGGTCGTCCTGTGCAGATAAAAATCCTCTGGATCTGGTATCTCAGTTATTGCCTCAATCGAAGAATATATCAACACTCAAAGGAATCTATTCATTAGTCACCCATGTCCGTACCATTCAAAATTCCCAAGATGTTAAAACCCGAATATGATTCGATGATCCGTGACAATGTAATATCAAGGATAGCGTTTTTCGGGAAAGATCATCCCTACATCGCACCCTTCCTCTATGTCTTCGACGACAAAAACCTCTACTTCCTCTCAACCAGATACGGCAAAAAGGTGGAGTTGTTCTCCCAGAACCCGGCCGTATCTGTGGAAATAGAGGATGTCGCTCCCGATATGTCGACATACAGGTTCGTGACACTGCTCGGTACACTCTCCGAGGTGACGGATGATGAGAGAAAACGTGCGGTAAAAAGCCACTTCGTCCAGCTTATCTCAGACAAAAAAATCTCGGAAAAAAGTCTCTATGCCCTGGGTCATTCACCCACCGAGTCTCTTGATAAGATCATCGGCGAAGACAGGACAATGGTTTGGAAACTGGTTGATGTGAAGGAGATCGTTGCGCTGAAGAACGCATGATCTCCAAATTTTACAAATTTTACAAAAATTAACAGATTGCCTCAAAAAAAAGATGCCTTCCCATACGGGATATACCGCCGTATGGGATCGGCATCTGATCATTTCAGCTTTTTCTCGAGTTTCTTGAGCTTTTTCTGAGCTTCTTTGCTTCCGTCGGCAGCCTGTTTAGAGAGTTCTTCTGCCTTTGCTTTCTTTACTTTGTTGAGTTTTTCCAGTTGTTTTTTGCTTGTCGGCATATGTGTACCTCGTTTAGCACTTTTGCTGATTCAGATTGGTGTTGAACCCTGTTAAAAATATCCCCGGAATATCTTGAGCACATGTGAAGAAAATTTCACATACATTGACCGGTTTCAGATCTCGTAATCCGCGATCACACTTTTTTCACTCACGCTTTGCACATAGGTTCTGACAGGGCCTGCGTGATAGGGGTGCTCTGCATATCCGCGAAGCGCGGCTTGATCATCCACGATGACGGAAAGCGCGATATCGAAAGACCGCTCCGTGTGTGCATAATCGATCCCGACCTCGATCTCCCGGATCTGTTCGACGACGCCTTTCATGGAAAGGAGCATCTCGCGGGTTTTTTGAGCATGGGACGGGTCTTTGAGTTTGAAGAGGACGATGTGTTTTATCATAAAAAAAGTGGTTATGGACTGACTCTGTGTCTGTCCCGCGGGAAGAGAACGGCTTCCCGGATATTCTGCAGATCGAGCATGGTCATGACCAGACGTTCGGCACCAAGTCCCCAGCCTGCGTGGGGCGGCATGCCGTATCTGAACGGATTTAAGTAGAACTCGAATGCGTCGGGGTTGAGGCCCTTTGCTTTGATCTGCTCAACAAGGAGGGAGTAGATATGGCAGCGCTGTGCGCCGGAGGTGAGTTCCATTCTCGGGTGCATCATATCGAACGCACGGCAGACCTCGGGTCTGTCTTCAAACGGCATGGTGTAGAATGGTCTTGTGGAGGTCGGCCATTCGGTGATGAAGTACATGGTCCCCATCTTTTCTCCCACAACTCTCTCGGCAGCGGTCGAGAGGTCGTCACCGAAGACGAGGGGTTCGCCGCCGGCGGTGGAGATCTCGATTGCTTCTTTGTAGGTGATGCGGGGGAACGGTACGGCCGGGACCCTGAAGTCGGTGATGCCGAGAACTTCGAGCGCAGCGCCGCAGTGTTCGGCGACGTATGCATACGCAGAGGCTACGACGTTTTCGAGTACATGCATCGCGTCCTCTTCGTTCGCGAAGGACATTTCGATATCGATCGAGGTGGCTTCGTTTAAGTGACGGACGGTGTTGTGCTCTTCAGCACGGAAGATCGCGCCGATCTCGAAGACTCTGTCGAACCCGGCGCTCATCAGCATCTGTTTGTAGAGCTGGGGAGACTGATTTAAGAATGCTTCTTTGTCGAAGTAGGCGAGCGGGAAGAGTTCGGTTCCTCCTTCGGTTGCGGCAGCGACGATCTTTGGGGTCTGGACCTGGGTGAACCCGTTGTCCCAGAGGTATTCGCTGATAGCGCGGAGGCAGGCGTTTCTGATCTGGAAAATAGCGTTGATGCGGGGTTTTCGCAGATCGAGATACCGGTTGTCGAGCCGGGTGTCGAGTTCTGCGGGGACCTTTTCCGAGACGTCGAGAGGCAGCGGGGTCTCGGCACGGGAAACGACGCGGAGCGTGTCGGGGACGAGTTCGCGGCCGCCGGGTGCTTTTTCGGTGGCTTTGACCACGCCTTCGCATTCGATGACGGACTCGCGGGTCGCTTCTTTGACGGCGGCGAGTACTTCGGGGGTGACTTTCTTTTTGGGGATGGTGACCTGAAGGATCCCGGTTCTGTCGCGAACGAGGAGGAAGGTGAGCCCTCCAAGATCACGTTCTTCGTGGACCCAGCCTGCAATGTGTGCATGCCCAATTTCAGGGGTCACGTCTTGTATTGGTATGCGCATAAAATCTCTATAGTATTTGCGGTGGTGATAGATTAGTGTTTGTTCGGGGCTGGTCACACCTTCCATGAGATGTGGGCATACAGCCCTTCGTCCGGGAAGACAAGATCTCCGTTTGCTCCCCGGACGAGCACTGAATCCAGATATTCGCGAATGATCCCTTTCTGCCGTTCGTCGCGGGCTTCCATCCGGTCCGCATACTCGCTGACCGCAGTTTCCAGATCAGGATATCCCCGTTCGTCTTTCATTGGATACACGGCAATGTCCGCATAGATCCCCATCTGAAACAGGCAGTTCCAGATGACATCGGCTTTGGGTTTTGCCCAGTACTTCTCCCCGTGCAGACTTTGCCATAGGCTGGTGTAGGTCACGTCCCAGGCGGTTTCATTCATGAACCAGAAGATATGGACCTCTTTTGAAGCTGCTTCATGCATTTTTTTCAAAGCATCTTTGAGATTTGGCACGCTCAGCGCAAACGAGGAGATCACATACTCATATCTGCCAATACTCTTTTCGTCCAGATCTTCCAGGACGGCAGGGATCACGCCGATCTGTGCATCCACGTGCAGATACTGCCTGTACTCCTCCATCGCACGCACCATGGGCGTTGAGGGTTCGACCACCGTGACCCGGCATCCGGCTCCTGCCAGAGGTACGGCGAGGGTCCCGGGTCCCGCTCCGATATCCAGGACCGAGGAACCCGGCGGTATTCCAAGAGCCGCGAGCTGATCGGTCACCCGTTTCATCCCTCCGTTTTTCAGGTTTTGGACCATTTTGTCCACAAACAGCTGGATGGAAAAAAACTCTGCACTGGTTTTATATGTTGATACCTGCCGCTGTTTTCTGGTGATCTCATTCCATTCACAGTCTGCGTCGTTCATAGTTTTCCTGCATATCTCTGGGCTGTGAAAACGGATAGGATTTTCCTTCGCGTTTTTGTAATACGAATTATTGAAACAATAATATTTAAAGCATATCAATTTTTAAAAACCAACATATTAATAGAATCGATACCAAGAGAAGAGTAATTGCTATGTACGGGAAAAACACGTTCATTATCCTCGGGGTCCTTTGTCTGACCCTCCTGCTGGTTGCTGCAAGCGGATGTATCGGGTCATCACCGACCGATCAGAATGCAGTACTTAAGATCGCCACGCCAAACGAGATCACCGAAGCCTCATACTTCGGGAACTATAACTTTGCCCAGATGACGCGTGTCGCCACTCCTCCGCTTGTTCAGGTGGATGAAAACGGCGAGTATATCGGGGCAGCGGCAAAGAGCTGGGCCGTCTCTTCCGATGGAAAAACCTGGACCTTTACGCTGGATCCGGCTTATCAGTGGAGCGACGGAACCCCTCTGAGCGCCGAGGATGTGAAATTTTCTCTTGAGTATACTTCAGAAAAGGTGACCACTTCTCCGTCGTGGATAAAGGATGCCGCGATCACGACAAACGGGAATGTCGTGACGATCAGTCTTGCCAAACCAGTTTATCGTCTGTGCGGGGATCTTGTTGCGATCAACATCGTTCCAAAACATATCTGGGCTTCGATCGACGATCCTGAGGAGTACATCAGCGCAGGTCCTTATGTCGGATCGGCGGCCTACTACGTAAAGTCGGTCGATACCAACTCGGCGACCCTTGTCCTTGCGGCGAATCCGAAGTGGAAAGGAGACGCTCCGTACTACGGAACTGTCGAGATCCACTGGTTTGCGACCGAGGATGCCGCTATTTTGTCCATGCTCGGCAATGAATGCGATACTTACTGGAAGTACGGCGCATCGTTCCCGACAGGTTCGGTCGTTCTTCTCGACTCCTCGGAGAAGTTCACCATGGTCGAGACCCCTTCTCTGAAGATGTCGTATTTGGGATTCAACACGATAACCTCAAAGACCGGAGAAGACAAAGCGTTCCGCAAAGCGATCGCATATGCGCTGAATTATGCTGAACTCGTTGAGATCTCCGCCTCAGGATATGCTCTCCCGGCAAACTCGGGATTTATTCCGAACGGGGTCCCGTATTATAAGGATACTGCGCCCAACACCTACAATCTCGCAACCGCCAAATCGATGCTTGATGCGGCAGGATATAAAGATGTGACTGGTGACGGGGTCCGTGAGGACAAAAACGGCAGCCCGCTTACGGTGACTCTCCTTTCGCGTGACAAAGTCGCGGGCGAACTCATCAAAGAGTATCTTGAAAAGGCGGGGATCTCTGTCGAGTTTAAATTCGCTTCCGATCTGAATGCCTGGATCGAACTGAAGGATGCCCATGCATACGACATCGCCTACAACGGGATCACTGCCAAAGGAATGATGATGGATTCCGGCTGGGCCAGCGGATATTTTGCCTCGAATACCGTAGGTGCGGGCAAACTCCAGAATGTTGACGATCCGGCGTTTCTTGCGCTCTGTTCTGCGATCGCCACGACTCCCGACGGCAATGCGCTCAAAACCCTGATCTCTGATCTTCAGGATTATTATGCAGAGAACATGCCGGGGATCGCTCTCTACTGGTGTACGGATGTGACTCCGATCAATACAAAGATCGACGGCTGGTATATCTCGAAGGCAGCGGGGATCTTAAACGAGATCAATCTGGTCTCTGTTCATCCGGCAGCTTAACCTCCCTTTTTTTACTTTTGTGACAAAGAGTATACATACTTCGAAATACGTATGAACAGAATCCTTGCCAGAAAGATCGTCCGCTATGCCGTGTCCCTGCTGATAGTCGTTCTGCTCGTGTTCCTGCTCCCCCGCTGTATGCCCGGCGATCCGGTCCAGTGTCTTGTGGGCGAGGATGTATTTTTGACCCAGGAGATCCTTGACGCCGTGACGGTAAAACTCGGACTCGATCTGCCGCTCGCCGAGCAGTTTCGGATCTATATCGGCAATCTTTTAACAGGCGATCTGGGGTATTCCTATACCCGTCACCAGAATGTGGCGGAGCTGATCTGGGACCGTCTTCCCTGGACGCTCCTTTTGACCGGGGTCTCGATGCTGATCGGCTATACGTTCGGGATCATCGCGGGCACCTGGGCCGGTTGGATGGCCGAGAGGAAGATGTCGAAGATCCTGACTTCGTTTGGGGTCGTGGTCTCCTGTATTCCTCCGTATCTTCTCGGGCTGATCTTTTTCTCGGTGTTTGTGTATCAGCTCGGCTGGTTCCCGTACAAGGGATTTTACACGACGCCCGATCTGCCAAGCGTGGTCTATCATATGGCGCTTCCGGTTTTGACCCTGGCTCTGTTCGTGTTTGTGAGAAATATGATCATCATGCGGGGTTCGGTTCTCACGGAGAAGAATCAGCTGTATCCGCAGTTTGCAAAAAGTCTTGGTATCCCGCGAAGAAAAATCATCTACGGTCATGTGATGAAGAATGCGATCCTGCCGATCCTTACCCATTTCGCGATCGATTTCGGGTTCATTCTTTCAGGAGCACTGTTTATTGAGATCATCTTTTCTTTAAACGGTCTGGGCCGGGTGATGTACACCGCTATCCTGAATCTGGATTATCCGGTGCTTTCCGGCCTGTTTCTGGTGATCGCGGTCATGGCGATCTGTGCAAACATGCTGGCTGATATCCTGTACGGGTTCATAGATCCAAGGGTGAAACGGGGTGATGATCAGTGAATGTCGACCGCCGGTACATCCTTCCGGGTCTTCTGATCCTGATCATGCTGACCCTGGCGGTTTTTCCAGGTGTTTTTGCCCCGTATTCTGTCACAGACCGGGACGCGACCTATCAGGCGCCGAGTTCCGCGCATCTTCTCGGGACCGACAATATGGGGAAGGATATCTTTTCGCTTCTGATATACGGCGCGAGATGGACGCTGATGATCGGTTTTGCCTCAGGTCTTCTTGCCGTTTGTGTGGGGACCGCGGTCGGGCTTTTGGCCGGATGGAGGAAAGGGATCCTGGATGAGGTGTTGATGGGGACGACGGATATCGTTTTGATCCTTCCAAAGATCCCCCTGGTGATCGTTCTCGCCGCGTATCTGGGCCCGGGTCCGTGTGTGCTGATATTCGTTCTCGGACTTTTGTCCTGGGAGTCGATCGCCCGCGTGGTGCGGTCGAAGGTGATCCAGATCAGGTCGGCCGAGTACATCCTCGCCGCCCGGTGTCTGGGTTTTTCGGACGCCCGGATCATGATGCGGGAGATCCTGCCGGTGGTTTTTCCGGTTATTGTCCCGAAGTTCGTTCTGGTGACGGCGGCGGCCGTGATCTCGGAGGCCTCGCTCGCTTTCCTTGGACTTTCCGACCCTCTTATGGTTTCGTGGGGAGGGATGATCTCGGATGCTTTTACCTACAGCGGTTTTCTTCGCGGTATGTGGTACTGGTGGCTGCCTCCTGCACTCTGTATTATTCTCGGCGTTCTGGCGATCACCAGCCTTGCCTTCATTCATGAACGCGGGGTTCGCGAGGTGGTTCAGTTATGACGGATATGCTTGAGATCACGGATCTTTCCGTCTCCTTTCCGGGTCACAACGGCCGTATTCCAGTTGTTGCGGATCTTTCTCTTTCGATCTCAGCCGGCGAGTGTCTGGCGGTCGTGGGCGAGTCGGGATGCGGAAAGTCGGTTGTTGCCCAGTCGATTTTGCGGCTGCTTCCCTTCGGGACCGGGGTGCTTGGGCAGATTTCTTATCAGGGCCGGGATCTTCTGCAGCTGACCGAACGCGAGATGGAACGGATCCGCGGTCAGGAGATCGCTATGGTTTTTCAAAGTCCGGAGAGGGCTCTCAATCCGGTGATGAAGATCGGAAAACAGCTGATCATGCCGCAGCTGATCCACGCGCTGTGTTCGGAAACGGATGCGAAGCTTCGTGCCGAAGGAGTTCTCCGGGGTCTCGGTCTGGATGCAGGCTGGGTGATGAACGCCTATCCCTGGATGTGTTCGGGCGGGATGTGTCAGCGGATCGTGTTTGCCGCGGTGTCGCTTCTTCACCCGAATCTGGTGATCGCCGATGAGCCGACGAAGGGTCTGGATGCTGCAAATGTAAAGGATCTAGAGGCGATGCTTTCGACGGTGACTGCCGGGAAAAGGACCGGGCTGCTTTTGATCACGCATGATATGGATGTGGCTTCCCGTCTTTCGAACCGGATCGCGGTCATGTACTGCGGAATGATCGTGGAAGAAGGAATGACGCCGGATATCCTGACATCACCCAGACATCCCTACACCCGGGGTCTTCTCGGCAGTCTTCCAAAGAATGGGTTCGTTCCGATCCCGGGCATCTCTCCCGCACGCACCGATCTGCCTGACGGCTGCGTGTTTCATCCGCGATGCAGGTTCGCCGATGAAAAATGCAGGACTGTTCTTCCTGATCTTATTGACGGGGTGAGGTGTCATAAATGCTGATCCTTGAAGCTGAGCATATATCCAGGTCTTACGGTGCGAAGCAGGCTCTGCAGGATTTTTCTCTTTCGCTCTCTTCCGGCGAGACGGTCGGACTTACGGGTCCGTCGGGTTCGGGAAAAAGTACCTGCGCCCGGATACTTGCCGGTCTGGAACGCTCCGATACCGGAGTCATCAGATATGCCGGCCGCGTTTTGAGCGGCCCTGATCCTGGGATCCAGATGATCTTTCAGGATCCGGCGGGTTCGTTCAATCCGGTTTTGACGATCCGGCAGTCGCTCTCAGCAGTTCTGAACCTTCGCCGCGTTCCAAAATCGGATCATCACGCCATTCTTCTGGCGGAGTTCGAACGAGCCGGCCTGCAGACCGAGATCTTATCGCGCTATCCTGACCAGATCTCCGGCGGCCAGGCACAGCGTGTCGCGATCGTCCGGGGCATGCTCGTGCATCCGAAGGTGATGATTTTGGATGAACCGACCTCGGCGCTGGATGTTTCGGTCCAGGCTCAGATCCTCCGCCTGCTGAAAGATATTCAGGAGGAAAACGGTATTGCCTATGTGTTCATCTCGCATGATCCTTCGGTCGTTTCGTTTATGGCGGACCGGGTGATCTGTCTGTGATGTTTTTGAGATGACCCCGGATGCTTTCAAAAAGACAACATATGCTCGATGTACTGTTCGGGGATTGAGCATTAAAAAAAGAAAAGGTCAGCGTTCTTCTCTGACCATCTGAATACACTTTTTCGGGCATTCGTTGGCACAGATCCCGCAGCCTTTACAGTAGACAAGATCGATTTCGAGGGTGTCAGGGTCGATGACCGCATCCGGGCAGAACATTGCGCAGATCCCGCAGTGGTTGCAGGATTCCCGATCTACGACCGGGCGGAACGTTCTCCAGGACCCGGTCAGTCCCGCTGCTGCTTCGTGAGGGACGCTGATCGTCATTTTCGGCATTCTGTTCATACGATGACCTCCTCATACGCTGCTTTTGCAGCTGACGTGTTTCTTGGATCGGCAAACGTTTCGGTGATCGCTTTCACTCCCGACTCGCGGCTGAAGAGGCCGAGTTTTGCCAGAGCGCCGATGACCGGCGTGTTGACGATCGGACTGCCGGCAACGACAAGATTTTCGCGGAGCGCGATCCCGGTAAGATCCGCCTTGTAGACCTTGAAGCCGGCCGGGAACGAGACCACTTCATGCGTGTTGATGAAGATCGAACCTCCTTCTTTCAGGCCGTCTAAGACATTGACCGTGTCCATGACGGTCGGGTCAAGGATGATGATCATATCTGGTTTGTTGATCTGGGAGTAAATTCTCACCGGCGCATCATCTATGCGGACAAAGGAAACGATCGGAGCGCCGCGGCGTTCTGCACCGTAGAACGGACATGCCGTGGCAAATTTACCGTCTTTTACCGCAGCGGTGGCCATCATTCGGGCCGCAGTAACGCCGCCCTGACCGCCGCGTGAATGAATACGGATCTCGTACATTTACTGCTCCTCCTGCGGGATACCGAACCAGAACTCTGTTCCCATCTTGCGGCTGCGAACGAACTCTGCCATATCTTCATAGGTGACTTCCTGTCCGCCGAGACCGGCAATGACGCTCGCGATTTTCGCATCAGGGTATCTTGCCTGGATCTCGCCGGCAACAACACCGCCGAAGCCGAACGAGTAGTCACGGTCGATAACGACGAGGTCTTTTCCTTTGATATTCATATCGAGCGGGAAGGGTCTGAACCAGCGGATCCGCATGACTCCGGCTTTGATGCCTTCTTTTCTCAGAAGATCAGCTGCGACCTCGGCTTCTTTGCCGAGCGTTCCCATGGCGATAATGATAACGTCCGCATCATCGCAGAAGTATTCCTCGACCGGCGCATAGCTTCTGCCGAAGCGTTCTGCAAACTCGGTCTCGGTCTCGTCAATGACAGTGCGGGATGCTCTCATGCATTTTTCCATGTCGAATCTGAACTGGTAGTGGACATTTGCCGGGCTCATTGCGCCGTAGCCTTTCGGATCGTTCACATCGATTTTGTGCGGGAGGTCGAGCGGCGGGATGAAGTCTCCCGGCTCGGTCATCTCGAACGGCTGCATGATGTGTGAGAGCAGGAATCCGTCCATGTTTATCATGACCGGCAGAAGAACGCGGTTGTCTTCTGCGATCCTGAATGCCATTAAGGTCGCATCGTATGCTTCCTGTACGGTCGATACATAGACCTGAAGCCAGCCGGTGTCTCTCTGTGAGAGAGCGTCCGTGTGCTCTGCCCAGATGTTCCAGCCCGGGGCGAGCGTTCTGTTGACCTGTCCCATAACGATCGGCAGGCGTGCGCCCGCTGCCCAGTGGAGCATCTCGTGCATATAGAGAAGCCCGTGGGAGCTTGTCGCGGTGAATACACGAACCCCGGTGATGGATGCCCCGATGGCGGCGGTCATTGCGGAGTGTTCCGACTCGACCGGGATATAGCGTGCTTTAAGTTCGCCGGACTCGACGTAGTCAGCGATACTTTCGATGATCTCGGTCTGGGGAGTGATGGGGTATGCGGGAACGACGACCGGTTTTGCCATTTTTACGGCTGAGGCAACGGCTTTGTTTCCGGTGGACATTACAAGTTCGCTCATTCTGTTTCCTCCGATTGTGCGGCTTCGAGAGCAATTTTTTTGAGGTTTTTGTCGACGTTTGCCTGGATTATCGCTTCTGTCTTTTCATCGACTTTTCTGAATCGCCCCTGGGCTTTGAGGTACTCGCCTACGGGTGCGGGCCGTTTCATGGCGGCACGCGAGGGGGCGCTGACGGTGAATTTGTCGTATTCCTTTTCCCAGAGGACCCAGATGCCTGATTTGACTGCCATTTTTCCGATCTCGACGGTCTTTTCCGAGGGGATCCTCCAGCCGGGCGGGCAGGGTGCGAGGATGTGGATGAACTTCGGGCCCGGGATCGAGAGGGCTTTTTTCACTTTGTTGTAGATGTCGGCAGGATAGGAGGAGCAGGCCGTTGCCTGGTAAGGCAGGTTGTGCGCCTCGACGATCCTGTCGAGATCTTTCTTGTTGACGGTTTTTCCGTTCGGCGTGGTGGTGGTGATCGCTCCAAGCGGGGTTGCGCCGGATCTCTGCATGCCGGTGTTTCCGTATGCTTCGTTGTCGTAGCAGATGTACAGGAAGTCCTCACCGCGTTCCAGGGCCCCGGATAGTGCCTGGATACCGATGTCGGCGGTCCCTCCGTCGCCTGCGTAAACGATGACGTTGGTTTTTTCGCCTTTTGCGCGGAGAGCTTCGCTCATTCCGGACGCACAGGCGGCGGCGGCCGCGAATGCGATGTTATAGACGGGCACGGTGTGAAGCATGTAGGGGTAGACGCCCTGGATCACACTGTTGCAGCAGGCAGGGATCACGAGGATGGTGTCTTTGCCGGCAGCCTTGAGGATATAGCGGAGTGCAAGTAATGAGCCGCATCCAGCACAGGTGGATGGACACTTTAAGAGCATCTCTTCTTTGGGAATTTCCGTCATGGGTTCGTACTATATTTGTCACGATTTATAATTAGACTTCCTTCTTGTTACGATTGTTCCAACCGAATCGGCAGGTATCCATTCAAGAATATAATTTGCTGTTTGATTGTCAGAGTACGAAATGGGAGGGAAATTGTCAACTGTCAAAATCAGGATATTAATATGGACTTGAAATAGGACTTACGCGATTGGTTTTACTCATGTTTCCACACTAGGTCGTACTCTTTTCTGAATTGGATTGAGATTAACACCGTGTAAGTCCTACTTAGAGATACTTCATCTAATCTAACTATTTATTAATGCTATTTTTAACCAATCTGTTGAATTTGGATTTCGTGAGATTGTCCAACCTGACCCTGTGCTTCCAGCATTTTGACATATGTAAAGAAATCCACCATATTCATATAGCGAACCTCTTACTGGATATGGGGGGGATTTCCATGGTTGATCGAATGTAGTAATATCACTCTCGTTATATATTTTATTTGACATATCTATTTTCATAAATATATGCTCAAGTGGACGTGAATCAACATAACTTTGAATTGTTGGTCGTGATGCTGCACTTTCTTTCGACATGGTCTTACCATAATATGCAACCCAGTATTCTCCATTATCAATATAGACATTCCCATCACCAAAAGGAAGACCCCCTTCGCTGGCAAGTACCTGGTCAAGAAATTGTGCCCATTGCTTTTTTTGACCCACAATTATTGTATATTTATCTTCGAATCCTCCTCCCCCGCTCCCCGCCTTCCCGATCCTCTTCTCCGCAAGAAGCGTCGAAACACCCTTATCACTCGTATAAACGACAGAAACGACACCAACCTTCTCAGTTCCCGAATCCCATCTCAGTGTTATGCCGGGACCAAAATCCCGTGTTCCCCCGAACGCTGCCGTTTTGTCCGCACCGTCGACGAGGATCTTATATGATCCTGCGGGGAGTTCCGCTCCATTCAGATGCGTGACCGTAATGATATTTCCCTGACTTCCGATAGATATCCCAAGGATCGGCGCCGGCTCTGCCATACCAAACCCCATCAGGATCGCTCCGATAATGCCGACAAGGACGACCGTGAGGGCAACGAGCAAAATCGTTCCGATCACCGGAGATACGGCGTCTCCCTTCCGGGATTCTGGAATATCCATAGTAAAATATACATGAACTCACTAGTATATTAATTATCTCTGGAGGAAAACTCCGAACATATTTCAGGCATTTGAGAAGAAAATCCTCCAAGACATTCTTCGAGAAATAGTATTATCATCTACTCTCGCCCAATGAATCATTATTATGGATGATGTTCCGGGTGAATTAACCGATGAAGAAATTCTAAAGCGTGCTGAGGATATCAAAAAAACTCAGGAAGCTAAAAAGGCTGAAGAGCTCAAACGAGCCGAAGAAATAAAAAAGGCCGAAGAAGCGAAGAAAGCTGAAGAGCTCAAGCGTGCCGATGAAATAAAAAAAGCCGAGGAAGCCAAAAAGGCTGAGGAGCTTAAGAAAGCTGAAGTGCTCGTAAACGAAGAACAGGCCAGAAAGGCTGCAGAAGCCAAAAAAGCTCAGGATGCGGAAAAAGCTTCCAATCTCGAAAAAGAAGTTGCCCGTCTTGCAGCGGAAAAAGCCGCGGCAGAAGAAGCTGCAAAGAAAGCCGCGGCAGAAGAAGCTGCAAAGAAAGCTGCTGCAAAAGATGAACAAAAACCAAAGAAATCCCACAAAGGTCTCAAGATCTTCGGGATCCTTCTTCTTCTCCTGATCATCTTTGCAGGAGTTGTGGTCATCTCGGCAGATGTGACGATAACCGCCGGAACCGACAAAAGCTACGGGTATGACACCACCTACAACGTCTGGATCCCGCTTGACAAAGAACTCAACATCGGCGGCTACAAAGTCATTGCCCTCTCTCCCTCGTCAGGCAGCATCATGATGATCTCCCTTGGCGGCGTGACCTATCCGCTTACAGTCAATTACGTGACCTATGTTCCCGATCAGATCGCTACACTGACCATCTTCTGGGGCAAAGTAACGGTGATGAAACTCCAGTATGAGGTCGCCCTCACCTACCTTGGCAACACGAACAACAACGAAGCAGCGTTTAGAATGCTGATCTCCAGCGACCGGCAGCTGCCGGAGTTCATAATAACTTTCTTCCTCTCGTCAAGCGGGGTGAAGGTCCAGTCAATTTAATGAAGATGACAACAAAACTCCTGGTGCTTGGCATCCTGGAAAAAAATCCCGGGAAATATGTCTCCGGTGAGCAGATAGCAGCAGAGCTTTCTCTTTCAAGGACCGCGGTCTGGAAAGCGGTCCGCACCCTGCAGAGTGAAGGCTATTGTATATCTGCCGTGTCCAACAAGGGGTATCTTCTGGAAAATGCGGATGTTCTTTCAGCTGAAGGCATTCGGTCCAGGCTTCTGCCGAAGTATGGCGACACGGTCGTCATCGTTAAGACCTCGACTGAATCGACGAACATCGACGCAAAAGTTCTGGCCGCCGCCGGAGCAAAACACGGGACGGTGATCCTTTCCGAAGAACAGACCTCCGGCTGCGGGAGGTATGGGAAATCCTTTTACTCTCCCAAAGGGACCGGCATCTATCTAAGCATCATCGCCCGGCTCGGCATTTCCTTTTCGGACGCGGTCATGATAACGACCGCGGCAGGCGTTGCCGTGTGCAGATCGATCGAATCCGTTTCGGATCTTGAACCGAAGATCAAATGGGTCAACGATATTTTTCTGAACGGAAAAAAGATCTGCGGGATAGGCACCGAGGCCGTCAGCAGTATCGAGTCGGGAACTCTTGAGTCGGTGATCGTCGGAGTCGGGGTGAACTTCAAAACATCCGAGTTTCCCGAGGATCTGAAGGACATCGCGGGTCCGCTGTTTCAGAAGGATTTCCCGCTCACCAGAAATGCGTTCGCCGCGATTCTGATCAATCATCTGCTGGAAATGTTTGATTCTCTTCCGGAGAAAAACTTCATCGATGAGTACCGGTCAAGGTCGCTCATTCTTGGAAAAGAGATCATGTTCCTTGAAAAAAATCTCTGGCATTCTGCCAGGGCGGTTGAGATCGATGACAAGGGCGGGCTGGTCGTTGAGACCGGCGGAAAAACCAGGACCCTGACCTCAGGCGAGGTCAGTGTTCGTATTTAGACAAAGAACTGCAGGATCACTGTCGGCATAAGCGCCAGATACAGCAGGCCAAGAGATACCGCAATAACAATGCCGAAGATGACAGGGTTCCATCTTAAAATCTTTTTTCCGTCAAGAGGTCCGACCGGGAGCATGTTGAAGAATGCGAGCATCGCATTCACCTGGAAGCCGATCATTCCAAGATAGAACAAAAAGCCCGGCAGGGTGAAGAGGACCATCCCTGACGAAGGTGTCATCAGAAATCCGATGATCATGATGATGAGGAACGGGATGATCAGTACAAGATTCGTCAGAGGGCCGGCAACGGAGATAAGTCCGTTCTCTTTTTTGGTCATCTCACGGCCGGCTGTGTTGATCATCGTCGCTCCGGGCGCGGCAAAGACGATGCCCGTTATTGCCGCGATAACGACCGCGATGATCAGCATCTGGGTGCTTTTTCGAAACTCTGCCCAGTAGCCGAACTTCATGGCGGTGAATTTGTGGGCAAGCTCGTGAAGAACGAAGGAGAGTCCGACCGCGATCAGGGCTACGAGGAAGGTTATCAGCAGTCCCTCGACGGTTATTTTCTGGTACTCGGTGATCAGTGCAAATCCGCCGTTGATGCCGAGCGTGAAGGCGACACCGAGGACGAGCCAGGCGATCAGAAGATCTTTTCTTTCGAAAGGCGAGATTTTATCTAAAAGACTCATTTATTCACCACATCCTGCACGGACACATTCCTCAAGAGTGCCTAAAAGCGGCGTCGCTTTGCACATTCCCGGAAGGTACGTGAATGCTTTTCCGGAGTTCGTCATAACGACTCCGGCTTTATCCATCAGCGGCGAGACGACCATACAGGTGTCGGGGACGATTTTTGCACCGCTGCTGAGGATCTTATTACACAGATCCGGGTGTTTTGCTCTCAGCTCTTCTGCGGCAAAAATATAGAACGGCAGAACCACTCTCTTATTTTCCAGAAGCGAGGCCAGCTCTTCGAGTTCGTCTTCAGAGAGGTGAGGACATCCGAGAGCTATCACGTCCGGTTCCAGACTGCCGAACAGTTCTTCGATCTCGGCCGTTTCGATCTCGATGACTTCGCGGTCATCCTCTTCGATGTGTTTTTTGAAGAAGGGGAAGCGGGTTTCAGGGGTGATCTCGTTTACGTGGTACAAAGCGACTGCTCCGCTTGCGGCCATGGCTGCTCCAAGGCTTTTGAGCATGTCCCTGTTTGGCCTGATCCCGGTAAAAAACGGGATCCGGTTTCCGGAAATGGCGCCGGCGATGATGCCGAGCGCCCCGTAATGGGCGGCCGTCCATGATTTCGCTGCTGCGGGATCGTCGATATGGAAATCGATCTGGGGAACACGGTTTTTGACGATGTGAAGGCCGTAGTAGGGCGTCTTTCCTGTAAGGGCGGACGCGAGAGCTGAGGGACCGCCCTCCCGGTTGGTCCTTGCCCCGAGAACGGAGTTCACATAGCTGACGGCCGAGGACTCCGACCATGCGAGGTGGTCGCCCCGTTGGATGATGTTGAAGTAGTACGGCGTGCAGGTGCAGGTCAAACGGATACCGAGCCGTGCATATGCGGCGTTCACCTCAAGCTGTTTTTTTGCGAATGCGTCCGGGATCCCAAGGTTCTGCCACTCGTCACGCGGCATGCCGATCGGGTTCAGAAATGACGGAACAACTGCTTTTCCCGAGAGAGTGTTGAGCCAGGAAAGGCCGGCATCTCCGATCGTTTTAAATGAGGCGCCGGAGACCTGAACACTTTTTACTTCGATGAACTTCTCCGCCTCGTAGATCTTTCCAAGAGCCAGGAGGATCTCCATCATTTTCTGTTTGGTCTCGCCGTATTCTCCGTTCAGCAGCGCCTGATCATATTTGTCTAGTTCCATTTTTCACTTCCTTAGTATTCAATCCCATTCAGCACGGATAAACTCATCTTCTTGACCAAGAGGAATGGTCGCATCCACGCCGGCTTTTACATTCATGCCGTCTCCTATCCTGCAGGGATCGAGGGACGATCCCCTGACGCCTGATATGATCATGACATCCGTGTCTGCCCGGACGCGTGTTGCGATCGCAAACTCGACGTCTGTTGGGTCGTAGATGTTGATGTCTTCATCCACGATGACGACATGTTTGAGCGAGGTGTGCGCGGCAAACGCTGCCATGATGGCATTTTTTCCGTCTCCGTCCGTCATCTTTTTGATCTGGACGACCGCATGGAAGTATCCCGCTCCCCCGGGGGTTAAGTAGACGTCTTTTACGTTCGTTACTCCCGCGACCGCCTGATAGATCCTTGGTTCATAGGGAGCTCCCATGAGCATTTTGTGTTCGGCGCCGGCGGGAACGATCCCGTGATAGATGAAGTCAGGTTTTGTGTGCATGCCGATGATCTCAAGGACGGGCTGCATCCGGATCGGATCGTAGGTGCCGCTGATGTCGACGAACGGTCCCTCTTCATGGAGTTCTTCGGTCAGGTATCCGTAGAGAACGATCTCCGCGTCGGGAACTTTGATCCCGTTTGGACAGGTGAAAAGATCCAGCTCTTTTCCCAGGATCTCGGCAGCGTACTGCATCTCTTTTCCCTCGGGAACGCGGGTGGATGCGGCAAAGGTGACGGCGGGATGCGGCCCGATCACTATTGCGACCGGGAGTTTTTTTCCTTCGGAAAATGCCTGTTTCATCAGTTTGTAGGTGTGACGTCCTTCGACGATCCTGCCGATCAGATGAGTTTCGTCCAGGACCTGCAGGCGGTGGATCGAGGCATTGGCGACCCCGTTCCATTCTGAAAACACGATCCCCGAGGTCAGATATTTTCCGGCATCCTTCGGGAAATGCTTCATGATCGGGATCTTTGCAAGGTCGGCCTTTTCGAACTGAAGGACCCCTGCATCCCGGGTTTTTCCCGCATAGGTGCAGGCGGCGAGTGTTTTTACGAGTCTTTCCTTTGGGATGTGGAGCGCGACCGAAAGGGAATCCCGGTCGAAGATGGTGTTCATCACACAGCGGTGACCGTCCATATCAGAAAACTCAAGCATCTTTTTTGTCTGAAAGGCAAGTTTCGGGGCTTCGTATATGGAAGAGACCGGATAAGTGATCTCTTCGACAAGCCCTGCTGTTTTCATCTGCTGAATAAAATGTCTCATTATTTCCACCGTGTTCCAATGGCGTGTTCGATCCCGAGGTGATCGAGTATCCGTGCGGCGATCATATCTGCAAGTTCATCGAGAGTTTTCGGCTGTGTGTAGAGCGGCGGAGACGCCGGAAGGATCAATGCCCCGGCATCATGGACTGCAAGCATGTTGACGAGATGGACCCGCGAGTACGGGGTCTCCCGCGGAACAAGGATGAGGGGCCTTCTCTCTTTGAGACAGACATCAGCGGCTCTCGCGATCAATGTTGTGGAGTAGCCGTTTGCGATCTGGGCAAGGCTTTTCATACTGCAGGGCACGATGACCATCGCATCGAACCGAAACGATCCGCTGGCGATTCCTGCTTCCAGATCACAGTTCTCCTCGTAATGTACCGGGTATCCGGAGAGATCGACCTCTTCGAGTCCGGCGACGGTACGGGCGGTATCCGAGATGATGAGAAAAACTTCGGCATCCGCTTTCGTGAGCGCCTCAAGCAGCCGTTTTGCATACAGTATCCCCGAGGCTCCGGTCACCCCGACAACGATCCTCTTCATAACTATACTATAGTACCTGGGAGTTTATCTTGTTTTGTTGCCCGGCGCAGGGAAAGGACCTCTCTTGCCGCGTCGCCTGCTTTGTCAAGGATATCTGCCGGGGCATACACCCCGAGCCTCCACTGACCCTGACGGGTGGCATTCATCATCGACAGCAGCGGGATGATCTCTTCAAAGGCGACCAGATCATGCCGGTTTTGTACCTGGACCCTCATCTTCATCTCTTTTCGGACAGGAGGGATGTCGAGGATGATCTTTTCTTCAGGTACGCCGGCGGTCTCTGCGATCGCCCTCCGCATCCGGTTCTTCTCTTCCGGGCGAAGGCCTGAGAGTCTGTCCATGTCCAGCTGTTCCCTGCCGGTGTACACCGCCCGTTTGTAGAGGTCTCTTCTCCTTATCCTGTGCATGATCTCCCGGGAGACCGGCGAAGGCGAGTTCATGAGAAGGGTCGTTCCTGCAATATCATCCATTCTCATAAAGGAGTCGGGGGTGCTGCCGGCAAAATGACTTCTTCCGGCAAGCAGAAACATCTCCTCTGCGATCCTTCCGACATGATGATAATAGACCGAAGGGCCCATGAGTGTTCGTGCAATAAGGAGCGATTCGGCGGCCGCGATACCTGATTCTTTGACGGCAAGCCCGTCTTTTGTCAGAACAAGGGATTGGATGAGCCTTCCTGCGTCCGGATTTCCGTAAGGGACCCCGGTGTAGTGTGCGTCGCGCAGAAGATAGTCCATCCGGTCGACATCAAGGTCCCCGTGTATTATATCGGCGAGACGATGGTTGCCGGCTACGATGTCTGCGATCTCTTTTGGTTCGGTCCCGTTTTCTTTCAGAATCCCGGCAATATCCGGATCGGCGAGCAGGGGGTAAATCTCATCGTGGGAGAAGGGTCCGTACTCTGCCCGAAGTCGTTCACTCGCATGGGAAAAAGGTCCGTGACCGATGTCATGGAGAAGAGCTGCCGTGCAGACGAGGAGTGTGTCCTCTGCCGGGAGGTCCAGCTGTCTGGACAGGAGCGAGGCGAGATGCATCGTGCCGAGGGAGTGTTCGAACCGGGTGTGGTTCGCTCCCGGATAGACGAGGTAGATGAATCCGAGCTGTTTGATGTATCTGAGCCGCTGGACCGTTTCCGTGTCTAACAGGGGTACGAGGGGGGTTGGGACTTCAATATAGCCGTGGACCGGGTCTTTGATCTGTTTCGGCATTTATTCGGAAATGCCCAGCTTGTTTTTCAGATCGGCCGGATCTTTGCCTCCGTCGCTGAACGTGATGACGGATGTGCGTTCTTTTATGATCCTGCCGTCTTCTATCGTATAGATGACAGCATATTTTGCATCTCCGTAGTAGACCCGGATCAGTGATTCTGCGCCGATGTAGTCCCCTTCTTCAGTTTTGATGACAGATATCTCTGTTCCGTCGGCAGCCGTCACTTGAATGAGTTCGACGCCGAACCACTCCTCCAGGGTCGCTGCCTGCCGCTCGAAGGCGTTTGTATTGCCAATCCCGGAAAATCCGAGGGCTATACCCGTGCTGACCGCACAGACTGCCAGAATGACCGCGATAATTTTCAGATATTTCTCCATGAGTAGAGTATTCGGGGTAGAAGGTAATGAATTTTTATATGAAAATGAGAAGGAGCATGCCGATCGCCGCACATATCCCTGTACACCATTGAATCGTTCTTATGATCGATCTCCCTCCTTCGGCGAGGGTCTGTTCAGGATAGCCGATCTGATAGACGCCGGGTTTTTCAAACATGATGCCGCATCCGCCGGCGATAAGACTCATGGGGATGCCGCCGTTGAAACCCGGCCGCAGTTTCCGGTCGTGTTTGAAGATATACCATGCCTGTTTGATCCTTCCTTTCAAAAGGAAGATGAGGAGGAGGGCCGCTCCGGTGATGCGTGCAGGAACGAAGGCGAGGATGTCGTCCATTCTCGCGGGGAACCAGCCAAGACGGATCCGCTCGTCTTTGTAGCCAAGCATGGCGTCCATGGTGTTGGCCGACCGAAACAGTACTGCGCCGATGATCCCCATGCCGAAGAGGAGTTCAAAGACCACGAACCAGAAGAGCGGGGCGATGATACTGTCGACCAGGTTTTCCGCAGCGGATTCGTAGGCGCCTGATCGTATCTGCTCGAAGGAGAGGGTTTTTGTGTCCCGGCTGACGAGATACTGAACGGCTTTTCTCCCCTCCTCCTCACCCTGTTCCAGCGCAGTTTCGACGGCTCCGACATGTTCTTCGAGCGAGCGCCAGCCGATGCAGAATGCAAGGACGACGGCCGAGAAGGGGAGGGATACATACCACGGCGTATACTGGAGGATGAGAAGACAGGGAAGGATCGCTACACTTACCGTCAGCAGCCAGCCGCAGATCCCGATGAATCGTTCGATTTTTGGGGAGTAGTAGTTTGTGCGGCCCCACAGACCGATGAATCTTCCGATCAGAGCTACCGGATGAAAATTGGAACGCGGATCACCGATCAGACGGTCGATGACCAGTCCGAAAAAAAGTATTACTGCACCGATCGCCATGTAATGATGATCCCGGCAAGCATGATGATGTAGAGGATCACTGCCATGACTGTGGTGTTGACCGCCGCAGGTGCCTGTATCCAGAAGATGAGAACGATGAAGCCGAGGATCGGTGCGATGAGGTTGATCAGGGTCACACTCCACCCCATCTTCGACAGAGGGTCGCGCCTGGCTGGTTTTTGTACCGGTTCGGTGCAGACGGGTTCTGTTTTTTCTTCAAGTTCGGGGAGGATGACGTTGACCGTGAAGCCGGAACGCCTCATGCCGTATCCTGAGATGACCTGCACCTCGAAACTGCCGGGGTTTGCTGTAGGAAGGATGTCGAGTTTGATCTCGGATTCTGCCTCGACATAGAGGTTCTCATACGTGAAATTGGTGTATGCCGATCCTTCGGTCCGAAGCGTGGCGTGGGTCGGGGCACCGAAGTTTACGATCCTTATGTGGAGCGGGGTCCCCACACTGACCTCGACAGAGTCGGCGGATACTTCGAGTGAGTTTATTCCGAGACGGTTCAACTGGACTTCAACAATTGGCATTTTTGGTTACCTCTGATCTTCGGGAAGGAGGTTGGCGATCCCTGAGGAGATCGGATATACCCGTTTGCATGAAGTGCAGGTCAGGAGTCCTTCCATTATTTCTGTATCATTACCCTCCATCTCTGTAAGCATAAACTTTCCCTTGCATACGGGGCAGCAGATGATGTCAAGTATCCGGCGTTTCATGTATTACAGCTCTGATCTGATGTCGATGATATGTGACTGGTCGGGTCCGGTGGAGATGATGCCGACGGGTTTTCCGGTGTCGGCTTCGATTCTTTCGATGAAGGCGAGGACTTTCGGGGTGAGTTTTGCGTATTCGGTTGCGCCGTAAACGGATTCGTCGACATGGTCGACTCCGGTGATGGCGATCGTTGTGCAGCCGTTGATCATGGCTGAGTAGCGTGCCATTTTGCCGTCCCACATGCCGATGCGGCGTTCTCTGTGGGTGACGGCGCCGAATTCCTGGATCCCGAGAGCGATGGATTCATCGTGGGTGAGTTCGGTGGGGAAGGGTCCTTCGCCGACTCTTGTCGGAAACGCTTTGAAGACAACTACGACGTCGTCGATGTTGGTCGGTCCGACGCCGACGTCAGCGGCCATCTGGGAGGCGGAGGTGTCTTTGCTGGTGACGAAGGGGTAGTTTCCGTAGTAGAGGGAGATGCCAAAACCCTGTGTTCCTTCGATCAGGACGGATTCACCTTTTTCAATGGCGTCGTTGACGTTTTGGGCGACGTCTGTTATGTAGGGCGCGAGTTCGGGAACGTCGCGTGCAAGACGGCCTTTTCTCATGACGCGGTCGGAGTTTGCAGGTCCGCATCCGGAGCCGGTGGATCCGACGGTTTTTGCGAGGTGGGGGTCTTTTTTGTCGAGAAGGATGTGTTCTTCTTCGATGATCCCGCAGCGGCTGTCGATCCTGGTCCTGCCGGCGCATTTGAGGATGTCAAGTTCGTGGGCAAATACTCTGGGGTCAACGAGCACTCCGCTTCCGATCATGAGTTCCGCTTTGGGGTAGAGGAATCCTGAGGGGATCATGCGGACGACATATTTCTGATTTAGTACATTTATGGTGTGTCCTGCATTGGGTCCTACCCCTCCGCGGGCAATGATGGTTGCTTGGTCTTTTTGCGCAATGTGGGCGACGATTTTCCCTTTCCCTTCGTCGCCAAAAAAGCCGCCGACTATGATCGTACTTGGCATGTTTATCGATTATTATTGGATGCAGTTAGTGATAAGGACTTGGGTCCCTGGGTTGGCGACGAAGTCGCCGACCTAAGGTGAGCAAACCGAAGGTTTGCGATTCCGGGTTATGATCATATTAAGAATATCTGAGATAAATCCATTTGCGTCCGAAAAGTTCTCGCATCCCGTTCTAATTCGCCCGGCTCTTATGTTCTGGTTTCCAATTCTCTATTGAATCAGCGAGAATCCAGATCTCACATCTTTACACTAATATAATATAGTGCACTTCCGCTCTCATTTATGCAAATGACGTATTGTCACCAACACGAATCCGTTGTTTGTCGAAACACTTTCGGCGTTTTCTTCGCCGAAAAAGCTGTGTTTGTCAGTGTGCGTGTCCGCTCTTTTGTCCGGGCGTTTCGCCGGAAATGCCTTGTAATGGGGCCCCTGACCACAAAGTCTATTATATTACATAATCAAATATCAAAGCATATTCCGTTGATCGGAGTATGACCCTTGCAGAATGCTTATTCGACACATGTCGAATATCACGTATCGCATGTCAAACATGCACAACCAAATTTACAATCCTAATTTAGGAGGAATTGAAATTGAAAACAACTAAAATTATGGGAGCAATCCTTGCAGTTTTCCTTGCACTGGCACTCTTTGCCGGAGCAGGTGCTGCAGTAGATTATAAGGTTCCCGTATATGGTGAGTGGCAGTACGCTCCCACTACCTTGACGCTCACAGCTGCTAATGGCGGTCCAAACACTATTGCCGTTGCTACTGGTGATGTACTTTACCCGACAACCATTGCAGGTTTCACTGGTGTGTACAATCCAACAGCATCTGCTGCTGTACTCGGGACGTACACGGTCACTCTTGCAGGTACATATGCAGTAGGTGACACAGTCACAATTACTGCAGGTGCTGTTACGAAGACCTATACTGCTATCGCGGCGGACACCCCAACCACGATCGCTGCTAGGATTGTAGCAGCATCCGGAGTTGACTTTCCATTATGGACAGTTACTAATGTAGCTGGTGTATTAACCTTTACTCAGGTTGCTCCAACATATGGACTTACTGTTAGCTCTGCATCTGTAGTATCAGCTGCAGGTACCGTTGCTCTTGCTGAAACAGCAAAAGGTGCTCCCGCAGTTGCAGCGATAGATACATTCTTCATCTACAAACCATCGACCACTCTTGCTCTTTATCTTGCAGGAACAGGTACCTCATTAGATGGTAAGAAGGTTGTTGCCGGTGATGTGAATCTTGATTTCGTTGTTACTTCAACTGAAGCAAGATATGCATACACTATCTATGATAATTACGGTACCAAAGTTACACGTTTCGGAGCAACTGCGCTTGCAGCTAATGTAAATAACCTTGGCATCCCAACAACTGGTATGAGCGGAACCTGGAAGGTCTATGCAGAAGCAACAACCCTTTCCAAGTATGCAGAAACCAGCTACAAGAGATCCAACACTGTCACAGTAGACTTTGGCGCATCTCCAACCCTTGCAATCTCCGTAGACAAAGATTCCGTTGTTCGTTCTGATGCAGTTATCGTAACCGTAACCGGAAAGGCAAACACTGTTTACAGAGTTGAGATCCTGAATGGCGGTGCAACTACACCGGTATTTAACCCAATTCAGTCTGGTGTTACGTACCTTACCGCTTGGGATGTCACAAAGACGACCGGTTCCGACGGCAAAATGACCCTTGAGATCACAACTAATGTTGCTGATGTCAAGTCATACACTGTCAAAGTTTATGACCCGGCATTAGTCGAAGACAAGACTGTCAAATTCAAGGTTGAGAAGGGAGTTGTTACCATCGGTTCTAGTGTAAACTCAGTTTATATCGGTGAGAGTGTTACCTTTGAAGGTACCAACACTGATCAGACTGATGTGGTCCTGACCATTAGAGGAGTTAACTTCCCCGAAGCATTCCTTGCAAAAACAACTGCAACGGACGATGCATGGGATCAGAAGTGGGCAACCCTCAATTCCAAGCTCGACACTGGTGCATACACCATTAAAGCATACGCTGTAAGTACAGTTACCGCTGCACTCTTTGTCGGACCCCAGTACACACCACTTACTGCAGCACAGATTACTGCACTTACTGGTGCTGAGTATGGCTCCACCTCTATTGTACTGAAACAGCCTTTCCTGTCTGTCAACACTCCGTCAACTACGGTTGCACAAGGTGACAAGATCACCATTACCGGACAGGCAGAGGGCGTCCCAGCTGGACTCCAGTATTACATCTTTGGACAGAATTTATTCCGTCAGGGAGTTATCACTGTGGAAGATGACGGCTCCTTTGAACAAGAGTTAGACACAGGTGTGACCGGCCTCAACTTAGGTACAGGTCAGTACTTTGTTGTTGTTCAGCACCCGATGTATGATGGAAAGTTCAACATTGGTCCAAATGCTGCAGCATATGGTGGTAAAGCCGCTCCCGCAGCTGGATCATGGAACATCTGGCAGAACACCGAACTCGCGTTCGATGACCCAGCAGGTGCCGCAGCTCCAATCTCTGGTTTAAGTCTCCTCTTTAACACTGCGGAACGTCAGAGTTCCAACGCAGCAGAAGCACTGTGTCAGGCACTTGATGATCAGAACATTGATGATATCTATGTGAAACTCACCTTTATCGTCTCTCAGCCGCTTTTCACTATGAACGCTGTTGCTGACCAGACCAAAGGATCTACATTCAAAGTCACAGGTACTACCAATGTTGTTGCTGGAGAAGTAATGGTTGAGCTTACCTCAACTGCATTCCAGGCAGTAGACAAGACCTCGACCTCTTCCTCTGCATATGCAATTGGCACTGCAAAGGTCACTGTTGGCAGTGATGGTGTAAACACCTGGTCAGTTACTATTGACGCAACTAACCTTGCTGTCGATGAGTACTCTATCCTCTCAACCCTTACACCAGACTCCGGCAATGCAATGACCGCATCCGATATCATGCATATCGTCGAAGCAAAGCCAACCGCAACCGCAACTGCAACCGCAACTGCAACTGCAACTGCAACCGCAACTGCAACCCCGACCAAGACCCCCGGCTTTGGTGCATTCCTTGCACTCGCCGGCCTTGGCGCTGTCGCAGTTCTTGTCCTCCGCCGCGACTAAGTTCTTCCTAGAAGAATTTTAACGGCTAAGACAGATTTGTGTCCCACCCGGGGCACAAATCCCCTAATTTTCCGAACAGGCTTTTTTTAATTTAGCATCTATTTTCACAATTTTACCGACTCAGTGGGTCTTCTATCCCGTTTGCATTTTTTCTATCTTCTGCCGGTATCTCACTAATTTTTGCAGATATTCTGGTAATGGAAGTATACAGCTGGAACCCTTAATGGAATCAAACAAAAATATCCCATAAACAGAATCGAGTCTATTGACTCAGTTTAACATAAATAGGATTTACGCGGTGTTGTGATCTTGAACGAGACAAACTGACGTACTTATGAGATGCACTTCGATTTCGTGTATGGCATCCATCGGGACCGTTTGGGCAAATCCGATTCTGGGAGCAAGCCAAAGGCTTGCGGGATTCAAGCGAGGGCTGCAAGCCCGAAGTGGAGAGCAAAGCGAAGCTTTGAGGTTCGTGCCGATTCAAGCGAGCGAAGCGAGTCGGAGAGCAAACTGAAAGTTTGCGAACGCGGTTGGTTTTTCTCTTGTGTCCAGTTGAATGCCGTACACGAAATCGAAGTGCATCTCATAAGTACGTCAGTTTGTCTCGTTCAGGATAATAACACCGCATTACTCCAATTTAAAATGAGTAAAACATCCGGGATCTTCTGTCATGATCTCTCAAAGCGCTTTATGGGTGACGTCATCCGTCATCCGTCAGTTGTCATCCGTCACAGAGAATTCGCAAAAAGAGATGCAGCAAAAGATTTCGAGCCATCCTCTCTCCCTGAGAGATTAAGCTGCCATAATCCTCTTTTATTATTTATTTGTTTCTTAATCTATATATAGTTGATTCAAAATCAGAAAAATAAAAACAGCGGAGTCACTATATTTCTCGTTGGCAGCATTGACGGATGACGGATGACGGATGATTGATGACGGATGATGTCACACTACTATCAGCTGAAGCAGCTCTTTTGGGGCAGCCCGCATGCGCAAGTCATGTTCGATCGCTTTCGCTCCCTCCCTGACTTGCTTAGCTAAGGGCGAGCCTTTCGGCTCACCCCGCACTCGCAAATCAAAGATTTGCTCGGTTAAGGTCGGCCGCTTTCAGCGTCCAACCCACAACACAAAAATCCTTATCCTTTCCCGACCTAAAGAGAATCATTATGAACCTCATCCTTGATATGATCGACATATCAACTCCTGTTATCCTTCTCAACGACACCGACGCCCGGCAGATCGGTGTCCTTGAAGGTGACCGTGTCACCATTACCCGCATAAAATCCAAACACACCATCACCGCACCCGTCTCCATCACCAAAACCCTCACCAGCCAGGGAGCCGCCACCGTTTCTTACGGGACCAACGAGGCGCTCGAAGCAGAAATCGGCGATGAGATCGAGATCCGCGCTGCTGCTCGTCCCGCCTCCATCGCCTTCATTCGAAAGAAAATGGACGGAGGCAAATTCACCCGTGAAGAAACGGCATCGATCATCTCCGACATGTCTTCCAACGTCCTCTCCCCCTCCGAAATCACCGCCTACATCACCGCCGCCTACATCAACGGACTCGACATGGACGAAGTCGAATACCTCACCCGGGAAATGGTCGCCTCAGGCGAACAGATCACTTTCTCGAAAAAACCCGTCGTCGACAAACACTCCATCGGCGGTGTTCCCGGAAACAAAATCACCCTCCTTGTTGTTCCAGTCATCGCCTCAGCCGGTCTCCTCATCCCAAAAACCAGCTCGCGTGCCATCACCGGAGCCGGAGGGACCGCCGACCTCATGGAAGCTCTCGCTCCGGTCGCCTTCACGGCAGCTGAAATCAAAAAAATGACCGAAAAAGCCGGCGGCGTCATCGTCTGGGGCGGAGCAACAAACATTGCCCCGGCAGACGACATGATCGTCACCTATGAATATCCGCTCAAAATCGACGCCAGAGGTCAGATGCTTGCAAGCATCATGGCAAAAAAACTGGCCGTCGGCTCAGACACCTGCGTGATCGACATCCCTATTGGCCCCGGCACAAAAATTGCCGATGAACTGGAAGGACGTGTCATTGCAAACGAACTCATCACCCTGGGCAGTCGTCTCGGGATCAGAGTAGAATGTGCCGTCACCTATGGCGGATCCCCGATTGGAAGAAACATCGGCGTCAACCTCGAAGTCTCCGAAGCCCTCAGCATACTCGAAGGAAAACGCGGGGCCAACTCCCTTGTCCAGAAAAGCGTCGCCATCGCCGGCATCGCGCTTGAAATGACCGGAAAAACCGGCTCAGGGACCGGCTCGGATGCCGCCTACGACCTGATCAAAAAAGGAAAAGCCCTCAAAAAAATGCTCGACATCATCGAGATCCAGGGCGGCGATTCCAAAGTCAAATCGACCGACTTCCCTACAGGCGAACACACCTTTGTTGTTCCTGCAGCTTCAGACGGCTACGTCGTCTCCATCAAAAACCAGGCACTCATCAGCATTGCCCGGGCCGCCGGCTCTCCCGTGGATCACGGCGCCGGTCTCCACCTCCACAAAAAACCAGGAGAATATGTCAAACGCGGGGAACCTCTCCTCACCATCTATGCTGAACGCGGATGGCGTCTTACCCGGGCCATCGAAGAAGCAAGAACCACGTACCCTGTCCTTGTCGAAGGCATGCTCCTTGAAAGGATCTCAAGCAACCGATGAACTAATGGGAGTTGACCGCAAAAGATGAATACAATGATAAAGCGTATCCTTGCAGTAGTACTTCTCCTCCTTTTTTTCTGCGGGTCCGTCTCCGCCGTCTCCACTACCCTTACGGTAAATGTGTTTGACAACAATGCAAACTACGATCCAGTCACCGGAGCAAGCGTCGTCATTACAAAAGGAACGGTCACGAACACCCTCTACACCAATGTCAACGGGGCTGCCCAGTTCTCCGAAGTTGAATACGGCGGGGTATACACCCTCTCGGTTTTCAAATCAGGCTACATCTCCCAGACAAAAACCATCACCATCAGCACGATGCCCAGAAGCGAGTCTGTGTATCTCGTCTCGGAAACACCCGTCTCCATAAAAATCACCGATGAAAACGGCGCTGCGGTCCCCGGAGCGGTAATATGCATAGACGGAAAAGAGGTTGGCACAACCAACAGCGCAGGACTGCTGCATGTCGGCATCGGAAAAGGAGCGTATCATCTGATAACCGTCAGTGCCGGATCATTTGATCCCTACAGCTCATCCCAGTATATCGGCACAGACCAGACCTCGCTGACGATCCCTCTCGCCACCTCCAGATTAACGCCGCTGATCCTCATCTATAACGAAGATAAACTCCCCGTCTCCGGAGCAGCCGTCTATATCAATAAAAAGATCGCGGCTTACTCAGACGCCTACGGGCGTGCTCAGCTCCCCACCTGCACATCAGGAAACTATACACTGAAAATTGAAAAAGAAGGATACATTTCAAACGAACAGGAGCTTTATCTTACCTCTGCCGATCCTGACATCATCGTTGAACTTGCCTACTCAGTCGTCCCGCTCACTATTCTGGTGACCGCCCATGACAAACCGATCTCCGGAGCGATCGTCTACTTCGACAAAACGGCAGCCGGCCTCACCTCCGCCAACGGGACCTACACGACAACCGGCAAACCCGGGACCACACTCCTGCTCTCGGCATCCGCAGAGGGATACACCGGAAATGATCTCAGCTATGTTGTGCTTGCCAATACAGACAACAAAGTAACGCTCACCCTGTCAGAAAATCTTCCGACCACGTTCATCGGTATCGCAGCACTCGGCGTCATCATCCTCATCCTCATTTTGATCCTTGTCACCTCCGGCAAAAAACGCCGGACAAAAAAATCAGAAAAAGCCCGCTCCTCCTCATCGGGGAGAAGGGATTCTCTCTGATTTTTTCTATAAACATTATATCTTTGTAAGGGGAATAATACAAACAGACATACATGAGGGCGTTACTAATAGGAGTCGGGGGTGCCGGATGCCGGATCGTTGAAACGCTGGCACGTCAGGATGCCAAAAGCGGCGTGAAAAGCGTCCGCTCATATGCCTTCGACTCGGATCGTGACCTTATCAACCGGCTGACCGGGATCACGGCAGCCAACCGGACCGTGTTAACTCCCATCGACCCGGTAAAAGAGGTGTACGACCGCGGTGATGATTTTGATACCGGCCACCTTGCGAGCTGTTTTCAGGACGCCGGAGTTGACGAAGTCGACGCTATTTTTGTATGTGCCGGACTTGGCGGCAGGATGGCCGAACTCGTACCGGATTTCGTCGAACAGCTCAGCGCCGCATTTCCCGATCCGGTCTTTACCATCCTGACACTGCCCGGCAGAAACGAGGGGATCAAAGTCTCCGCCCGTGCTTCCGAAACCCTCAAAGCTATCCGTGCGGTCACGAGCGCCTCTCTTCTCTTCGACAACGAAACCTGGTATACAAAAATCACCGAGGATATCTCCCTCGCGGCTGAAAAGGATGCGGCAGTGTCCAAACCAACACTTGCACAGCTCTACGCCCGACTCAACGAAGATCTTGCTGCCAGAGTTGGTCTGCTTCTCCGTGCCGGCGAGTTCGGTATCAAAGGCATTGAATCGGCCGAAGTTGTCCTGGATGCCGGAGAGATCCTGAACACCCTCACAGGAATGGATCTCGTCGCCGTCGGCTATGCGGTGGAAAAACTTCCGACCGCCTGGTCAAGTTTCATGAAGAGACTGCGTGTCGAGGAGTATCTTCTCAACGAAGGTCATCTTCGGACCTCACGCATCGTGGAGCTTGCAAAAAAAGCGGTTTATGAAGAGGTCTCGGTTCCCTGCGACCTCACCTCTGCCGAAAAGGCCCTCATCCTCATATCCGGCCCCTCAAAGGAACTCTCCATGAAAGGGTTCCAGACGGTCCGCAAATGGATCGACCGCAGCATCAGGGGACTTGAGATGCGTGCCGGCGACTATCCGGTCAAATCCACGAAGTACGTCGGTGTCATCATCGTTCTTGCCGGGATAGAAAATGTGCCCCGGGTCGCTGAACTTGATGAGATATGGACGGTCTATGAAGCAGAGCAGAACAAAGTCTACGGTTTCGAAGAAATCGAAACGTCCGACATCCCTCTTTTGACAATGGCAAAGGACGAGATCATCTTCGAAGACGACCTGATCGATCTGGCAGACCTGCCCCGGGAATCGGATGGGTATGAAGAAAATGGTGATTTCATGGAATTTGAAGACGAGGATATTTTTGAAGAACGCATCGCAGTAGAACGGACGCCGGATCATGAGGACGATCTTTTTGAGATCGATCCGGTGATCATCCCGGCGAAAACGCCGGCAGCGCCCCTTCCAAAAAAACAATCTCCCAAGAAGAAGGATCCGCAGATCGCTGTCGGCGCTGCAAAAAAAGTACAAAAAATCGATACCGCCATCCCTCTTCCAAAACGTGATAAGAAGGAGGACAGTGTTCTTTCAGGAAAGGCAAACGTCGGCGGAAATGACAAACCCCGGGAGATGTACGGCGGCGGAAAAATATCAGCGGCTGGATCCGGGAAACGACCTGACAGATCTGAATCCGGAGTTCTGGAAGGTTCGGTAACGAAAATGGCATCTCAGCAGCGCCCAAAGGAAAAGGACGGGCAGATCAGGATGGCAGAGACCCGGCGTCCGAAGGAAACTGATGGTTATATCAAAATGGCCGATACCCAGCGTCCAAAAGATACCGGAGGTTCGATCAGGGCCGGAAGTAGCCAGCGGGCAAAGGATGACTCTGCAGATATTAAAATGTCAAAGACTAGGGCCGCAAAAGATGTTGACCAGCCGATCCGCGTTACCTCGATCCCTCTCCCCAAAAATATCGACGGAAAAATCGAAGCGAAGAAAAAGAAGCAGCTCTGAGTTCTTTCAATCTTCTATAATAAATCCCTCAGTTTTTTTCTCTTCGATCGGTTTATCACCCATATGGATGTGGATCGGGCATCCCTCCTCCGCATGTCCTCCGTTTTTGATCACCCAGGTGAGAAGCGGGATCAGCAGTTCCCGTAACTCCCATCCCGATACGGTCAGATAATATCTGACGGTCGGCGGTGTTGTCTCAAGCACCCTTCGGTCGATCAGCTCCTTTTCTTCAAGATCCCTGAGCGTCACCGAAAGTGTCTTTGAACTGACGTTGCCCAGTTCACGTTTCAGCTCATTGAATCCTGCACATCCTGAGTTTCCTATCACGGCGATGATCATGAGGGCCCATTTTTTACTGATCGTGTCCAGTATTCCGTGCATCGGGCAAAAACATATGGTCGTGTGTTCTGGTATCTTCGTTTTTTCACCTCTTACGTTAGTTCATGATATGATCCGTTCTGTAATAAAAGTAACACTAAGTTTCCAAACGAAACCTCGTCAGCCGGGTGGGTCCACATCGTCTGGAGCAGGAGTTCTTGCATGACATTATTTATCCAATAGTATATACTAAGATATAGTATTATGTTTGAGCAGAGAATATTTGAGACCGATTTTCGGACTGCTTTGTCTGAAGAACTTGACCGCCGTGGTCTAAGCATTCGTCAGCTCTCAGAAATGACCGGGATACCCGCGGTTACCTTGTATAAAATTGCATCCGGTGAACGTGATCCAAGGCTTTCTACCGTGAAAAAAATCGTTGCAGTTTTCTCTCCCCGCCACGGCAAATTCATAGCATTGATTGCGGCAAAGTTCCTTCTCGATGAGAACGAAGGGGTCAAGATCCAGGCAAACGGGACAGAGTACAGGATCAAAGGGTATGCGGCAAACTCTCTGGAAGACTGTCTTATCGTGGCCGTACGTGCGCGAAACGACGGGGCAGCCGGTATTATCTGTGCGCCGATCCTTGCCTCTCTTATCAAAAAAATGGTCGATGTTCCAGTCGCGATTCTGAAACCTGATATGCATGCAGTACTCGGAGCAGCTGAATCCATTGGAAAAAGACTCTAAAACAAGAACGCTGAGGGGGAGATTTGAACTCCCGAGAGACTTTCGCCTCACGGGCTTTCCAGGCCCGCGCCCTACCGCTAGACTACCTCAGCATAAAAACTAGCATAAAAGATGTGTTCTCTGTCTTTATTAACTTACTGAGTCGGGCCTGACGAACACCCGTGTCGATTTTGCGATCAGGCCTGGGCTCCCGCAGACGATTTTGTCCGAATCGAACAGAGAATCAGCGAGCGCGATGAGCCTTCCGCTTTGCGTGACCAGAGCAACACTTTGGCCGCGTGAGAATTTTTCCACTGATAACGCCCCGACGCCGGCGAGCATCGCTCCATTTGCTACGGCTTTTGCGGCGTTGTCTCTGATGACGATCTTGGGAATGTCTGAGATCGCCTGTTCCGGCGGCAGGATCATCGCCAATACTCTTTCTTTATCATCCAGCTCAACGGCATCACGGATCTCGTGAAGGGTGTGCGCCTCTTCAGAAGAAAAACCGCCGGATTTCGTTCTGCGCAGTTCTATCATCTGGCCCCCGCACCCGAGGACATTTCCGATATGGACGCAGACCGATCTGATATAGGTTCCCGCTTCGCAGCGGATCTTTAACAGAACCAGTCGGTCCTGCATGTCGAGAAGTTCGATTCTGTAGATCACCCGTATCCGAAGCGCACGCTTTACTGCCGAGCGTCTTGGCGGGCGCTGATACACTCTGCCGGTGAACTGCTTTACGACCTCCTCAACGCGCTCACGGGGAATATCTGCATGCAGGCGCATACATGCCACATACTCTTTTTCATGCTGAAGCAGAAGGGGGGCGAGCCGGACCGCTTTTCCAAGCATGACAACAAGGACGCCCGAGACCATCGGATCCAGCGTTCCTGAATGGCCGACATCGGATTTCAGCATTTTACCGACCCAGGCCGCAACCTGGTGGCTGGTGGGCCCCCGCGGTTTGTCGACCAGAATGACCCCGGTATATCCCATCAGTGACTCTCCGTCACCAGATAGGCATTCAAAGCTTTCAGGGTTCCTTCGATCGAACCGTCGCCTATTACGGCTGGGGCATCTCCCCCGTACATCATCTCGTGCGCCGTTTCGTCACCAATTGCCATCTGAATGATATTTTCCATTTTGGGAAGTATGGCCAGTCTGAATGCCACCGGGCTCGTGAATAAAATCGCGCCGACTCCTTTCAGGTCCATGACTTCATCTGTTTTCTCAACATCGTAGCATTTGTATTCAGCAGGTATGCCCCCTGCACGCTGTATGTCTGCGGAAAGTTTTGGATAGGTGTTTCCTGCTCTCGGTATCCCGATCTTTTTTCCCCGGATCCATCGATCAAGGTAGAGCACGAGATCCTTTGTGTAGAAAAACGGCAACATCTCTGCAGCGAGGCCGATATTATGAAGAATTTTTGCGGTTTGCGGTCCGTTCCCTATTATCCTGACCCTGGAGGCGATTTTCGGGTCGATACAGGGTCCGAGTTTTTCAGCGACATATGCATTCGGGAAAAAGACGGCATCGAACTTCTCCTCATTTGCAGCTTTGACGAACCGTCCGATGACCTCCATGTCTTTGACCGGTTTTATGGGTGATACAACCTTTGCCTTATGGTTGTATCTTTCACAAAGGGCAGCGTCCTCTAAAGCCCCCGTATGACGGGTTATGGCGATTAACATATATGAGATTATTTGACTGTTAGATTTAATAGTCGTTGTGTATAAATCACTAGTATGCTGGGTGTTATTGCCGGATTTTTCGCAGGTGTCATCTTTGGCGTCATCGCAGGTTTTGTTCCCGGTATCCATTCAAATACCTTCGCCGGGCTCCTCGCGGCAGGTTCAGTACCTCTTATCGTTGTATTCGGCGTCGATGGCATTTCTGTGATGATCGTGTCGATGATGGTGGTCTATACCTTTGCTGACATTCTTCCTTCAACCTTTTTGGGCGTTCCGGATCCTGATACCGTACTTTCCGTGCTTCCTGCCCACAACCTGTGTCTTATGGGAAACGGCGAGGAGGCGGTCAGAGTTTCTGCTCTTGGCAGTTTGTGGGGTTTTGTATTCTGTCTTCCGTTATTTTACTTATTTATGGTCTTTCTTCCCTCGGTCCAGGAGTATGTCGACTGGGGTGTGGGTCTTGTCATCCTGCTTGCAGCCGGACTCCTGATCGTATTCAGCAAAGCTCCTTCCTGGTCCTTTGCCGTTTTTCTTGTGTCCGGCCTTCTTGGCATATATGCAATGCGTTTTTCCTACTTCTCCTTCGGCCTCTTCGGCATAGGTGAGATCCTGCTCCCGCTGCTGACCGGTCTTTTCGGGATCCCGGTTCTTCTTACCTCAATGAAGGCTCTGTCCAAACCTGCTGAGCAGACATTTACCGGACTTATGATATCGCAGGGAGTGATCATGACTAACGGCATCAAAGGGGCAATTGCCGGAGCAATTGTCGGGTGGCTCCCCGGATTTTCAAGCGGGACCGCGAATGCTCTGCTTGCTGTCAGAAGAAGTTCGGAAAAAATGGATCCAAGAGAGTATCTTGTCTCAACATCTGCAGCGAATACGGCAAATGCTGTTTTGGGTCTTGCTGCTTTGTATGCATTGGGAAGGATGCGCTCGGGTGCTATGGTAACCCTTGCCTCTTTTGATCTTCCGTCGGTTTATCTGCTGGTCCTGGCAGCCGGCGCCGCTGCTTTGGCCGGTTATCGTGTCACAGTGTGTGCCTCGAAACTCAGCCGTGTGATCATGAGTCTGGATCAGAAGATCATTGCCCGGGCCGTATTGATATTTCTTGTAGGGATGACGGTGATTTTTTGCGGTCCCTTCGGAGTTCTGATCCTGCTATTATCCACGCTAGTCGGCCTTGTCCCTGGTATGGCCGACATACCGAGGATATTTTGCATGGGGGCGATCATGCTGCCGGTGATGCTGTTTACGCTTGGGATCCTAAATTTTTGATTTGACCACGCCAAAACTGTCCTGATAATTTCCGTTGTAGACGTTTTCCACTTTACCCTCGACGGTGTGGATGAGCATCTGAACGACCCGCATCCCTTTGGTTACCGGTATGTCCTCCGGTCCGCAGTTGGCCATACAGAGCGTCAGATTCCCCCGAAATCCCGGGTCGATATATCCGGCGCCAAGCACGACTCCTTTTCTGCCGAACGACGACCTTCCCCAGAGTGTTGCGCAGAGATCCTCCGGGAGACTGACGAACTCCATTGTCGGAACCAGGGTCAGCTCTCCTTTTTTTATTATGATATCCTCCGCACTTCTGAGATCGTAAGACGACGGCTGCAGAGATTCTTCGGCAAACGGATCTATTCCCAGTGTTCCGTCTTTGATGCGTGTTCTGATTGTCGATGAAGAAAGAACCATACATGATAATACGCATCGGATGCAAATATACTATGAGACTCTGGACTTGTAGGGTAGTGGATATCCTTTCGGGCTTCGAACCCGAAGAACCGGGTTCGATCCCCGGCAGGTCCGTTCTTCCCTGAGAGAGCGCATACAAAAAGCCCTGTTTTCCGCATTTTTTCTTGTTCAAGTGGAAATGCCCATAATTCTGCCGCAAATCTCCTTTTTAAATCAGAATATATTTAAGCAGAGGAAAGCAATTTTAAAATGAGGTGTAAAGAACTATGACTTATGGAATTGAGTTTGTTCCAGGAAACGTAAATGTCAAGCAGGTAGTTAACTTCTGCCAGCTCGCAGAGAGCAAAGACATTGATTTCGCATGGATTACCAACCACTACAACAACCGCCACTGTTACCCGGTCTTAACCGCAGTAGCACAGGCAACGACCTCTCTTAAGATGGGTCCGGGTATCATGAATGCATTCACTGACACTCCGGCAGCAATGGCATCCTTTGCCTGCACTCTTAACGAGATCTCCGATGGACGCGCAACCCTTGGTATCGGCCCAGGTGACCTGTCCACCCTTCCAAAGCTGGCAATCCAGCCGACAAAACCGGTCGCAAGACTCGGTGAAGCAATCGACCAGATCCGCGCACTCTGCACTGGTGCAGAAGTTAAGAAAGACGGCAAAGAGTTCTTCGACTACGATGGTGCCAAACTTACCGGTGTCACACTCCCGGGCAAGAAAGGTATCCCAATCTACGTCGGTGCACAGGGACCCAAAGTCCTTGAGCTCGCAGGACTGAAAGGCGACGGTGCACTTATCAACGCATCCAACCCCAAAGACTTCGCAGTCGCAATCCCAATCATCAAAGCCGCATGCGACTCTGTCGGCAAGAAGGGATTCGATGTTGGAGCATACACTGCACTCTCCATCGACAAAGATGAGAAGAAAGCAAAGAAGGCAGCAAAGATCGTCGCAGCATTCATTGCAGCAGGATCTCCCGAAGCACTCCTTCTCCGCCACGGTCTCGACCTTGCAAACGTAGCAAAGATTAAGGACGCACTGTCCCGCTTTGACTTCGGTGCAGTCGGCGGACTTGTAACTGACAAAGAAATTGAAGCATTCACCATCTGCGGTACCCCAGACACTATCCGTCAGAAGTGCGATGACCTTACCGCCGCAGGCGTTACTCAGATCATCTTCGGTTCCCCGCTCGGACCCGACATGACGACCTCGATCCGCCTCCTTGGCAAGATTATGTAAACTCGGCACTGCCGAATTTACCCTTTTTCTTTTACGATTTTTATTCCGGGATGTTTTTTTCCAGATCCGCACATATCATCGCCGTCAGTATTCACTTCCACTGACAGATGTTTTCCCAAAAGACTCTTCATATATGCGATATTTTTGAAGTATTCCTCAGTTATCTTTTAAAAATACCCGAATGAGGGGTCGTCAGCACGGTTGGCATCATCTTTCACTCATCCAAAACCCTGATATAACCTCAGTGGTATATTGAATAAGGTATTCTACTGATGGGTCATCTGCCTTTCAAAGGATAATAACCATACAATCCGTGAGTGTTCATGACAGAAAATCGTTCAAAACTTAACAAGGAACTTGCACAGATGCTGAAAGGAGGAGTGATCATGGATGTCACCTCGCCAGAGCAGGCAAAAATTGCAGAGGATGCAGGAGCCTGTGCTGTTATGGCTCTGGAGCGTATCCCTGCTGATATTCGTGCCGCCGGGGGAGTTTCCCGTATGAGCGACCCGAAGATGATCAAGGGTATCCAGAAGGCGGTATCGATCCCGGTTATGGCAAAGGTCCGGATAGGACATTTTGTCGAAGCGCAGATCCTGGAAGCTATCGAGATCGACTACATCGATGAAAGCGAAGTTCTCTCACCCGCAGATGACCTCCATCACATTGACAAAACTCAGTTCAGTGTTCCGTTTGTCTGCGGCGCCCGTGATCTTGGCGAGGCTCTCCGCCGTGTTGCCGAAGGTGCAACGATGATTCGGACCAAAGGCGAGGCAGGTACCGGCGACATCGTCCAGGCCGTTCGTCACATGCGTACAATGAACAGTGAGATCCGCCGTGTCGTCAGCCTGCGTGAGGATGAACTCTATGTTGCGGCAAAAGATATGCAGGTCCCTGTCCATCTTCTGCAGTATGTTCACGAGAACGGCAAACTCCCGGTAGTAAACTTTGCTGCCGGCGGTGTTGCCACTCCTGCAGACGCTGCACTGATGATGCAGCTTGGCGCCGAGGGCGTATTTGTCGGATCGGGTATTTTCAAATCCGGCAATCCGGCAAAGCGTGCAGCAGCTGTTGTAAAGGCTGTCACAAATTATAATAATCCTGCCATACTTGCCGAGCTCTCCGAAGATCTTGGTGAGGCAATGGTCGGCATCAATGCTGATGAGATCTCCATCCTGATGGCGGAACGGGGAAAATAACGTTATGAAGATCGGTGTTCTGGCACTTCAGGGTGCATTCATCGAACACATCAGGATGCTGGAAAGTCTGGGTGCCGAGACCTTTGAGATCCGGAATATCTCCGATCTTAAGGAAAAACCGGATGGTCTGGTTCTTCCCGGCGGGGAGAGTACGGTCATGTCGAAGCTTCTCCATGATCTTGGACTCTATGGGAAGCTTCGTTCTCTCATAGTATCCGGAACTCCGGTAATGGGCACCTGCGCCGGTCTGATCCTGCTTGCAAAATCAGTTGAGGGCGGTCATCCCTCTCTTGCAACGATGGACATTACGGCTGTACGGAATGCCTACGGCAGACAGCTTGGAAGTTTTGAAACTTGCGCACCGTTTGCCGACGCCGGAGATGTTCATATGACCTTCATACGCGCCCCCGTGATAACACGCCCCGGCAAAAATGTAATAGTGCTTGCAGAAGTCGATGGAAACATCGTCGCTGCCCGCGAGGCAAATCAGCTTGTCCTGTCATTCCATCCGGAACTCGGCGAAGATCCTGCTGTCCACCGGTATTTCATCAACATGATCTCAGGCAATACCTGATCTTTTTTTTAAATAGACCCTGCTGTCGAATAAGGGATTACATTATTTACATTTGGGAGGGGTTTTTTCCCGCTCCCGGATCCAAAAAGAAAAATGGTAAAATTGGGATGTCCGATTTACTCGGGCTTGCTGATAAGGGTGACCTTGGAGACGATCTCACCGGTCTTCTTGTGCGGCTTGCGGATAACGCCGTCGCATCCCTTCTCGAGCTCACGTGCCTGATCGCAAAGGTTTGCTGCTGCACGCATCATTTCGTGTGCGGAGGTGACGATTGGTACGTAGTCTGTCCACTCTTTGGTCATGAAACAGCCTTTGACGTTGACACCTGCAACTGCTGATGCGATCTCGTATGCTGCACGTGCTTTTGCCAGTGCATAGGGGTTTGTGAACTCGCCTTTGGTCGAGTTGTCAGAGTTCAGAACAAGTTTCGGGAGTTCGATCTCTGCACCCTTCTTGCCTGCTTTCACCTGGTCGATGACTTTGTCAAGCTCCATCTGGAGTTTGCGGAATGCACCGGTAAGGGCAAGGACCTTTACAAGGTTTCCGTTGTAGTCTGCCATCTCGATTGGGTCGAGGAATTCGCGGCGGGCGCCGATCATTGCGTCTGCTTTGACGATGATGTAGCCGAAGCCGGATGCCTTCAGTGCTTCCCAGCCTTCTTTCTTGGTCGTGACATCGTCAGTGATGACGATGGTTGGGATACCTGCTGCTTTCAGGTCCTCGCGTGCACCGACTGGTCCTTCGAGAACTCCGTTCGGGGAAACAACGATTGCGAAGTCAGGCTGCCATGCTTTCAGGTTTGAAACGACACGGTCAACATCTTCCTTCTGCAGTTTGGTTCCGGAAGTTGCCATGAATGTCATCATGTCTTCACGGTCTGCACGCTCATCTAAAAGCAACTCTGCCATAACACCTGATGCGATGTTACCGAGTTTTGCAACTCCTACCTTAACTACCATATTTGATACACCTCTCATTTTGAAATGAGAACATCAGTTTATCGACGAGAATCAATATAAGGTTTGTGAATGGCATTGCTCTCAAACGAAATAATCGTAATTTCGGCCGCATCTCATCTATCAGAATCAAATGCTTAGGTATTTTTACTAGTGCCTCTCTACTGTATACAGGAATACTCGGGTTCTCCTGCACTTTTTGTGAAATCCGGGTCATAATCTTCTCTCTTTATCTGCGCGTACTGTTCACAGGGGCATGTGTGTCAAAAATGTTTAATCAAATCATTTATAGTTAATCAGGTTGAATTAATACTGATGAAAGATACACTTCTTACTGACCGCCAGAAGGAAGTCATACGATACAGGAAACAGGGTATGACGCAGCAGCAGATCGCCGACCGGCTTGGCACATCCAAGGCCAATATCTGCACGATCGAAAAATCCGCGAATGAGAATATTCGCCGGGCAAAAGAAACTCTCGAGTTTTTGTACACACTTGATGCGACAGAATTATGTGTTCTTCCCGAAGGTACGGATCTGATGGAAGCTCCGAAGATAATCTATGTGTCGGCTGCCCCCCTCAATATCAAAATCAGGTATGATACACTTGCCCTGATCAACCGTATCTCTTCATATATGCCGGAGAAGATCAAAGGCCGGCATGTCAAAGAGGACATCATCGTTTATCTGAATAATGACGGCGATCTGTACTTCGGCTGATCCCTTACTCTTTGGTCATGCTGCACCGGGGATATCTCTTTCCCGGCGGCCGATCGAAACGGCGGGGCCTGCATCTTCGAGCTGCTTTTCACCATCCCATTTTTTTGATTTTTTGCGGATCATACAACAATTTATATTCTCTCTCCTCCAATAACATAGGAGCCTTCAATAGGCTGATATCAGCACAATCTGCTGAATGAGGATATCCAGTTGGTATGAAACAACCGTGGTTTCACGTTTGTTTTGTAATTGTGTAACTCTGAACGGGTAATTCCGTGGCAGACGTTAAGACCTACAATAGGTCTGATCAGATGCGCCGGGCGAACGTCTCTAAGATGTGCCCTTTCCTGGACGTCAGGAAGCGTATCGGAAGTCAGGTTCTCTTTCGTGAGACTTGGAAATCGCAGTATATTACTGCAACTCGGGTAAATGAACCGGTAAGACGTTATCGTGTTCATAATCGGATATCCCGCAAGGAATCTCAATTGCGTGCAAAGCAGAGCTTTGCAGGCCTTCACACGTTGCAATACACGTGGGTTGAACTCCCGTCTTTCCGTCCAATGTGTCACATACCCTCTGCCTCTCGGGCGCAGACCGGGCGTGTTAAACACAGAGACTGACAAATTGCGTCCCGCGGGTCGATTCCTGAATTCTTGGGAAGCCGGCGGTGAAAGAACGGCTGTCACATTGATGACAACCACAGCAGACGTCTTCTTTGCATAACGCAAGAGAAGGCACTAAAGGATTGATTAATAAATGAGAACAGTGAGACCCCGCGCAGGGTCCCTTGCATACTATCCCCGTAAACGGGCCAAGGGTATTGTACCAAAGTACCAGTCCTGGCCTGAATACAACGGACAGCCCATGCTCCAGGGATTTGCAGGCTATAAAGCCGGTATGACCCATGTGATCATGATCGACGATCACAAGAAGAGTCCGACTGAAGGTAAGGAAGTAATGGTTCCCGTGACCGTTATCGAGATCCCCGCCATGAGCGTTGCTGCCATTCGTGTTTACGTCAAAGATACCTATGGCAAACACCCGCTTACCGAAGTCTGGGCAGAAAATCTCGAAGCACTCTCCGGCAGAATCACCAAAGCAAAGACCAACAACGCTGCAAAAGCAACGGAAAAGATCAATGCTGCAATTGGCGATGTTGTTGAAGTAATGGTGCTCATGTACACCAAACCGACTGAACTGACCGGTGTTCCAAAGAAGGTCCCCGACCTTATGGAGATCCGTGTTGCAGGCGGCAGTGCACAGGAACGTTTTGACTATGCTCTCTCCATCCTTGGAACCGATGTCGATATGAAGTCCCTCTTAAGCGAGGGTCAATTTGCCGACATCACCGGTATCACCAAAGGAAAAGGATTCCAGGGCGCTGTCAAGAGATTCGGCATCACCCTTCGTAAGAGAAAACACGCAAGAACCAAGAAGGAACGACACATCGGAACTCTTGGTCCATGGACTCCCCACCACGTCCGCTGGCAGGTACCAATGCCCGGTCAGATGGGTTTCCAGCAGCGTACTGAGTTCAACAAACGTATCATCAAGATCGGTGAGAACGCAGATGAGATCAACCCGGCAGGAGGCTTCCTTCACTATGGTCTTGTTCGTAACAACTACGTCCTGATCAAAGGCAGCATCCCCGGGCCGGCAAAACGCCTTGTCAGAATCCGGTCTGCGACCCGCATGGGTGAGCAGAAGATCCAGGCACCGGTTGTGGAATATGTTAGTCTTCAGAGCAAGCAGGGGTGAAATGACCGATGAAAGCAAATGTAAAAGCAATTAACGGCTCAGTCCTCCATGAAATTGAACTTCCGGCCGTCTTCGACGAAGCATACCGTCCGGACCTTATCAAAAGGGCCATCCTCGCTTACCAGAGCGAACAGTACCAGCCGCACGGCGCAGATCCGTGTGCAGGTCTGAGAACCTCTGCAGAAGGCTGGGGATCCAAACGCGGTGAAGCTAAGATCCCGCGTATCAAAAACGGAAGCCGTGCAGCCAAAGTACCGAACGTAAAAGGCGGTCACCCGGCACACGCACCAAAAGCAGAGAAGATCCTTGTTGAGAAGATCAACAAGAAAGAGAAAGCAAAGGCAATCCGTTCCGCCATTGCAGCTACCGTCAACACCGAACTTGTCGCCGCCCGCGGTCACAAATTCGAAGGCGAAGCAGCGATCATCGTTGATGATTCCTTTGAGCAGATCGCCAAGACTGCTGAAGTCAAGCTCGCCCTTATAGCACTTGGACTTGGAGCTGATCTTGAGCGTGCAAGACTTTCCAGAAATATCCGTGCCGGCCGCGGAAAGACACGTGGACGCAAATATAAGCAGGCAAAGTCTGCTCTTATCGTAACGTCCGGTGAATTCCTCGCAGGTGCCAATATCGCAGGAGTCGACTGCGTCCCCGTCACTGCACTGAACATCAATGTTCTTGCACCAGGAGCCGACGCCGGCAGACTGACTGTCTGGACCGAAGCTGCAATCAAGAAGTTCGGGGAGGCCTAATCATGACACTTGCACACCCCCTCGTAACAGAAAAAGCCATGGTCCTTTTAGAGAACACAAACCAGCTTTCCTTCATTGTTGAAAAGGAAGCCGGCAAAGCATCTATCAAGGCAGCAATGGAGAAGAGCTTCGGTAAGAAGATCGTCTCTATCAACACCATGATGACCTCTAAAGGAAACAAGAAGGCAGTCATTACCTTCGCAGAGAAAAACGCCGCTGAAGAAATTCTTTCTCAGCTTGGAATCGTGTAAGGTGAGATAAATGGGACACAGAATCAGTACACAGTCACGTGGAAAAGGCGGTCCAACCTACCGCGCCCCGTCGCACCAGTATAAAGCAGAGCTCAAGCATTTCGGCTCCGCACTCCAGACTGTTCGTGCAACCGTCATCGACATCGAGCACGATCCAGCCCGTCACACCCCAATTGCCGTTGTGAAAATCGAAGGCAAGGTAGCTGACAAGAAACAATATGCTCTGATCACCGAAGGTGTCGGTATTGGCCAGGAACTCGTTTGGGGACCTGAAGCCACTGTCGAAAACGGTAACTCGTTACCCCTTTCAGCAATTCCGACCGGAGTTGCCGTCTGCAACATCGAAGCACGCCCCGGAGACGGCGGCAAATTCGTTCGTTCAAGCGGTGTCCAGGCTGTTATCATCGGAAAATCCGCTGGTAAAGTCGGTGTCAGAATGCCTTCAGGGAAACCCAAATGGTTCAATGAGGCATGTCTTGCAACTGTCGGTCTTGTGGCCGGCGGAGGCCGCGGCGACAAACCGATCCTGAAAGCAGGTAAACAGTATCACAAGATGAAATCCTCGGCAACCCGCTGGCCAAGAACCCGTGGTGTCGCAATGAACGTCATCGATCACCCATTCGGTGGTGGAGGACATCAGCACCCAGGCAAACCAAAGACCGTTGCCCGTGGAGCATCTCCCGGTAGAAAAGTCGGATCCGTTGCAGCACGCAGAACCGGATACCGGAGGTGAACGTAAATGGCAAAGAAAACTACTAAGAGAATGCCAAAACGGCGAGAGGAATACACCTATCACGGCTACAATATCGAGCAGCTCAAAGCCATGTCCATGGACGAGCTTCTTGCTATTATGCCCAGCGGCGCACGCAGAAAGGTCCTTCGCGGATTTACCCGTGATGAAGAGGACGTTCGCGCGAAGATCGCTGAAGGTGATGGTGTAAGAACCCACAGCCGTTCAATGATTATCCTCCCCGAAATGGTCGGCAAGAATGTTGCCATCTACTCCGGTAAGGAGTTCGTTAACGTAGAGATTCCGGTTGAAGGGATTTTCCACTACTTTGGAGAGTTCGCTCTGACCCGTAAGAAAGTTACCCACGGAAGTGCCGGTATCGGTGCAACCAAGTCGAGTAAGTATGTTCCGTTGAAGTGATTGTTATGGCAAGAACAGAATACAGCAACAAACTTACCGGCGACAACATCGCCCGCGCAAAGGCGAACGAACTCGGCTGCTCTCCAAAGCACGCTATCGAAATCGCTCACCTTGTTCGTAATATGATGGCAGACGACGCCGTTGCCTACCTTGAACAGGTCATCGACCTCAAGCGTGCAGTGCCGTTCCACCGTTTTAACAGAAACGTCAGCCACCAGAAGAGCTTAAACGGCAAAACCTTCGGAACCGCAGCCGGCAGATACCCGGTCAAGGCAGCCGCAGAATACGTCCGCTTAATCCGCTCTGCACAGAAAAATGCAGAATACGCAGGTCTTGCCCCGGAAAAGATGGTCATCATCCACGCCGCTGCAAACAAAGGCCGCTGCATGAAAGGAATCTTCCCCCGTGCAATGGGTAGAGCTACCCCCAAACACAGAGATTCCGTCAACGTTGAAATCATCCTCCGCGAGGTACAGTAAGTATGACAATCGAAAAGAAATTCGTTGCAGACGGTGTCCGCAAAGTCAGAGTCGAGCAGTACCTTAACAAGGAACTCAAACGTGCAGGCTACGGAGGTATGGACATCGTCCGGACTCCTGTCGGAACCCAGGTCACGATCTTTGCTGAAAAGCCCGGTATCGTTATCGGTAAAGGCGGAAAACTGGTTCGCCAGCTGACCACCGATCTCAACACTGTCTACGGCATCGAGTCTCCCCAGGTCGAGGTCCAGCAGGTTGCAAACCCGAACCTCAACGCTCAGATCATGGCAGAACGCCTTGCAAACGCACTTGAACGCGGATGGTACTTCCGAAAGGCAGGCACCTCCGTAATCCGCCGTGTCATGGACTCCGGCGCTCTTGGCTGTGAAGTCATCATCGCAGGAAAACTGACCGGTGCCCGTGCACGTGTGCAGAAGTTCGTTGAAGGCTACATCAAACACTCCGGTGAACCTTCAGAGTCGATCGTTGAGAAAGGCTATGCAACTGCAATCAAGAAGCTCGGTATCATCGGTGTCCAGGTCAAGATCGTTCCGCCGGGAGCAAAACTTCCGGACCAGTTCGAGATCCGTGCCGATGCAGCTCCTGCTTTGGCACGTGTCGTCGAGACCGATATCTTTGAAGAGTTCGATGCAGAACTTGCAGCCGAACCCGAACCTGAATTTGTTGAGGAGGTCTGAAAATGGCTATCTTCAGAGCAAAAGAAATCGCCCAGTTTTCCGATGCTGAATTAGTCGAGAATGAGCAGAAACTCAAGATCGAACTGATCCAGAACTACGGAAAAGTCAGCGCCGGTGGTGCACCGGAAAACCCCGGAAAGATCCGGGAAGTTCGCAGAACTATCGCACGTATCAAGACTGAACAGACCAAACGTCAGGCATAAATCTCGTCTATGATCACTCCGCAGAATATACTCAGACACGAACTTATCGGTCTTTTTGTATCTGTGGAGTATTCACCGAACACGTTTGAAGAAGGGCTATCTGGTGTCATCGTCGATGAGACCAGAAACACTCTTCGGATTCATACAGGGAATGGCATTAAGTGCTTGGAGAAACAACGTAAGTTACTCCGGGTGACCCTCCCGGACAGTGTTCAGGTGATAATAGACGGCAATGCTTTGTCTGTTTCTCCAACGCGGCGCGTAAGTATGCGCGTAAGCCCATATCGCAAGGTATGAGCGAGACATGAGGGTTAATATGGCAAAAAATATCGGCTTAAATGTCGCAGTCCCGGAAAAGGATTGTGACGATGTAAATTGTCCGTTTCACGGCAGCTTACCGGTGCGCGGCCAGGTGATTACCGGTAAGGTCGTAAGCGAACGAATGCAGGGAACTGTTGTCGTGGAGAGGAACTTTCTTCATAAAGTCCAGAAGTATGACAGATATGAGAAACGCAGTTCCAAAATCCACGCACACATGGCTCCATGCCTTGACGCCAAAATCGGCGACGAGGTAAAGATTGCAGAGTGCAGACCACTGAACAAAACGACCTCCTATGTAGTTGTCGAGGTGATTAAGGAATGAGAGGCTTAACGTCAAAAATTCCGCGCGCACTTCAGACCGGCTCAAAGATGGTTTGTGCAGACAACACGGGCGCCCGTGTTGTACAGATTGTTTCCGTCTTCGGTTACCACGGTGTTAAAAACCGGCAGCCAAAGATGGGACTTGGAGACCTTGCGACCGTCACGGTCAAGAAAGGAACTCCGGACATGAAAAGAAAGCTCGTTCGAGCAGTCGTTGTCCGTCAGAAGAAGGAATTCCGTCGCCCCAACGGCCTCAGAGTATCCTTCGAAGAGAACGCAATGATCCTTCTGAACGAAAACGGCGATCCGCGCGGAACCGACATTAAAGGTCCGGTTGCCCGTGAAGTTGCAGAACGTTTCCCCAAGGTTGGATCAATGGCAACCATCATTATCTAAGGTGAAAACATGGCACGTATTTCAAGCACTCAGCCAAGAAAGCAGCGGAAGTTCCGGTATAATGCTCCGATCCACACACGTGGTGCATTCTTACACTCTCCTCTCGCTAGCGATCTTCGCGAAAAGTATGGAAAGCGCAGTTTCCGTGTTGTTACCGGCGATACTGTCAAAGTACTTCGTGGCGAATTCAAAGGAATCGAAGGCGTTGTTGACAACGTAGATGTCAAAAACACCAAGGTCCTTGTCCATGGGGTTTCTGTCAAGAAAGCAAACGGCGAAGATGTCCCAAGACCACTCGATCCGTCCAAGATAATGATCACCAAATTCAACACAAAAGATGCAAAGCGCGTTGCACGTCTTGAGGTGAAGGCATAATGACCCGAACTAAGAGAATGACTGCACCGGATGCATGGCAGATCGCCAGAAAAGAAAGCAAGTATGTCGTCAGCACCGCAAGCGGTCCGCACGACGGCTCGGCTCTTCCGATCGGCATCTGGCTCCGCGACCACATGCAGTTTGCATTAAACACCAAAGAAGTCAGAAAGATTCTGCACGACCGTCAGGTTGTCCTGAATGGTCACATCGTAACCGATGAACACATTGGACTCGACGTCTTTGACATCATCAGCTTCCCGAAAATCGACAAGCACTACATGATCCTTGTCGACGAAAAGGGACGCCACAATGAATACGAAATCTCCGCAGATGCAGCCAAGATCCAGCTCGTTAAAGTTGCCAGCAAAACCACCATCAAAGGCGGCAAGACTCAGATCAACTTAACCAGCGGTGCAAACTTCATCGGTGAAGACTCCTGCAAAGGCAAAGACTCGCTTGTCATCGGCATCACCGGCGACGACCGTTTCGCTGTTCAGCAGCACTTCCCGTATGCAGTCGGCAATATGGTCGTTGTCATCGGCGGACAGCACACGATGAAGACCGGAAAACTCGTAGAGATCCTTGTTCAGGACTCTTCCCTGCCAAACCGTGTCATCATTGAGGATGTTGCCGGCAGCAGATTCGAGACCATTGAAGACTACGTCTACATGATCGGAACCACCGAGTCATTCCTGAAAACCTGGGGTGTTGACGCATGAGTGATATGCAGACCCCGTTCGTTGCAAAAGTCGTCGTCCACATGGGCGTCGGTGAAGCAGGTGAACGTCTTGTCAACGCTGAAAACATCATGGGCGATCTGACCAAAGGCGCAAAACCGATTCGTTCCTACGCCAGAAACACCCTTCCGGCATTTGGTATCCGCAAAGGACAGCCAATCGGATGCAAAGTTACTCTTCGCGGCAAGAAGGCAATGGAATTCCTCGAAATGGCACTCAAAACCTACGCTGTGGAAAATGTTCTCCACACCCGTCAGTTTGATGTAACCGGCAACTTTGGTTTCGGTATCGAAGAACACACCGACTTCCCGGGACAGGCATATGACCCGAAGATCGGTATCTACGGTATGGATATCATCGCTGTCATCGAAAAGAAAGGAACCAGAACCGCACGCAGAAAAATCCAGCAGAAGAAACTCAACAGCAAACTTCGGATGTCTCGTGAAGAGTCCATGAAGTTCGTTACTGAGACCTTCGGCATTGAGGTGGAGTAACATGGCAGCAAAAGACAACGGCAAAGTCCAGCAGAAAAAGTATGGCCGCGGTGCAAACCAGTGCCAGCTTTGCGGACGTAAGCAGGGACTTGTGCGCAGATACAACATTTACTTCTGCCGTCAGTGCTTCCGCGAATGGGCACCCACCATGGGCTTTAAGAAGATGAACTAAGAGGTGAAGGAGAATGACAAAACAGAATCCTATCGCAGACGCAATGAGCGCTATCAAGAATGCCGGTGACACTGGTAAACTTGCAGTGACCGTTGAACCGGCAAGCCGCCTCTTTGGTGACATGCTTAAGGTCATGCAGGAATATGGCTACATCACCGGCTTTGAGAAGATCGACGACGGAAGAGGAGGTCAATTCCAGATTGCTCTCTCCGGCGGCATCAACAAATGCGGTGTAATTACGCCGCGTTTCTCGGTGAAAGTTGAGGACCTCGAGTCCTGGGAAATCAGATACCTTCCGGGAAAGGGCTTTGGAATTATGATTCTGACCACTTCCAAGGGAGTTATGTCCCACGAACAGGCACGTAAGCTCGGCATCGGCGGCGAGCTTTTAGGATACGTCTTCTAAGGAGTGAAAACAATGGCAGAATTGATTTTCGAAATCCCGGAAGGCGTAACGATCACCAAAAATGGTGATTTAGTTACCGTAAAGGGATCCAAAGGCGAACTTACCCGCACGATGTACCACCCCGCGATCAACATCACTATCGCAGATGGTTCAGTTACGCTTGTAAGTACTTCCGCAAGACGCAGTGTATATGCACTGCTTGGAACCTACAAAGCACACCTCGGTGTCATGAGCAAAGGCGTATCCGAAGGCTATGAATACCATATGAAAATTGTGTACAACCACTTCCCGATCCAGGTCAAAGTTGCCGGCGACAAAGTCGAGATCGGCAACTTCCTTGGTGAGAAGCAGGCACGTTACGCAAATATCGTAGAAGGTGTCAAAGTCAAAGTCCAGGGCGATGAACTGATCTTAAACGGTATCAACCGTGAGACGATCGGCAACACCGCAGCAAATGTCGAACAGGCATGCAAGGTCAGAAACCGTGACCCGCGTGTGTTCCAGGACGGCATTTACATTACCAGCAGAGGCAACTAACATGGCGAGTGAAATCAAGAAACTTATCCAAGCTCGTGGAGCTAAGAAGTCATCCCGCTTTGCACGCCAGTGCCTTCAGGCTAAAGTAAAACTGGCAGACAGCTGGAGAAGACCAAGAGGTCTCCACAGCAAGCAGCGTAAGGATTACCTTGCAAAGGGTGCACACCCGGAAGCAGGGTTTGGATCCCCGAAAGCAGTGCGCGGATTCCATCCAAGCGGATACCGCGAAGCTCTCGTCTTTACTCCGTCTGAGCTTAGCACAATCGATCCGGCAACCACCGCAGTACGCATCGGCGCAACTGTCGGCGGTGCAAAACGCAGCGTTATCCAGAACAAAGCAGCAGAACTTGGTATCAAGATCCTGAATCCGAAGGAAGCAAAAGTTGCCGTTACACCGGCTGCAAAACCAGCAGAAGAGGTGAAAGCAGATGAGTGATCTCGCATCCCAGCGCAGAATCGCCGCATCCGTTCTTGACTGCGGTGAAAACCGTGTATGGTTCAACCCGGAGAAACTCTCTGAGATCCAGAATGCAATGTCCCGTGAGGATATCCGCAATCTCATTGATGAGGGCGCGATCTCTTCCCACCAGAAGAAAGGCATCTCCCGCGGACGTGTCCGGGCTCGTATGGTCAAACGTTCATACGGACACGGGAAAGGTCCGGGACGCCGGAGCGGTGCAAAAGGTGCCCGAACGCCGTCCAAGACCCAGTGGATCAAAAAGATCCGTGCCCAGCGTAAAGAACTCCGTGCTCAGCGCGAAGCAGGATCCATCACACCGACCGAATACCGCAGACTTTACCGTCGTGCAGCAGGCGGTCAGTTCCGTAACGTCGCTCACATGAAAACTCAGGTTGAGCTCGTAACCTCCAGGAGGGAGTAAACAATGGCAATTAATGGAAGATATTTCGTTCAGTTCAGAAGACGCCGTGAAGGCAGAACTGATTACTACCAGCGCCAGCGTTTAATCGTTTCTGGTAGAAATCGTATGGTTGTCCGTAAAACAAACCGCCACATCATCATCCAGCTCATCGCAGCCCAGATGGACGGCGACTACACCCTCGTTCACGTCAACAGCCGTGACCTGGTAAATTACGGATACAAAGGATACCTTGGAAACACCCCTGCCGCATATCTCACCGGTATGCTCTTCGCAGTTCGTGCCCAGAAAGCCGGTTATGAAGGCGGAATCGCTGATCTCGGTCTGCAGGTCGCATCGACCGGTGCACGTGTGTTTGCTACAATCAAAGGTGCAGTTGAAGCAGGTTTCGATGTTCCGGTGGGAGAATCAATCCTTCCGGATGATGACCGCTGCAGCGGCGCCCACATCGCTGAATACGATGAGCGCTTTGGTGACCTCGTTGAAAATGTCGAGGCAACAAAAGACGCAATTATGAAGGAGCTGGAGTAATATGGCTTACGAGCAGGAAGTATGGGTGCCAGTAACCGGCCTTGGCAAAAAAGTCATGGCGGGCGAATTTGCAAGCTTCGATGAGATTCTTGCAAGCGGACAGCCCATCAAAGAGGCAGGCATTGTTGACGCAATGCTTCCCGATCTTGTTGACGAAGTCCTCTGTATCGACATGATGCAGCGTATGACTGACTCCGGACGTCGTATTAAGTTCAGAGCTGTGGTCGTCATCGGCAACAAGAATGGTTATGTCGGTTTTGGTCAGGGCAGAGATGTCCAGGTCGGAACTGCAATCAAGAAAGCAATCACAAATGCAAAACTGAACATGGTCAAAGTCCGCCGCGGATGCGGTTCATGGGAATGCGGCTGCGGTATGAAACACTCTGTACCAATGCAGGTCACCGGTAAAGCCGGGTCCGTCACCGTTACCCTTAAACCGGCTCCGAAAGGAATCGGTCTTGTGACTGGTGATGTTGGTAAGAAAGTGCTTACTCTTGCAGGAATCCAGGATGTCTGGGTCAACACGAGTGGAAACACCAGAACCACCCTCAACTTTGCAAAGGCAACCTTCAATGCACTTCGCGAATCGAATATGATTCGTATCGGAGGGCGCAAATAATGTATGCCGTTGTTCAGGTTCGCGGTGTGGTCAATACCCGCCGTGACATTAAGGAAACCCTGAAGATGCTCCGTCTTCACCACATCAACCACTGTGTTCTTGTGCCTGAGACCCCCGAGTACCTCGGTATGATCCGGAAAGCAAAGGATTTCATTGCATTCGGTGAAGTTGATGCTGCTACAGTGGCAACTATCCTCACCACCCGTGGAAGACTTACCGGTAACAAACCTCTCACCGAAGAGTATGTGAAATCTGCAACTTCCTATGGAAGCATTGAAGAATTTGCAGCTGCTCTTGTCAACGGTGAGATCCGTATGAAAGATGTCCCCGAACTGAAACCGGTGCTTCGTATGCACCCGCCAAGAAAGGGATACAAGACCACGAAACGCACGTATACCCAGGGCGGTGCCCTTGGCTATTACGGTACGGAGATCAATGATCTTCTGATCAAAATGAGGTAATAAGCATGCCAGTAAACAAGCGTTCAAAGTTCCGGGGAACCCGCACATGTGGTGGAGGTACTCACAAAAACCGCCGTGGTGCAGGTAACCGCGGAGGTCGTGGAGCAGCCGGATGGCGTGACCACAACTTTACCCGCTGGTATCTTCTCGGTAAGACCGAGGGAAAACACGGATTTGTCAGTAAGATATCTGTAACGTATGAGGTTCTTGATATTGGCGACATCGATCAGATGATTCCTGATCTTGTTGCCCGTGGAATTGCAACCCAAAATGGAGATGTTATTACTCTTGATGCCGCACAGATTGGCGTAGAGAAGATCCTCGGCGGAGGCAAGGTCACTCATAAACTTGCTATCACTGCAGAGGGCTTTTCAGGCCGTGCTGTTGCGAAAATCGAGGAACTGGGTGGAACCACCCAGACCTCCGAATAATTTTTTTTGGTGTATAACTCATGGGAGAACTGTTGGATCGAATGGAACCGCTGCTGGCAAGAATGCCTGCAGTAAAGCCACCGGAAGGTCATGTTCACTTCAAAAACAAGCTGATGTGGACAGCTGCGGTGTTGCTGCTGTATTTTATTTTAACGAACATTCCGGTGTTTGGTCTTTCCGCCACATCAATCGATGTTTTTGAGTATTATCGTGCCCTTTTAGCGGGAGCACAAGGTACTATCCTGCATCTTGGTATCGGACCGATCGTTACCGCATCAATCGTTTTGCAGTTACTCCGCGGTGCTGATCTGATCAAAATCAACACGTCGGATCAGCGTGGCCAGGTACTCTACATGGGTCTGCAGAAGCTGCTTATCTTTGCCATGATCATTCTTGAAGCTCTGCCGAACGTGCTGGGCGGATGGATGACTGCTGATGCATCTGTTTCAGCATTTTTCGGCGGGAACGCCGGATTTGTCATGCTGCTGATCTTCCTGCAGATCTGTATTGGGGGTGTTCTCGTCATGTTTATGGATGAGGTCGTTTCCAAATGGGGTATCGGTTCCGGTGTCGGTCTTTTTATCGTCGCAGGAGTCGCCCAGGGTCTTATCAACGGATTCTTCAACTGGGAAGCAACGACCGATCAGTTCGCTGTCGGCTTTTTCCCAAGACTGTTCCAGGTCATCGCTGATGGTTCAAACTTTATTGAATACTTTGGTCTTCAGCTCCTGGCTCTCGTAACAACCGTGGGACTGTTCTTCGTGATCGTATACGTTGAATCAACCCGTATTGAGATACCTCTCGCCCATGCAAATGTCCGCGGCGCCAGATCAAGATTCCCGGTAAAACTTGTTTATGCAAGTGTTCTGCCGATGATCCTTGTCCGTGTGCTTCAGGCAAACGTCCAGATGATTGGTATGTTTCTCTCGAGTATAGGATTCACAGCACTTGGCGAGTATAACGGTTCAACACCGATTAACGGCCTGATGTGGTTCCTTGCTCCGATCAACCAGCCTCAGGACTGGATGTGGTGGCTCTCTTCTTTCACAGGAACCGGTCATGCTGCATGGGAGGTTATTCTCCGTGTGGGTATCGACTGTACGGTGATGATTCTCGGAGGGGCCCTCTTTGCGATCTTCTGGGTCAAGACGGCAGGTCTCGATTCAAAGCATGTTGCCCGGCAGATCCAGAACTCAGGTATGCAGATCCCCGGCTACCGGAGATCTCCGGCCGTTCTCGAACGCTACCTTGACAGATACATTCCCCGTGTAACTGTTATTGGAGGTGTGTTCATCGGTCTTCTGTCTGTTCTTGCAAACATGCTTGGTATCATCGGCTTTGTCGGCGGAACCGGTCTGTTGCTGACGGTCTCGATCATTTACCGTCTGTATGAACAGATCGCTAATGAGCAGATGATGGAGATGTATCCGTTTATGCGGGGATTCTTCGATAGAGAATAATCTAATATCCAAAAAATATCTCTTATTTTTTCATTTTTCTGACAGCTTGTATCTTCTCTTCCAGAGTTTATCTTATCATCCGGGGCAACGTGAAAATACCTTTATTAGCATCAAAACCCAACCTTAAAGATACTATCTCCAAAGGAAGAGAATATCCATGTCAGGCAAAAAAGTAATCATCACCGGAGTTCCCGGCGTCGGCAAAACCACCGTCATCAACTCTGCATTTGAAAAAATCACCGCTGAGGGTGTCAAATACCAGAATCTCAACTTCGGCAGTTTCATGTTCGAAGTTGCCCAGGCCGAAGGTCTCGTTGCTGACCGCGATCAGATGCGAAAACTCGACCGCATTTCCCAGAAACGTCTTCAGAAGACCGCCGCTGAAAAGATCGCCGCCATCGACGGAAACGTCATCGTCGACACCCATGCATCCGTCAAGACCCCAAACGGCTACCTTGCCGGCCTTCCCGAGTGGGTCGTCTCGGCAATCATGCCTGACGTCATCGTTCTCGTTGAGACCGACAATGATCAGATCCTTATCAGAAGACTCTCTGACGAAACACGTGTCCGTGATCTTGAAGGCTCCAAATCCATCGCTGAACACCAGGAAATGAACCGTGCGTTCGCCGCTGCATACTCAATGCTCACCGGCTGTACCGTCAAGATCATCACCAATGCAGACTTCCTTTTAGACAAGGCAGTCGATGAACTTGCAGCAACTCTGAGGTAACTGGTCATGGACAGAGCCGAGTTCAGCAAGAAATACAGCATGTATATAGCCCTTGCTGTAGTTTTTGGCATGATGCTCCTCTATGGCTGGCAGGAAGCCCGTCAGGTGATCGCAGGTGTTGTGAACATCGTTGTAGGTCCGTTTGCGGCACTTGGTCTGCCGTTCTTTGCCCTTGTTCTGATCCTTGCCACCATCACCGGATTCTACTCATCTCTCATCCAGAAATACACCATGGATTATGACAAGATGTATGAGAATCAGGCGAAGATGAAGGATTTCCAGGCAAAATTCCGGGAAGCCCAGCTCTCCGGCGATGAAAAACTCATCAAAAAGATGCAGGCACGCCAGCAGGCGATGATGGCCGATCAGATGGAGATGTCCAAAAACCAGTTCAAACCCATGGCATATATCCTGGTTTTGACGGTCCCGATCTTCTTCTGGCTGATCGAACACATCCCGACCGAAGCACAGATGCTTGCCGATCCAAGCCTCTCGACCGCGATCGTTATCCCGTTCGCCGGCCTGTCCACTTACTTTGAAGTCTACCTCGGCTTCTTCCCGCTGTGGATCCTCTGGTATATGCTGTGTTCCTTAGCCATGTCCCAGATCATCAGAAAAGCCCTGAATATCGGGGGAATATAAGTGAGGATCACGATCAGCGGATCGCCTGGATCAGGTACGACAACGCTCGGCCGTTCGATCGCAGAGAAGTATGGATACAGATATGTGTCAGCCGGTGAAGTGTTCCGCGGTCTTGCAAAAGAACGGAACATGGATCTTGCGGCATTTGGAAAAATCGCAGAAAATGATCCTGCGATCGATCTTGAGATCGATGCCAGACAAAAGGAGATCGGCGAGTCGTCAGATGATATCGTCCTTGAAGGCCGTCTTGCAGGCTGGATGGTCGAGAACGCTGATCTTAAGGTTCTTCTCTGCGCTTCTCCCGAATGCCGTTCGACCCGAATCGCCGCACGCGAGGGTCTTACTGAAGATCAGGCATATGAACTGACCGTCGAACGCGAGGCATGCGAGGCCGGACGGTATATGGAGTATTACGAGATCGATATCCTCGACTTCTCGCCATATGATCTGATACTGAACTCTGAAACATTCAGAGCAGACGAGTTATTTGCTGTCGTTGACGCTGCTGTTTCTTCGATCCTGAAACGGGCATGATCCGTTTTTTTCATCTCTTTTTTCTGATCCTTCGATAGATAAAAACTCTGAAGTTTTTTTTCACATGCAGAGTTGGTCATTCTCCTCATTCTTCACTCCCCCCTCTCTCCAGAATTGGGTCAAGGCCAACGCTGAGTAAGTCCTATCTAAAAAAAGAATGAGCGCCCCATCTTGACTAGAACGAAGCGATCAGTGCAGTGATGATCCCTGTAAGAAAGATCCCGTCAAATGTCCCTGCCCCGCCGATCGAAAGCATCACCGCTCCCTTCCCGGAAACATCCTTCAGATGCAGGAGATCTGCGCCGATCAGCGTTCCAAGCGTCCCTGCAGTATACGCGATCCCTGCTGCCGGAAGACCAAACCCTCCTCCAAGGATCAATGCCGCCGCAAGCGTGACCGCCGGTCCGACAAAAAACGGCGTCGCGATCCCGATCCCCCGTACAGGTTTTGCCGCGAGATACACGCATATTGTCGTGATCGCGAGGGCCGTGATCATCTTCACAAGATACCAGGGGTCTGATGAAATACTGCCGAATGCGCCCATCAGGATAATGTAGACCGAGATCAGGATCGGGATCACTGCCCCGCCGAGATTGATGAAGAGACGCGTACTGCGGGGTTCTGCTTCGGCCGCGTAGGGTTCGGGCTCGAACCTGTCGGTCCTGTACATCTTATCATACATAGAAGGAGCATACTGTCCTGACGGTTTTCTTGGGGCGGGCTCCTCTTTTGGTTTCCGGTCACGCGGTTTCAGCGTTCCAAGAGGGATATTGATAAAACTTCCGACAATGATGGCAATGACCAAAAGCACGATCATCCAGAACCCAAATCCGAGACCGCCGAGTGCGGTTCCGATCAGTCCGAAAAACAACAGGGGCAGACCTAGTACGACGAGCAGGATCAGGGCCAGCAGAACCCAGATCGATATCGGGCTGAAGAAAAGTTTTGACACTGGTATTTTGTTTGTGGGGGCTGATATAAATGTTATCTGGTCGCTAACCAATCGCTATCTTAATATTCTGTTATGTCATATTCATTAAGGTAATTTAGCCCGTTAGTGTAGTGGTCAATCATGGGGGACTCTGGATCCCTCGACAGCAGTTCGAATCTGCTACGGGCTACTTGTTTTTTTGATTTTTTCAGCATGATCGGCAATCTCTATCTATCTCAAGGTCCTACTCTATTACATGAAACTGATTCGTGCGCCGAATCTTGCACGTGCACATGAACTTGTTATCCGTTATATTCTGGAAAAAGGTTCTCTGCTGACCACCGAAAACGGAGAGGAAACCGTCGAGACCGATGAGATCTGCATCAGTGTGGACACTCCCCTCGCCTCCCCGATGGTCTCACCTTCCTCCCGCTTTAAGGAAGCATTTCTGGATGAGTATGCAAAAAATCTCATCTTTGGCTCGGAATCGGTATTTGAATATGATTATCACGGACGTCTGTTCGACTGGGGCTGCGGTCTTATGCAGAACGGCGAGATCCATCAGGATCAGATCCAGTATATCATCGATAAACTGCAGCAAAGTCCGGTTTCCCGCCGTGCCGTCGCCGTCACCTGGTGTCCCCCGGTCGACGCAAAACTTGCCGACTGCCCCTGCCTTCAGCTTGTCCAGTGTGTGGTCAGAGACGGAAAACTGAATATGAAAATCGTTTTCCGGAGTAACGACATGCTTTCTGCCGCCGGATCGAACATGTTTGCTCTCGCAAAACTTCAGGCGCACATTGCAGACAAAATCGGTGTCGGTGTCGGGACATACACGCATATATCACTCGTCCCCCATGTTTACTACAAACGGGATGCCGCGGATATCCCGCCGTTTTGCGAAAAAGGAGCACAGTTCACCCCGCGTGTCGAGGTCTGCCGGGTATGCGGTGTTTGCGCAAAAGCAAAACGCTGACCTTTTTTTTACTCCTCGTCCATAATACTCCAGAACCCTTCTTTGGGTCCGATGATCAGATGATCCAGCAGTTTGATCCCGAGCAGCTCTCCCGCTGCCTGCATATCCTTTGTTATCTTCAGGTCCTGCCTGCTTGGATGGAGGTTTCCGGACGGATGATTATGGATAAGGATCATCGCCGCCGCCCGATCCTGGATTGCTCCGGCAAACACCTCCCGCGGATGGATCTGTGATTCATTGAGGAGGCCTTTGGTAATGAGTCTGACCTTCAGCACCTCGTGAGCACCCGACAAGGTCACTGAAACAACGTTTTCCTGCGTATCATAACGGTACTGATGAACAAACGGGAGAACATCCTCTGCTTTATGAATGACCGCAAACCGGTGAACAGGCGGGGGAAACCTTCGTGCGAGTTCCAGGGCAGCCATTATCTGGCAGGCCTTCGCCTCCCCCATCCCGTTCACCCCGCAAAGATCGTCCACCTGCGTCTCATAGGTCCTCGTCATCAGGATCTTTGCGACCTTTTTTCCGATCTGGACCGCATCACAGCCCGGGATCCCCCTCCCGATGATCGCTGCAACCAGCTCTTCAAGTTCGAGGCTCGCCGGCCCCTTGGCGATCAGTTTTTCCCGGGGTTTATCAATATCCGCGGTGGTTTTCAGACTCATACTTACTTCTCTTTTGGCAAAGAGTATAGATAGTTGTTTCGTATAATGTCTTGTTCCCAAATCTTTATCCGATTTTCTGGACAATTAATAGTATATGAACACTCAGGACTGTATTGATGCAGCATTTTCCGGTGAATCCCAGGCAAACCGGAAGTACAAATCCTACTCCGAAGCAGCAGCTGACGAAGGATACGATCATGTAGCAAAACTTTTCCGTGCAACCTCGGCAGCGGAAGAGATCCATGCCCGCAGACTTCTGCGTGTCGGCGGCTACATCGGAAGCACCGTTGCAAACCTCGAAGCAGGCCGTATCGGCGAACTCCATGAGACCAATGAGATGTACCCGGAGTTTGTTGCTATCGCAGAAAAGGAAGACCGTCAGGACGCGGTTATCACCTTTACCCACGCAATGAAAGCCGAAGCGGCACACGCCGCCCTCTATCAGAAAGCACTTGATGCAGTAAAAGCAGGCAAAGACTTTGATGTCAAAACCATCTACCTCTGCCCGGTCTGCGGCAACATCGAGATCAACAAGACCTCTGAACGCTGTCCTATCTGCGGTATTCCCGGCGCATCATTCAAAGTAGTTGAGTAACTCCGGTTTACCCTTTCTCTTTTTTAACCTTGAATTTCGTATCCTTTGCCCTCTTTTGGGAGCCTCTATTTTTCTGTATCGATTATGTGCCGGGATCGTTCGGAATGATCCTGTGGTTTATCACTAAATGCCGGATTTTTCACACACTCTCAGCCGTTCTTGAGAATATATTTCGATATATGCGTTTTGAAAAAGTTTCCCCTCCATTATCTTTATCAAATTTCTGCACATAGTAACATATTATGAACACAGATGACTGTATTCTCAGTGCGTTTTCCGGCGAATCCCGGGTAAACCGCAAATATAACTCCTTTGCCAAAATAGCGGCCGACGAAGGATATGATCATGTTGCAAACCTCTTTCGTGCAACCTCAGCGGCGGAAGAGATCCATGCACACCGTCTTCTCAGTATCGGAGGATACCTCGGCAGCACCGCCGCAAATCTTGAGGCCGGCATAACAGCTGAACTCCGTGCGAGCACTGAGAGTTATCCCAAGTTTGTCACGATTGCGGAAAAAGAGGACAGACAGGAAGCAGTGGTCACGTTCACGCATGCTATGAAAGCCGAGGCAGCACACGCTATTCTCTATCAGGAAGCAGTTGATGCAGTAAAAGCAGGCAAAGACTTTGATGCGAAAATCATCTATCTCTGCCCGGTCTGCGGAAATGTCGTGATCGACAGGACCCCTGAACGCTGCCCTATCTGCGGTATTCCCGGCGCATCATTCAAAGTAGTAGAGTAACTCCGGTTTACCCTTTCTCTTTTTAACCCAGAATTTATTATCCTTTGCCGCCTCTATTCATATAATGAATCTTTCCCGGTATGCAAGAGATCATTTCAGCCTGATACTGATCGCCCTGATATTTCTGGCTATCCTTGCCGTCTCGTGGAACTATATCTTCCTGTTTATCCTTGCATTATCCGTGGCAGTCGTGATCCTGCCTCTGCATAGGAAGATGATTCGAAAAATACCTGCAGGTCTGTCCGCCGCGATCTTGACAACACTCGTACTCACGGTGATCATCGGTATTTGTGCGGTCATTGTTGTGGTCATAAGCTCTGACTTTGAGTATTTCATGTCCATTTTCCAAACCATCATCACCTCTGTGACAAATCTTCTCCATCTGACCGACGGCAGCGACTTCTCTGTGCGTGTGGTCGAGGAGGTAAAAAGCGTCATCTTCACCCTGTTTCCAAGTTTTGCGCTGAGCGCAGCACAGATGGTCCCCGCCTTCATCATCGATATCATCCTCTTTTACGCACTGGTCTATCTTTCGATCATCTTCGGTGACCGGGTATGGACCGACTTTTACGGGATCGTTCCGGAGAGTTCGAAGGAAAACGTCTCTCTGATGGCAAAAAAGACCAAGGACATACTCTTCTCGATCTATATCGTCCACGTCTTCATCGCATTCCTGACCTTCTTTTTAGCATACGGTTTTTTCCTGGTGCTCGGCTACGGTCACGAGATATTCTTTTCCACGATGTGTGCTCTGTTTGCCCTGATCCCGGTCCTGGGCCCGCTGATGGTGATCATTTTCGTCGGCGTCTATGCCTTGTGTCTCGGCGATATCCGGGGTGTTCTTCTGACCGCGACCCTTGGATATTTCCTGACCTGTGTCCTGACCGATCTGATCATCCGCCCCAAACTCACCGGGCAGAGGGTGAAGATCAGACCGATGCTGATGTTCGTCGGATTTTTCGGCGGAGCCATGGCGATGGGACTTCTGGGATTCGTTCTGGGTCCGGTACTTCTGATCCTCGGGATAACCGGATATGAGATCTTCATCAAAGAGGCGGGAAAGAAAAACCCGGGAGATGACGTATGAAAAAACCCAGGTTTGATGCAAAGCAGTATGCAATGCTTCGGGAATGCTCCGAGGAGAAGGATTTCACCCGCTGGAACGCGTGGTATGCTTTACATCTGAAAGAGACGATGTATCTGAGAAGTTCGGATGCATACGGAGCTCATCTCGAGGGCGGGGATCTTGCCTACTGGTTTTTGGAGGGCGCCGATCTCAGATTCGCGAACCTGAAAAATGCCGATCTCTCCTACTCGTATCTGAAGTCCGCCGATCTCTCGTATGCAAATCTTGCCGGGGCAAACCTCTGGCGTGCCTATCTTTCCCGGGCGGTTCTCGACGGCGCCAACCCGGATGCGGCCGTCTATGATTCGGCAGGAAAAATCAAATGCGATCCTGCGCAGGTCGCCCGGCTGAAAGCCGGTGTTCCTTCATGGAACGCGTGGTATGCACACGAGATCGCGAATAAACCGGATGACACCCGGGTCTTTGGCGCGTATCTGGAAGAGGCCTCGCTTGTGGGTCTGGATCTCTCGGGCGTGCATCTCTCCTATGCCCATCTGGAAGGTGCCGATCTCAGACACGTGAACTTTACGGGTGCCGATCTCACGCATGCCCATCTTGAGGGTGCTGATCTCTGGAAAGCCGATCTGACCTGCGCCGATCTGCGTTTTGCCGAGCTGGGGGGCGCAAATCTCGCCGGAGCCGTCAAAGTCAACACCTTATTTTAAACCGGGCGGCGAAACCATATATAGTTCCAGGAACTGATACGTTAGTATTATGGTAATGGGTTTTAGTGAAAACCTCCAGAATTCAATGGAGTATGCAAACACTGCATTCAAAACGTTTGGAAGCTGGTTTGTTCTGATCCTTTTGTATGCGGTGATGTTTGCCGGTACCGTCATGCTGCTTCTTGGAATGATTTTTCTGATGGGAAGTCTCATCGCCGTTTCCGCGCCGGTGATATCATCGGCGGCTGATCCTGCTATGATGACCGGTTCGATGATGACAGATCCGGCATTCGGCATAATCGCTTCGATCTCGGTCTTTTTGTTCATTCTTGGAACGATCGTCACGATCTTTGCCAGTATCTTCATCTACGGATTTATGATGCGGGTCTACCGCGGCGGAGAACTTGCCCTGAACAACTGGGGTAAGATGTTTATCGAGGGTATCCTCGCCCTGATCATCCTCTTCATCTACATGATCCCCTACACGGTTTTATCCACGATAACGATGCTTGGCCCGATGGATAACCTGGCCTATCTGATCATCGTTGCGATCATTATCCCGACCATCCTTCTAATCGTCTCTATGATGGTCGGAATCATGGGCATCATAAAGTTCGCAAAGGAAGAGAGTTTCGGCGCAGCTTTCCATTTCAAGGAACTTTTCAGCATCATCGGCAGGATCGGGTGGCTCAGATATCTTGGCTACTGGATCCTCCTCGGGCTGATCGTCAGCGTTGCAGAAATCGTTCTTCTGTGCATCCCGTTTGCCGGCAGTGTTCTGCTCGTTGCGGCCATGCCGTTTATCGTTATCGTAACTGCCCGGTTCTTTGCCAATCTCTATGAGTCGGCTCTTCCGGCAGCTGCCGAATAACTCCCCTTTTTTTCTATCTTCAGAATCACTGCAGACTGTCATACACTGATCCTTCCTTCCCGGACATCAGGTATTATCAGATTTGAAAACACATACGTACAGACACATCTAATAGCAGGTACCAATACATGGAAGAAAAAATACATGAGAAGATCCACTGGGCCGATGCAAAGGCATCCCAGGTCCCCTCGGATGTCCCCCAGCTGATCGCCACCGGTATAACTCCCTCCGGCCCCATCCATCTTGGAAACATGCGTGAGGTCATGACGGGCGATATGATCTACAAAGCCCTCCTCTCACGGGGAGTCGAAGCCGAACTCGTCTACATCGCCGACGACTTCGATCCGCTCAGAAAAGTCTACCCGTTCCTCTCTGACGAGTATCAGAAGTATATCGGCTGGCCGGTCAGCGATATCCCCTGCCCCTGCGGAAAACACAAAAGCTATGCAGAGCATTTCCTCGACCCCTTCCTCTCGGCGATCGAAGAGCTCGACATCCACCCCCGGATCATCCGAACCAGTGAAGCCTACCGCTCGGGAATGTTCACCGAGCAGATCAAAGAGGCACTCATCCATGCCGAGGATATCAAAAAGATCCTTGAAGACGTCTCCGGCAGAAAGCTCGAAGAAGGCTGGACCCCGTATTATCCGATCTGTTCAGCCTGCGGCACGATCTCCCGTGCAGCGATCCTCTCCCACGATAGCGAAAATCATACCGTCACCTACAAATGCCCCTGCGGTCACGAAGGTGTCTCCGACTACTCCAAAGGCGAAGGAAAACTCGTCTGGCGTGTCGACTGGCCGATGCGCTGGTCAGTTCACGGCGTAACGGTCGAACCGTTCGGCAAAGACCATGCATCGCCCGGAGGGTCCTATGATACCGGGAAGATCATCACCAAAGAGATCTACGGCTATGAAGCTCCCGTTCCGGTAACCTATGAGTGGATCAGCCTCAAAGGAAAAGGCGAGATGCACTCCTCAAAAGGCGTCGTATTAACGATCCGCGATATGCTGGACATCGTTGCGCCCGAAGTGCTTCGCTATCTGATCGCCAAAACCAAACCCGACAAGACCATCGCATTCGATCCGGGAATGGGTCTGCTTCGTCTGATCGACGAGTATGACAAGGCAGCCGCTGCCGGAGAATCCCGGGAGTTTGAACTCTCCAGGATCGCGTCTCCCCAGACAACGATCCCATTCCGTCATATGGTGACGGTCGTTCAGATCGCACGGACCGATGATGCCGTTTTCGACATCCTCAGACGCAGCGGATATGAGATCGTCGATAAAGAGGCTGTGCTCGATCAGGCAAACCGTGCCAAAGTATGGCTTGAACGGTATGCCCCCGATGACGCCAAGTTCGCTCTTGCCGAATCCCTGCCGGAAATCGCCGCCGGCGAACGGACCGAAGTAAAAGCAGCCGTTGCCGCGTATGCAAAACTGATCGTCGGTGCCGAGTGGAAAGCCGATGTTCTCCACAACGCCGTATACGATGCGGCACAGGCAGCCGGAGTTACCGGAAAGGATGTCTTTACCGGTATCTACCGTGCTTTCCTCGGCGCTGACAGAGGTCCGCGTCTTGGCTGGTTCCTGGAAGCGCTTGGCCGTGAAGAGACGATGAAACGTCTTCTTGAGATGTCGTTGTAAGCATGGCGAAGGACAAACTTCCTAAAAACCTCTCCGACGGCTGCAGACTCTGCTATATCGGGGCAAAGCTGGTCTTGTTCATTACCGGACGGTGTGATCGTGACTGCTGGTACTGCCCTCTTTCAGAAGAGAGAAAGGATCTCGACGTGATCTATGCAAACGATCAGAAGATCACCACGCCTGAAGAAGCGATCGCTGAAGGAGAAATCATGGACGCTCTCGGTACCGGCGTAACGGGAGGCGAACCTCTGATGGAGATCGAACGGGTCGTCGAGTTCTGCTCAGCGCTGAAAAAACACTTCGGCAAAGATCACCAGATCCATATGTACACCGGCCGGGCGCCGACCGAAGAGGAGCTCGCTGCCCTTGCCGGCTGTGTCGATGAGATCAGAATGCACCCGCCTCACGAGATCTGGAAGGACATTTTGACCTCGCCGTATGTTCAGTCGATCGCGGATGCGAAAAAGATGGGATTTCTGGTCGGGTTCGAGGTTCCTTCCCTGCCGGGTCTCCGGCATTTCTTCCCGCTGCTTGACTCCGTGGACTTTTTCAACATCAACCAGCTCGAATGGGGGGATGCATGTGCCGACAATATGCGTGCGCGCAAACTCGAGACCGAAAGCCCTCTCTGTAATGCGATCAAGGGTTCAACCAAATGGGCCGGCGAGATCAACGGCCATCCGAAAGTCCATTACTGCACATCCACATTCAAAGACTCGGTCCAGCTCAGGGAACGGCTCAAGCGTATTGCCATGAACTCCGCCCGGCCGTTTGATATGATCACTGAGGATGGTACGGTGATGTACGGGTCTATGGAAGTGAAAGGGGATCTCGATATGATCCTTCCGTGTCTTCGTGCCGGCAGTTACTATGAAGAGATGGAGGACGGGACGATCGAACTTGACTGGCAGCAGATGCGAAAGATCCCCCGCAAGTTCGGCGGCGAACGCAAAATCATCGAGCGGTATCCAAACAACGGGATGATCGTTGAGGTGATCCCCCAGTGAGTCTTCGGTCCTTTGCAGAGAACCTGTATGTTCACAGGCTTATCCGGCAGCTGACCTATGTCCCGACCCATGTAGCTATCATTCAGGACGGAAACCGGAGATTTGCAAAGGCCCGCGGAAAAGATCCGGCATTCGGCCACCGTGCCGGTGCCGAGACCACCATGAAGGTTTTCGACTGGATGGAGGAGCTTGGGGTGATCCACACCACATTTTACGCTTTTTCCACCGAGAACTTCAAGCGTTCGCCTGAAGAAGTGAACGAGCTTCTGGAACTTTTTATCGAAAAATTCTCCGAGATGATCCTGGACCAGCGTATCTACGACAAACAGGTGAACATCACGGTCATCGGAAATCGGTCGCTTATCAACGACCGGCTCATGGAAAAAATCAGGGACGTTGAGGAGGCGACGAAGGATCATCACCGCTATTATCTGCATTTTGCCATTGCCTACGGCGGCCGAAACGAGATCCTGGAGACAACGAAGTCGATCGTTTCAAAGGTCCGTGCCGGCGAGCTTTCGCCGGATGAGATCACGCCTGACTGCGTGACGGAACGGATGTATCCGGAAGTGGAGATGCCCCCGGTCGATCTGATCATCAGAACGGCGAACGACAAACGGACCTCAAACTTCCTCCCGTGGCTTGCGAACGGAAATGAAGCGGCCGTCTGTTTCTGTGTGCCTCCCTGGCCCGAATTTCGGTACGTGGATATGGTGCGTGCCCTTCGGACCTATGATCAGCGGATGAAGTCCTGATTTTATCTCCTCTTCATCCCTCGAAGAACCGTTTTTGCCTCCTCGTCCGCCCGGTAGGATTCACATATCTTCTGGATCGATTTGTTGTAGGTGCCGTCATCCAGCGAACTGTTCTCCAGATATGCATGAGTGATGGCCGGGAACTTCACATAACATACGGAAACCGCCCAGGCGACCGCCATTTGTACATAATATCCGTCGTGGGTGATAGTATCGAGCCGTTTCAGGACTGCCTGGATGTATTTTTCATCCACATAATAGGAGAGAAGCATCACCACGCCGAACCGAACGAAAAACTCCTTCTCCGAGTCAAGATACGGCTGGATAAACTTCCAGAATGTCTCCTGATGTTTTTTGACGATCTTCAGTCCCATAACGACCGAATCGCAGACCGACCAGTTGTCTATCTTCGGGATAAAATACGTGAGGGCAGCGGTGATTTCTCCGGGGTCTGCCTTTGCATACCCGATAACAAGTCCCTGGAGCATGATCTCCTCGAATGAGTCATCGGCCGCCTCTTTGAGATACCCCTTCCAGTCTCCTGCGGCGATCCTTTTTGCCAGGTCCCGGAGATCCGGGATCCGCACGCCGATGATGTTGTCCGCTCCCGGAATGAGTCCGCTTGAAAAACTTCGGTATTTCGGATCAGCAAGCCGTATGAGTTCTGATTTTATATCTAATCTCTCAGCGTGCTTTCGTGACTGCTTCACCTAAGGCTCTCCCTTTTTCGTATGCCGCTTTCAGCACTTCCGGTTTTGCGGTAATATCTTTTATCGTGTCCATATCGTTTTGCAGGAGTTCATCGAAGTATTTGGCGTCGATGATCTGACAGTATGCCTTCGCGGTAAGCACCGGTCCGATGAACACATCCGGCGTATCCATCCCGGAGATGCAGATGAACAGTGTTTTGCGGGTCTTTGCATGTTCATCAGAGATGAATGAGTTCTTCCGGTGATATTTCGCCATATAAAACGGCTGACACCGGTCCATGAAGGATTTCAGATGACCCGGTATCCCGTAGGTCATGACAGGGGTTGCGATAATGATCCCGTCGGCCTCCTTGAGCAGGGTAAAATACTTCTCTGCTTCATCCCGGATGACACAGGTCTCTTTTTCCATACAGTGATAGATCTGTCTGCATCCCGAAATATTCGCCTGGACGACATCCAATCTTTCAACACTGCATCCTGCATCCTCTGCGCCGCGGATCGCTTCGGTGAGTAGTTTGTCGGTGTTTCCCCCACCTACATTGCTGCCGAACAAGGCCACGATCTTTTTCGTCATTGATGAATGATATGCCGTGCAATCTATTAAAAGGTGCTTCGATAGATACAATAATTATCTTCCGGGACAATATTTCGCTGAAGTTAAATGTCAGAAGAAGAGAAGAAAAGTACCTGCGGGTGTCAGGGGCAGATGAACGAACTTGAACACAATATCGGACATGTTCCGGTGTTTTTCAAAGAACTCGCAAAAACCGATCCCCTGATGCATGAAGCAGTTTTAAAACTTGACAACTACATCTGGTCGGACGGTTCACTGACGCGAAAACAGAAAAAGCTGATCGCGATTGGTATTGCAGCCGCGATGAGAGATGATCATGCTCTGCGTGCCCAGCTCAACGGGGCCCAGATGGTCGGCGTTACTTTAGACGAGGTGGAAGAAGCACTCCGTGTATCCTATATGCTTGCCGGCATGCCGTCCTATGTCCACGGAAAGTACGTGGCCAGATCCGTTTTTAAGGAGTGAGGTCACCCTCACCCATTGTTTTTATCTGATTTCAAATCGAATCGTAATCAATGATTCTCTCACTGCCGCTTGCATTATCGGCATTTCTGGTTCTTATCACATTCCTGTTTGCCTGCTGGCAGGATCTGAAGACACGTACGATTTATGCCGCGACCTGGTATCCGGCGGCAGTCGGCTGCGGGGTTTTGGTCATCTGGTTCTGGGTCGAGTTTTTTTCTGCTCCGTGGGCAATGTATGTATTCCTCGCCTCGGTTTTCATTGCCCTCTTGATGGCTGGTTTCACCTATTTCGGCCTTTTCGGTGTGGCGGACGGAAAAGCCATGATCCTTTTGTCACTTGCGGTCCCCGTAACCCCGTTTGCGGCATGGATCTTTCCTTCGCTTGCTTTGTCCTCCCTCGTGAACGGTGCGGTCTTTGCTTTGATCGTTCCGGCTTTTTTTTGTCTGCGGAACCTTTTTGCCGGAAACCGGGCGCCGTTCTGGCTGATGTGCTCGGGAAAACCGGTTCCCGGAGAGTCGATCACGAAGTATTTCGGTTTTGTATCCGAGGATATCACCGAGGAGAACGGTGTTATTTCCCGGAATTTTTCCCGTGCCAGCAGTTCGATCCGTGCTCTGAGAACTCAGTCTGATATGTCGATCCGCAATCTGCGTGAGGATCCGGATACGTATGCCTCGAAACTTGAACTGTATGCAAAAGCCGGGCATGTCTGGATATCATATGGCGTCCCGTTTATGATCCCGATCACGATCGGGTATGTGACGGCTCTTTTTGGGTTTTCTCTGACGGATCTGCTTCTTGGATTTCTGATAATATAATAATGGGATTTTCGCAAGGGCTGGCGCGGATCGAATCGGGACGGCCCGCTCTGTGTCGATGATCGGCGCCAGCACCGCGCATGTCCAAATTCAGGGAACTTCTATTATTGTCAAACGCCAAATGTACTGTAAATGGGGTACCTCAGGGAACTTCCGGCGATCGGCCGTGATATCGGCTCAGTGCTTTTACTCGTAGGTGCCGCCACTCTTCTTCCGATCATTGTCGGCAGCCTTTATCAGGAGTGGTATGCCCTTCCCTGGATGGCGAGCTCCACGGTCGCGATGCTCGGTCTTGGCGGTCTGCTTCACCTCCTTCCAAAAAATACCAAATCTCCAAGAGCCAGTCTGTCGATCTCAGCGACCGCTGTCATCTGGGCTCTGGTTGGATTTCTCGGCTGTTTTCCCTTCATTTTTGCAGGCATGCCCTTTATCGACGCTGCGTTTGAATCCATGTCCGCTTGGACGGGGACAGGTTTCACCATAACAACCAACCTGGAAGACTGGCCAAAGACCATTCTTCTGTGGCGTTCCCTTATGCAGTGGATAGGGGGGCTTGGTATCGTCGCATTTATGCTGACGGTCGCGAGCCGCTCGGGACTTGTCACCCAGAACCTCTACCGGTCGGAAGGCGGGTCTGAATCATTTATGCCCAGCGTTATCGCGACCGCTTTTCAGATGTGGAAGATCTATCTCATTTTGACGCTGATCGCGATCCTGGCGATCCTTCTGACCGGCCTGAGTCTCTGGGACGCCGTCAACGTTGCTTTTTGCGCGATCGCGACCGGGGGGATGAGTATCTATGCTTCCGGGATAACTCACTTTGACAATCTGGCGCTTGAAATGGTGCTGATCCCGATAATGCTTGCCGGCGCGATCCCTTTCCGGCTCTATTACGTCATTTACGTCAGCAGATCGTTTCGGGAGATCCTGCATGACCGGATCCTGCACATGATCATCGGGGTGTTCCTTTTGGTCTCCGCGGTTTTGATCGTTGAACTTTCCGCCGCAGGCATGCCCCTTCTTGAAACGCTTCGGGAGAGTCTTTTTATGGCAGGAACCGTTGTCAGCTCAACCGGGTTCCAGAACACGACCTTTGCCGGCTGGGGAATGGCGCCCATGCTGTTTCTCTCGATCTTCCTTTTGATCGAAGGAGGGCAGGGAAGTACATCGGGAGGTATCAAACTGAATAGGGTCCAGGTCATGTTCGAGGCCCTTGGCTGGTGGTTTAGAAAAACGCTCCGGAGTCCACGAGCCGTCGTCCCGATGCGTCATGACGGAAAACCCATCTATGGTAAATATGCGGAGGGGCTGATCGCAAAATCGCTTCTGCTGATACTATTATATCTCTTACTTCTGGTTGGAACGCTGATCGTGTTTCTTCACGACCCGTACTTCTCGGCAAATCTGGCAAACACTATCTATGATCTTTGCAGCTGTATTGGAAACAACGGCAGTTCGACCGGGGTCGTCGGACCTCTTATGCCGGATTATGCGAAGATCATTCTGTTCTTCGTCATGTGGGTCGCCAGACTGGAGATCATTCCTGCCCTCATCCTTGGCTGGGGGATCCTCAGAGGGTTTGACACCCAGAAGGGATCGAAAAAGAGAGGGTAACAGACCTCCGCATCCGGATCGTCTTTCCCAGACTGCGTGGATTTAACTCAAATTATATGTATCCTGCAGATCAATATATACGGGAATGAGACAGATCGCCCTCTATGGAAAGGGAGGTATTGGAAAATCCACGACATCGGCCAATCTCTCGGCGGCATTTTCGGAGATGGGGCTCGATGTCATGCAGATCGGCTGCGACCCGAAACATGACAGCACACGGATGCTGATGCACGGACGCTGGATCCCGACCGTTCTTGAGCAGATGTATGATCAAAAAGAGATCAAAAGCGAAGACATCATCTATCAGGGATTTGGGAACATCCGCTGTGTCGAGGCAGGAGGGCCTGAACCCGGGATCGGATGTGCCGGCAGAGGGATCATCGCAACGTTCCAGCTTCTGGAAAAAATGCAGGCCCTCTATGGAGATGTTGTCGTCTATGACGTTCTCGGCGATGTCGTCTGCGGAGGATTTGCCATGCCGATGAGGGACGGGTATGCCCGTGAAGTCTATCTTGTCACGAGCGGAGAGCTTATGAGTCTCTATGCGGCGAACAATATCTGCAAAGCTATCGCCAGAATATCAGAGCGGAGCTCGGCAAAATGCCGGCTCGGCGGTGTGATCTGCAATGCAAAAAATATGGAAAACGAACGTGAACTCGTCGAGGAGTTTGCAAAACGAATAGGGTCAAAGCTTGTCTGTTATATTCCGCGGAGCAACTCCGTCAGAGCAGCTGAAGTGAACCGGATGACGGTCATCGAACATGATCCGGCAGCTGATCAGGCAAAAGTTTATCGCGACTGTGCAAAGACCATTCTGGAAAACACCGATCTTCGGATCCCGACGCCGCTTGCACTGGAGGAACTGGAAGAGCTTGCAAGAGAGTATCTCTGAGTCACGGATGGGGGGGTGCACCCTTACCGGTGCTCTTTCCGTCGCCTGTTTTATTCCCGGGGCAGTAACGGTAGTTCACGCTCCCAAAGGCTGCGCTCATCAGACTTTTTCCATGCTCCATGCTCTGATGAATGAAGCCGAGACGAAGACCGTTCCTGAAATACTCGTCTCCGGCCTGTCGGACAAGGATGTCATCTTCGGCGGAGAAGCCTGTCTGCGTTCGGCCCTCGACCGTGCAGCAGCTAAAGAACCCGAACTGATCATCGTTGTGACGTCCTGCGTCCCGGAAACGATAGGCGACGACTGTCTTGCCGTCTGCCGGGAACATCCGTATTCAAACCGCACCCTCTATATCCCTACATCCGGTTTTCTGGGAGGGAGTGCAAAAGACGGGGAGAATGCTGCGCTCATCGGCCTTTCGGCTCTGGCAGATCCTGCAGATCCTGTTCCCGGGACCGTAGGGATCATCGGTGAAAAAAATCTGGAGTCCGAGGTCGAGGAGAACTTTGCCGAGGTAAAACGGCTGCTCGATCTTCTTGGCCTGACCATCACGGTCCGGTTCTGCAGAAACTCCTGCGTAGCTGATCTTCGAAAACTGGGGGCAGCATCCTGTTTTATTCTCAGAGATCACCGGTGCGCCGACGCCGGACGCGAACTCGGCAGAAGGTTTTGCCGGCCGGTGGTCGGCGGATTTCCCCGCGGGCTTTCCGGCTCGATCGCATTTCTTCAGGAGACCGGCAAAGCCTGCGGGCTTTCTGCGGAAAAAATCGAATCGGCCGTTCAGCAGGAAACCAAATATCAGAAGAAAATGCTGGGACGGTTTGCAAATCTTGCCGGCAGCAGGGTCTCTCTCGGCGCAGAACCGTTTGAAGGGACCCTCACCGCAGCACGCGAAGCGCTTGCATGCCTGGATATGACCGAGTCGTCTGACGGGATAAACGTCAGACTGCCGTTCTATCTGCCGGTCGGCGTATCTGGGACCGTGAAAATGCTTTATCTCTGGCGGCGGGCGGTCTTGCATGGCTGAAGATCTGTGTGTGAATCCTGTCTGGCCGTGCGCCATGACCGGTGCCTGTTCAGTTCTTGCCGGCATCTCCGGGATGGATGTTCTGATCCACGGCTCTTCGGGCTGTTATTATTATCCCCGGTCCCTGCTGAAAGTACCTCTCTTCTGCACCTATCTTCTGGAATCGGAGATCGTGTTCGGGACGGTCAACCGATTAAAAGAGGTTGCCGGCGGCCTTTCGGCTGCGGGCAGGCCGATAGCCGTTTTGAACACCTGTATCCCGGCACTCACCGGCGAAGATCTCTCCGGCGCGCTGTCTGAGGAAACGGCCCTCTTTGTGGATGCCCCTGGTTTTCTCGGCAATGTCGAGGAGGGAGCAAAGATTGCGTTTGACCGTCTGGGGATCAAAACCGATCCGTCGCGAAACGGCGTGAACATCGACGGCATTTCCTTGCTGGATCTTTTCTGGCGTGGAAATCTGCATGAAGCCGACCGGCTTTTACGGCTCATGGACGTCCCGGTCGGACTTCGGCTCGCGAAAGACAGCTATGCAAATCTTCGAAAAGGCGCAGCTCTCCACACCGTCTCCGTTAATCCTTCGTATCCGTCCGGCGTTGGAACGATGCTCGGCTCGTTTTTGTTCCCTGACCTGAAAGACACCTGTGACAACCTCGCAGAAGCGTTTCCGGATGCGGATATAGAACCTGTCCTTGAGGAGTGGCGGCGGGCCGACGAACAGATGTTTTATTCAAGCGACAAATATCTCCGAAAATATGAGCCGCCGGTCGCTGCCGTCTGCGCTCAGGAAAGTTACGCACTCTTCGCCAAAACCATGATGGAACGTTACTTCGGCGCCGAGGTCCCGGTGATCCTTGCACGAAACCGTGATGCTGCGCATATCCCCTGTGAGACGGATCTGACGAAGATCGTGCGGGAAATCAGCGCCTCCTGTCCTGATCTCATCCTTGGTTCCACCTTTGAAGCAAACGCCTGCCCAAACGCCGCATTCCTCGGGATCACTCCTCCCGACCGGAGCCGTGTCTCGATAGCGGCTCGGCCGATAGCCGGCATCGAAGGGGGTATCATGTTTCTGGAAAACGTGCTGAATACGCTGATCGATGCCGCGTCTCACAAACAAGAAAACAAAAAATACGAGAGTCTTTGATCGAAGATCTCAGTCGGTTTTTATCGTTGTCAGTTTGACCGATTCGACCCCTTTCAGAGACATCAGACGCTCTGCAAGCTGTTTCAGCTGTTCGCCCTGTCCTCTGACGAGGATGACTTCAAGACAGCGCTCATCGCTGACATGGGAATGGATCGTCGACTGGACGATATGTCTGTTTGCATGCTGGATCTCAGTGATCGCTTCCATAAGACCGCGGTGATCATGATCATAGACCATCGTGATAACACCCTGGCGTTCTCCGGACACATCGTTCATCCATTCATAATAGGTGATATAGGAACGGATCGCATCCCGGATCCCCTCCGATCGTGAAGAGTATCCGCGTTTTCCGATAATATCATCAAATTTATTCAGCAGGTTCTCAGGCAGCGATATACCTATGCGTGAAAGATCCGACTCTCCAACCATATTCAGATATTTGTCGTAGCTCTATATTAGAGTTCTTACATAATCTGAATTATGTACATACTCTCGCATACTTCGAATGAAAAAGAGAGGGATTAATTACTCTTCCCTGAAGAAGAGTAGACGATCTTTGCTGCGAGAAGGATCACAACGAGAGCGGCAAAAATACCTATGATCAATGCGATTATAGCGCCGGCCGTACTATCGCCGAGCGCATAATCCGGCATGGGGGCTGTCCATCCGATCGGATCATCGGCCTCGGCGATCTCTTCTCCGGTTGCCGGAGCAAAAATCTCTTTCACGCCTCCGCTCACAAGAAGCGTACTGTCAAGTCCGTCCGGGTCGCTTGAAGCAAAGAAAACCGCACATCCTCCGATGATGAGTGCGATCACAAGACCTGCGACCAGGACTTTTTTCATCGGAACCGGCTGTTTTGTTGTGTCTCCGGTAAGTTCCGGCCGGACGGTGAAGATGAGTGTCACCACGACAGCGGTTATGACGCCTTCGATGATACCGATGATCGCGTGATACACAAACATCGTCGGAAGCCCGATCACGATAGGGACCGCGCCGAGAAGTGCGATCTCAACGGCGGCACAACATGCAGCGATAACACATGCAAGCCATGCAGCTATGCCGGCAGCTCCGGCGGCAGGTATTCCGGGAATGAAGGATTTGATTCCTTTATAGGAATAAAATCCGATAAATCCTGCAATAACTCCCATGTTGACAATGTTTGCGCCAAGTGCCAGCACACCGCCGTCACCGAAGATGAGGGCCTGAATGATCAAAACGATCGTCAGAACAAAGACGGCGGCAAACGGCGAGCCAAGAATGATGGCAGCAAGAGCGCCGCCCACCAAATGTCCGGAGACCCCAAACCCGGTCGGGAGATTGAATGCCTGAAGGGCAAAAATGCCCGCGGCAATGACCGCGAGGATCGGGATCTTGGATTCATCAAGATTTTTCCTTGCCCAGTTTATTGCAAGAGCAATAAAAACAAGAGCAATTATCCAGAATACGATGCCGATAGGGACGCCAAGTCCGCTATAGCCGAACAGAAAATCAGGTATGTGCGTAGTGTTTTCACCTGTATATTACAATAACACGTATTATGTAATAAGTGTTACTGGAAATGACGGTTGAGAAAAAATGTAATATTTTTACGATCCGAATCTGCGTTTCGTGTTATTTTTCCTCGGTGACCATATCCAGCAGATCCCCGCCCTCCTCCACGTCTTTCAGACGCGCCTCGCCGATCACCAGCGTTTTGCCGATCATCTTCTCTTTGCGGTAATCGGAAACCACACAGAGAGAATGGGTTCCGGTTATCTGGGAGATGTTTCCGAGAAGTTCCGCCCTCTGCACGGTTTTTTGCGGCGAACCGTAGCAGGTTAGGATCGTTTTGTTTTCAAACACCGCAAATGCGTGGAAGGGTGCTCTTCTCAGCTCCTGCACGTCGATCCCTATCGATCGCAGGTGATCCTCCGGCCGTTTGGGCAGACCATCCGGCTCTGGATTATGGCCGGACGGAAGGGATGCTGGACCGCGTGCCTCCTCGGCCGGCGTGTAATCCAGCAGATCGATCGGCATGACAATATCGTCGTTGAAGAACTCCTCGAGTCTCATCGCCATCTCAAGCGTCGTGCCCATCCCTCCTTCGTATTTACTGATTGTCCGTCTGGACACACCCAATGCGTGGGCGAGATCGCCAAGCGACATCGACTGTCCCTCCCGGAGGGTGCGAAGCCTGTCGGCATCGATGTTCACGTACAGACCTCCCGGTGAAGCATACACAAGCGGGAGTTCGCCTTCAGCAAGATAATCATACAGGGTGGACGATGAGACTGCGTTTATCCCGTATCTGACATAGATTGCCCCGCGCTCCAACGCAACATCCCGCGCGCGCTCTCCGATGATCAGGGGGACCGCGTGGAGATGGCGTGCGATCTTGTCAAGATCCCAGGCAATGTCTTCATTTACGCTGTCGATCTGTGAAACCACTTTGATAACGAGCAGATTCTCTCCCTTTGATGTCATCAGGTCGAAACTTCTCGGACGAATTTCGCATCGTTCCGATACATTGTATCCGGTCATCAGGAGGATACTGACCACGGTCTGGAGGAGTCTGTCGTTTGACATGAGATGTATAATCGTAATAGTAATGCGGTTCTATAAAATAATATCATTTATGTTACTCGGACTTGACGACACGGATTCTCCGGATGGGATGTGCACAACGTATCTTGGTGCAGTCATAGCCGACGAGCTGGAACGTCTGGGATATACGGTCACCTGCTGCCGCCTTGTCAGACTGAATCCAAACGTGATCTGGAAGACCCGGGGAAACGCCTCGATCTGCATCGGGATCGAAAGCGGGGATCCAAAAACCGTTTTTGATATCGCCTGCGGATTTGTGGACCAGTTCGCGGAGTTTTCCTGCCAAAAGACCAATCCCGGCGTGGTAGTCGTCGATTCCCCTCCGGATCCGGCATATTATTTCCAGGCCCTGCAGAGATTCTGCACGATACAGGAGACGGTTTCCCGGCTGCAGGAGATCGGAGCTTTGTATAAAGGATATAAAAACGGCCGGGGACTGATCGGGGCGCTTGCGGCCGTTTCGTCAGTTCTTCCGGACAAAACATATGAGTGTCTTGCCTATCGAAAGGCTGAGATGTCCGGGACCACCCGGATCTATGAGGATGAGGGATTTTTTATCGCGGAGGAGAAAACGGCCCCGCATACCTGGGACACTGTTGACTTTATCCGCAGAGAGATCGTCTGTGTTCCTCATGGAAAAGACCCGGTATTATACGGGATCCGCGGGGAAAGTTCCGCATGGGTGCAGGAAGCGGCCCGGTATCTGAAAACGGAAGAGCCGGCATTTTCCCGAATCTGGGAGACGAATCAGGGAACGGACGCCCATCTCCTTCCTCTTCCGGACGAAGGGCCGGCGGAAGGCGAATCCTACCGGTTTTCAGGGGTCGTGGAGTCAGCGCCGAAAACGAACCGCGGAGGTCATGTGCAGTTTACGATCTTTGCAAGCGGGGTGAACATCTCCGTGTTTGCTTTTGAACCGACCAAATATTTCCGGAACGCGGTCCGCGAACTTGCCTGCGGGGATCGGATCACCGTCTGCGGAAGTTTCCAGAAAGGGGTCCTGCATCTGGAAAAGTTCCGGCCGGAACATCTTGCCGGACAAAAGATGCGGGTCTCTCCCAAGTGTCCGGTCTGCGGAGGAAGAATGACCTCGGCCGGAAAGGACAAGGGATACAAATGCCGGGAATGTTCTGCAAGAGTCCGCGAGGTGCCGGATCGTTCAAGACCTCTTCAGATGAGATGGTATGAAGTTCCGCCGGGATCCAGACGCCATCTGGCAAAACCTGCTGTCAGAATGGATGGAGAGGGCGTTCAATCTTCATAAAAAAGGAGAAAGAGGGAGAAAAAAGAAGATTATCCGGTGATGTAATCATCGGTCCTGACCCAGGCCGCTGCTTCCACCGGCAGAACAAAGATCCTGCCGTCTCCTTTTTTCCCGGTCCGTGCATGTTCACGGATGATCTTTATCAACACCTCTACATCTTTGTCCGGGACGACGATCTCGAGTTTGGTCTTCGGGAGGGTCTTCACCTGCATTTTGCCGGCTCTGTACTGAAGACAGACACCACCCTGTTCACCGCGCCCGAGGACATCGGTGATCGTGACTCCCGGGATGTTGTTCTGTTCAAGTGCATTCAATACCTCATCCACCTTTTCCGGGCGAATGATCGCTGTTATCATTTTCATGTTGTGAAACCTCTTTTGTGCTTATGCCTGTTCTCCGTGCTGAGCAAGGTCCATACCGATGTACTCCTCATCCTCTGTGACCCGGAGTCCCATGGTCTTGTTGATGATCCATCCAAGGACAAACGTCAGCCCGAATGCATACACCATCGCGATAACCGCGTCAAGGACCTGGATACCAAACTGCTGTATGTTTCCTTCCAGAAGTCCCCCGACTCCGCAGATCGCGGAGACGGCAAAGACCCCCGTCAGAACTGCCCCGGCAAAGCCGCCCATCCCGTGGATAGCCCAGGCATCCAGCGACTCGTCGAGTCCTTTCTTGATCCGGAAGGTAAGAGCCGCGTAACAGACGACTGCTGTCAGAACACCGATCAGCATCGCGCCGATCACGTTCACATATCCTGCTGCCGGGGTGATCCCGACTAAACCGGCTAATGCTCCCGAGATGAAACCAAGGGAGTTCGGTTTTCCGCTCTTCCAGGAAAGGGCCATCCAGGTAAGAGCACCGGTGGCGGCGGAGGCTGCCGTCACAAGAAATGCACTTGCAGCCAGTTCATTTGCCGCAAGGGCAGAACCTGCGTTGAACCCGAACCAGCCAACAACCAGGAACATTCCGCCGATAAGCGTCATCGGGATGTTGTGAGGGGTAAACATATGTTTGCCGTACCCGACCCGCTTTCCGATCACCAAAGCAAGGGCGAGTGCTGCGAATCCTGAACTTATGTGGACGACCGTTCCTCCGGCAAAGTCAAGGGCGCCGAGCTGTGCGGCCCATCCGCCTCCCCACGCCCAGTGGGCAAGTGGAGCGTAGACCAGTGTCAGCCACAGAAGACCAAAGACTATGTAGGAGGACATCTTCACCCGTCCGACGATACCTGATGTCAGGATCGCCAGTGCCAGACAGGCAAACATCATCTGGAAACAGACGAACAGAATATCTGGTATCCCGCCTGTCACTCCATCGATCGGGATCCCGGACAAACCTACGTAGTCCAAAGACCAGCCGATCACGCCGCCCACATCGCCGCCGAAGGCAAGCGAGTAGCCGATGATGATCCACTGAACTATTCCAAGGGCAAGAGCCACAAATGACAGCATCATCGTTGAGATGACGTTTTTCTTCCTTACCATTCCGCCATAGAACAGCCCGACTGCGGGAACCATCATCAACACTAATGCTGCTGAAATGAGAACCCAGGCTGTTGCACCAGTATCAAGATCCATGAGTAATTCACCTAATCAGCACAACCAAATACAAATAACCCGAAAAACAGTCCCGCCCAATACCGGTGGTGGTTCCCCCACCACTCCCGGAGACCGAACTGTATTCCGGATTTTAAGTGGTGTTGATGTGCAGTTTTATTATATGTGTTCCTGATATAAAATGATATGCTCCATGTTAACAAGTGTCACAGTAGCACAGAATTAATAACCATTTAGAGGACATACAAATTAGCCAGATGACACTGGAAGAGAAAATCACCTTTTATTCCCGGGAAGATGCAGCAGCATTTCAGAAGTATCTCCGGGAGAAGGGATGTCCGTCACGGATATCTGTTGAACACAGCTTTTCGGGCACGCCGTATTTTGAGGGGACGATCGCGTCGATCCTGCATCTCATCGAGCTGATCGAGGCCAGAGAGCAGGATGCCGATCTGGATGAGCTGAAATCTGATCTGCTTTCACGCAGAAAAACCCTGGAGGAGTTTTTCGCATCACACAAAGCCGGTGATTCTCTGACGGAAGCAACGCCGTCGCAGCTTCTCGCGCAGGCGGAGTCCATCGACGCGATGGGCGAGGATGTGCAGAAACAGGCTTCCGATAAGTTCATGAATGCATTGATGATCCTTGGGACCCTGGAAGACAACGATCTTCTGGAAGTTTCTGAGGAAAAGGAGTGCTACACGCTTCTTGCAACAAAGGATCCAAACGAGCTCCGCGTAATGTATGCCTATACAGACTTCAGCGGGGTAACGGAAGAGGATCTGAAAGAGGCGGGGATCACCAGCCATATCAGGACCTCATCGGCTACTGAGTATATCATAACGGCCGGCGCGGAACTTCTCTTCGTTTCCGATATTGAGGATCTTGCAGATCTTCTGGATCATATGGATGTTGAGGATGACGAAGCTGCGCGGTTTGTGGACGCGGTCTTTTTCAAGCAGGCTTTGATCGGGAAGATCCATGCACTTGTTGCAGAGGGGAAGCAGAGCGAAGCTGATCTGCTCGCCGCGTTAGATGCCCCGGCATTTCCGCTCGAAGGGACGGATGATGTGATCTCCTTTGATATTTCAGCCGAGTATCTGTCCGGAGTCGTCTCAGACCTGAGAAAACAGGGTGTTCTCTCAGGGAAAGACGGTAAGATTAAAAGCAGTTAACGTCATATAATACTGTTAGGTGGGGGATGTGGAGTACAAAGCAGTGTGGATACTGCTGCCCTCACCAATTGTTCAGTAAGCATTTTTTTTATATTTTTTCGCGTTGTTTTTCCATCCTGATTTTACCATGACGGAAAGATTAATCAATCTTGATTTCCATTGTTAGATTGTATCACGATTTTTTACATTTCACGGCGAGCTTCCGGCTTTGGCTTGGCGGTAAGAAGCAAAAAGGTGTGAAAAAGTCGGTGAATGGATGGCTTAATCGGGAAGCACAGGCTTCTATCGGCAGTCTGCAGGGGGAGAAGACAGCTGTATTATGAACAAACGACCCAGCTCCAGGATCAGGAAAGGAAAGACCATGACGTCCGCGACGATCATTCTGATAGCTCTGCTTATCCTGATAGTTATTGGTCTGGCGAGTACGGGGGTGCTGAGTACAAACCTGTTTGTACAGAATCCGATGCTGAAAAAGGATGTGGGGGCGGAGGTTTCTGTTGTCGGTGAGGATGTGGTGGTTTTTATCGCCTGCGGGGAGGATGCGGCGGATCTTTTGGAGGTCATCATCTGTATCGAGGGGTTGAGGCTTTCGGATGAGGAGGCACGTCAGGCCGTTGTCAATAATACATGTACATTTTCGGGAGCTGCCCGCGGGATTGCGGGGGAGCGGGATGTTTCGATGAAAGGCGTTTTTTCCGACGGGTCGGTTTCGTCGATCCGCTGCTCAAAACTGAACTGCGTGTGATGAACGGCCGGTGCAGGTGGACGAAAAACACGCATACAATCCTGCATCACTCGCTAAATACAGCTTAAAATCAAAAAATAATACATATTATGCATCAGACTGATGATGGGTTGCCCTTCACACCCTCACTCCTCTGTCCAGCATCCCCGGGATCTATCCTCACCCTGCCAAAAACAAGACATACCTATATGGGCATACCCGACCAACCTTATCCAGCAAAAGGTCAAAATCATGCATAAACATTGTAGCACCCAGGTCAAGCAGTTTATCCCACGCGGCGATATGACCGTAAATGAACTCGTCTGTGAGATGGGAAAAGCAGGAGCATACAACGGAGGAAGCCTCTTCCACGCCGTTGAAGTCTATGAAAAAATGCTCTCTGATCCTGACATGACCAAATTCTTCGCTCTTTCCGGGGCAATGGTCCCGGCCGGGATGGGAGGGATAGTATCAACGCTGATAGAAAAAGGTCACATCGATGTGCTGACCTCGACGGGGGCCAACCTCACTCATGACGTTATCGAGGCGATCGGCTGTCACCACTATCACGGCAAAGCCGAGTGCGATGACGTCGAACTCAGAAACGATGAAGTCAACCGGATCTACGACGTCTACCTGCCAAACGATGCGTTCGAGGATCTGGAAGAGTTCATTCAGGATGTCTACTGCGGACTTCCGGAAGCGCCGATCACGATCAGCAGCCTTCTGAAAACGATCGGTCAGGAGCTCGACACCGGAATTCTTGCAGCGGCGGCAAAACATGACGTTCCCATCTACTGCCCGGCATATCAGGACTCAGTGCTTGGTCTGCAGTACTGGATGTTCTCCCAGTTCCACAAAAAGACGATCCTTGACGCGATCGGCGATATGCATGTTCTCATGAATCAGGTTTTCAATGTGAAAAAGGCCGGCGCGGTCTTAGTTGGCGGCGGCGTCCCGAAGAACTTCACGCTTCAGAGCATGTTGATGACTCCAAACGATTTCACCTATGTTATTCAGCTCACCGGAGACCGCCCCGACCTTGGCGGACTTTCCGGAGCGACCCTTGACGAGGCAAAATCCTGGGGCAAGATCGGAGAAGGAGGGACCGGCGTTACCGTATACGGCGATGCCACAATAACCCTCCCGATCCTTGCTGCAGCAACGCTGGAACGGCTGGAGGGAAAATAAATGGCTGAACTTCTGCTCGCCCTTGATGTGAAAGGGAGAGAAGAGGCGATCCGCGTAGCTTTGGCCTGCGAAGGGGAGCTGGATGCGATTAAAATCGGCTACCCCCTGATCCTTTCAACCGGCATGGGAATCGTAAAAGAGCTGGCAAAAGCCGATATCCCGGTGATTGCCGATTTCAAAGTTGCCGATATCCCGAACACCAACTCGCTTATCTGCGAAGAGGTGTTTGCGGCAGGATGTTCAGGGATCATTACCCATGCATTCTGCGGATCGGATTCTCTTCAGGCGGTCGTGGACGGAGCTCACGATCACGGGGGAAGCGCTTTTGCGGTCTGTGAGATGAGTCACCCGGGCGCTCTGGATTTTCTGAGCGGGGCAAATGCCGAAAGAATGGCAAAAATGGCAAAGGAGGCCGGAGCAGACGGGATCATCGCTCCGGCCACAAGACCGGACCGTACGGCGGTCCTGAGGTCGGTCATCGGCAGTTCGATGAAGATCTACTCGCCCGGGGTCGGTGCTCAGGGAGCACAGCCGGAAGATGTAAAGAAGTATGTTGACGGAATCATCGTCGGCCGCGCGATCTACGAAGCAGCCGATCCGGGAAAAGCTGCACACGGGTTCCGTGTGCGTGCTCTCTGATTTTTTTCAGGCTGACCCGCAGGGGCTGCCTCAGCCGGGGCGTGGTGAACCGACAGGTTCTCCCTTAGCTGAGCAAGTCGAAAGACTTGCGGGCAAATCTCCGATTTCCGACCTTCGTGTTATTTTATCGCGAGTCTCATCTATCCGCATCCAACCCTGCTGATTCCAGAATTGAATCCACACTGCCGCTTCCCTTTCTCCTTATTTTCTCGGGAAGTATGACAGCAGATCCCACGCCAGGGACTCCGCCTTCTTCTCATTCGTCATCATCGTATCCAGACGGTGAGCTCCCGGCACTTCAATTGCCGAATCCTTGATATCCTGAATAAACAGATCCACAACATCCTTATAGACCTGCCATGTCCCGTAGGATGTGGATTCATAGCCCCACGCTTTCATCAAAGCGGCGGCAGGCCCGCTGACCGGCCGGTTCCCGATAAACGGACTTACCGCCACTGTGAACTTTTTCTGCAGAGCTTCGCGAACACCTGCGCACTCAAGGATCGGGCCGATACTCGTCACCGGGTTTGACGGGCCGATAATAACGCCGTCACTTTCTTCGATCGCCGCGATCACTTCGGGAGTGGTTTTCAGCTGTGAACCGTCGGCAGTTTTTCTCACGACCCCCTTGATCTCCACATTCCCGCGTCTTTTCACCCAGTACTCCTGATAATGCATCAGGGAATCATCCTCGCAGACAACATAACTCGTCACCTCCTGATCCGACATCGGGAGGATCCTGGCTGAAACACCGTAGCCTTTCGCGATCTTCTCTGTAGCCTTGGTCAGACTCATTCCCTGCCGCAAAAACTCCGCACGGGCGATATTTGTTGCCCGGTCCCGGTCTCCAAGCGGCAGCATCTCCGTATACCCAAGTTTTTCCATTGCATGGAATGTTTCAAAAGAGTCCCCCCGGATCCCCCACCATGATTCGGTGTTCAAAAGTCCTGAAAACAGATATTGGACCGTATCGATATCAGGAGAAACATACAGCCCAGACATCCGGATATCCTCTGCAGTATTCACGACGACCGTGATCTCGTGATCGCGCAGGATCTGCCGAAGACCCCGGATAAGTTTGGGCGTTCCTGTACCGCCGGAAAAAACAGTAATCATGCTAAAGGGGATTGGACGGGGGAGGTTAAGAAAATTATGGATTCGAAGGGAGTTTTGCTTTCAGTGCGGAAACGAACTCATCCTTCCCGGCAGCCCCTGCAGGAATGATTGCTCCCTGCAGAGAATCCACATAGATATACACCGCCCCGTTTTCTGTCACGATATCCCTTACCGATGAATACGGCGATACAGAAGCATTTGGCCCGATCGAAAAATGCATCCCGTCCTCTTCGAGAGACAGCACGGCCTGCATCTCCCAGGGAGCGTTTGACCTGCCTTCACGCAGATACTTTCTCAGATTTTTGTCGATGATCTTCCAGTAGAATTTCGGGTAGATCCAGTAGATCAGAACGGCCGTGATCACCCCGCCGGCGACCCCTGCCCAGATGTAGGTGAATCCGGAAAAGGTCACGGCAAGCAGGACCGGCAGAAAAAAGAACACTCCCGCCATATACACGCGTGAACGTGCAAACTGGGATCTCATGGAAGGAGAACGGGCGTAATGGGATTTATTGAACGCGATATAATCGTTCTCGGTTAACGTATACTCCAGACGCATTACCATTCGGTGGGTTTTGGAGATACAAGAAGTTTCCCAAAAAAATTACTGATGTGCCGGTGAGATATGCCGGCAGCAGCAGGAGCATTCATTTTTGATATCAAGAGGGAACGTCCCGCCCGAACACGCCATACACAGATCCTCTGCAGGAATGCCGATAGAAGCCACGAGATCCTCGGTCGATACATACTTTAATGTCGTTGCATGGATCTTTTCGCGGATCGACTCCAGATCAAGACCCGCCGCGATCAATTCTTCCCGGGTCGGAAGATCGACCCCGAAGTAGCACGGGGCAACGATTGGCGGCGAACCGATCCGGAGATGGACCTCATCCGCGCCGAAGTCTTTGACCATATCAACGATCCGAAGGGATGTCGTTCCTCTGACGATACTGTCATCCACCAGAATGACCGACTTCCCGGTCACGTGACGGCGGACCGGGTTCATCTTCATCCTCACCGCATTTTCCCGGAGATTCTGTGCCGGCATAATGAAGGTCCTGCCGACGTATCTGTTTTTCAGCAGACCTTCGATATACGGGATCCCGGACTCGGATGCATAGCCGGTAGCAAACGCAATGCCTGAATCAGGCACCGGAGAGACAAGATCGGCTTTGGGCGGATTTTTTGCAAGACACGCCCCGATTTTTCTTCTGGCGTCATACACAAGCACCCCGTCGATGACCGAGTCGGGTCTGGCGATATACACATATTCAAAAACGCAGTATGCTTTATGATCCGACTCCATGACCTGACGATGGCTCACCCCGTCTTCTGTTATCGTCAGAAGTTCGCCTGGACAAACATCCGCCTCAAACACGGCTGAAAGGATATCGAGAGCCACACTCTCGGAAACTACGACGTGTCCAAATCCGGTCTTTCCAAAACACAGAGGTTTTGTGCCGAGAGGATCGCGGAACGCATACAAAACGCCGTCCAGGACCGCGACCCCGGCATAGGCGCCGGAAAGCCGTATCATGGTATTTACAAATGCATCCTCTGCAGATGCGCCGGATATCAGTTCATGGGCGATCATCGCGGCGATCAGTTCAGCATTGGTCGTTGTGGAAAAAATGTGTCCCTTCCCCTCATACTCATTTCGAAGCGTCTCACGGTTGATCAGGGCGGCAGAAACGGTAATGGAAAGTTTGTGGTTTTTGAAGGTAAAATTCAGAGGCTGGATATTTTCTGTCCTGCCCCGATGTGCTTTCTGAGTGTATAGCACCTGTCCCACTCCCACATTGCCGGCAAGTCTGCCCAGGATCTCTTCACAAAACACTTCGGAAAGTTGGCCGGGCCCTTTATGCATAGAAAATGCCTGCCCGTCAAAAGTAGATATGCCTGCTGCTTCCTGTCCTCTGTGCTGGAGGGCATGAAGAGCATAATAAAGGGGGTAAGCGACACCTCGGGAGTCGATGATGCCTGCAATACCGCTCATATTACAACCTTTTTAGTTATCTGCTGCTTTTTTCGTCCAGTTGTACCCGCGGATCTTTGAGCTTTTGCCAAAGCCGCATGATGAACATACACCGTGCCGTGCGTGCATAGACTGCTTGCCGCAGCGGCGACAGATGATATGGGAATGTTTATTTTTCAAACCCATTGATGGTGTGCCTTTTGTCATTGTTACTTCACCTCGATGTTATTCTACAGACGGAGAGATGTATATTACGTTGTCTCCGCGCACGATCAGTGTGCCGAGTTCAACGATACCGTTTTCTCCTTCTTCCTCTGCCTTGTCAAGAACCAGGTTCATGTGAACATCGTATCCCTGAAGAACTCCACGGATCTCCCGTCCACCTTTCAGTGAAATGATAACCGGCTGGCGGTTCAGAACCTGATCTAAAATTTCAAGTGGTCGCTTTGTCATTGGATTACCTCTCGTTAACTCTCAGGGAGAGAGTCCGAAACGAAAACCGCAGGCAGGATCTGCCGCGCAAACACAAAAGCCTCGGCTTTCATGCTGGTTTCGGACGTCACATAAGCCTAAGACTCATGGACGAGTGCTTAATGTATACGCCACTGAAACACATAAAGATAGCGGGAAACGAACCGTGAAGTCAGGCGCCCGGGAACAGAAAATATATGAAAAAATCTCCCGTCCGGGTTCTCAGGTCCCCCTCTGGTCAGGCACGGAGTCTATTTACTTTCACGCGCCAAATGATACAATAACCTATGGCAGACCTTATCATCAAAAAACGCCACGCCATCAAAAAAAGTCAGCTTGCAGCTTTGATGACTAAGCTTAAAGACAGTATCGGGGAAGATGCAGCATTGTATGAAGCTCCGATGATCGAGATCGCGGAAACTGCATCGAAGTTCAGCATTTACATCATCGACAAAAAACCGCTCATCATGGAAAAGGATGACTGGGCGTTCCCCACACTGCGCGGAGCTGTCTCCCGTCCGTTTGCCGGCAGACGGATCGTCGTCGATATGGGGGCGATCCCTTATATGATCAACGGCGCAGACGTGATGCGTCCAGGCATCGTTTCGGTCACGGATGATGTTAAAGCCGGTCAGCCGGCCCTCGCCGTTGACGAAAGCCATGACAAACCCCTCGCCGTCGTCCTTCCACTCTATGATGCAAAGGATATCATCGCGCTTGAGAAGGGAAAGGCGGCCAAAAATCTCCATTACATCGGCGATGAGCTCTGGAACATGGAGATCTAGAGGGCTCACACAGATAGAATTAAATAACCAACAACTAAACTATTTTTCATATGGGATTTCTTGACGGAGTATTTGGCTCAAAGGATAAAGCGATCGATGAAGATACCTACATGAAGCTTGACCTGCAGGCATACGAAGGGGCGGTCGGAGAGAACGAACCGGCAACGATGTATGTCAAGGTCGCAAGCGTCAGTGATATCAAAGATTGTCCGAAGATAAAAGACGAGATATATAATGGAAATATTGTCATCATCGATATCACCAAACTGAAACTCGACAAAATCATGTTCGACCGCGTGATGGGTGACCTTCGTGCCGTTTCCCGCGATGTGAACGGCGATATCATAGGACTTGGCGATCAGCGCTATGTGATCGTTGTTCCGACCGGTGTTCGTATCTCCCGCGAGAAACTCGGCGGGTACTAATACCCGATGCGCCAGGTAGTGCCATCCCCCTGTCCTGACTGCGGAGAGGAGATCGAATATATCTATGATACGGAAAACATTCCGTATTTCTCCGACATTCTCCTTATCTGCGGTGTCTGCAGCTGCGGCTTTAAGATCGTCGACACGATGGTTTTGAACGATCATGAACCGAGCTGCTGGGAACTGAAGGTCGAGACGCCGGCAGATCTCGACGCCCGCGTCGTCAGGAGCATGCAGGGAGAGATCGATATCCCCGAGTTCGGCATAAATATCCATCCGGGTCCGGCATGCTTCGGTTTTGTCTCAAACATCGAAGGTGTTCTTGAACGTGCAGAGGATGCCGTAAGACGTGCCGCGATCTCCTGCGAAGGAGATGAGATATGCCGTGCGGCCGAACTTATGAAAGAGATCGAAAAAGCACGAAGATCCGAGTTCCCATTTACCGTCGTCATCACTGATCCGAGCGGAAACTCAGGCATCGTTTCCTCTAAAGCAAAAAAGACCAAACTCGATATTGAGCCGGAACAGAACGGATATTCCGTCAAACCGCTCGCATAACCCAACATGGATAATCCCCGATACATCCCGAACGCTGAGGAGATGAAACGCCTCAGCGCTTTTTTAAAGATACGCAGCATTCCCGAACTTGAAAAACAGACAGTCTCCTACATCGAAAAGGTGACCGGCAAATCATGGAACGATGAGACGGTCCTTGAAAAGATCCGAAATGCGGTCCTTGCCCAGAAGGAGTCATACTGGAAAGAGGGGGGCAAAAAAAGTGTTTCCTACAAAGGAGCATACAGTGTTCTCGGCTATATGGCTTATCAGATGCCGGGCTATGTGCAGGAGTTCACCGAGTTTTTTGCAGGACTCGTTACTTCTGGTCTGATTCGAAAACATGTGAAGATCTTAGATATCGGATCAGGACCCGGGACCGTTTCGATCGGGATCGGCCGTGTTCTGTCCTGTCTGGATGATATGACGGCCGAGATCACGTCTGTTGAGTATTTCGAGACCCATATCGAGGCATATCAGGCTGTCGTGCCCGCTTTTCTGGCAAACGCAGGCGGGAAAGTCACCGCAAACAAACCGCTTGCCCTGGATATCACAAAAGATATCCCCGAAGGCGAGTTTGACCTGATCGTCTGCTCGAATGTTATCAACGAAATGAGCGGGCTTGACCCGGAGCAGAAAGCTGATCTTGTTTTAGCCCTGTCGAAGCGTCTTGTCTCTGACGGAAATCTTGTGATACTCGAACCCGCTGATCTGACGAATGCATCGATGCTTCGCGATCTCTCCCGCGATGTGAAGAGGAAGGGTCTTACGATCTATGCTCCCTGTAATGATCTGCGGGGCGTGTATTGTACGGTCTCTCCCTGCTGGTCGTTTCGGTCTTATGCCGATATCAAACCAACGGAGCTGATGTTTGCTCTCGGCGGTGCTGATGAGAAGTTCAGGTTCGTGAACACGGATGTGAAGTTTTCGTATGCGGTCCTTCGAACGGATGGTCACAGGAAATGCGGATATAAGGTCCCTGCGGAGGCGAAGCGGGCGAGACTTTCCCAGCTGAAGAAGCATCTGGAAAAACGGATCCATATCACGGTTTCCGTTATGTCGGCCGACATCGGCGATTCGAAAAATTATCTGTTTCTTGTCTGCGACGGGACGGGGACGACGCCGACGTATCTGGCGCTGCCGGCATTCCACCGGACGCCGGAGCATGAAGCGCTGCTTACGGCGTCGTATGGTTCGGTGGTTGCAGTCGATTCGGTGCTTGTCAGATTCAACAAGCAGCAGAATGCCTATAATCTGCTGATGGGCAGGGAGAGTTTTACGCGAATGATCGCGGGGACCCCGACGGGAAATAAAGCGCCGGATAAGATCGCCCTTCTCAAAGAGAAGTACGGGAAGAAGCCTTCGCCGAATTACCGCGGGAAGAAGACGGGGAAGCCTGCGAATAAGAGATAGGGTTTTCTCTCCCGTATTTTCCGATTTTTTTCTCTGAGGATACTGCAGCCTCGGCAAATTGAAGTGTGATGGTTGCATACTATTTGGGTATGAGAAATATTGTCATCGTCGGGATGTTCCTTTTCGCCGTTGTTTTTGCGGCCGGATGTATGATTCCCGCAGCAACGCCTGATCCGCTTGTCGGAACTTGGAGTGCGGATGATCCGGAGCAGTTCAACTCAACCAGTTTCATCTATGATTTCCATGCGGACGGTACCGGGAATGCCTTCGAGACGTATGAAGATCCTGAAGAGATCACTGATGTGTACAATCTTACCTGGAAATCTACCGGGAACGGGACCTATGAGGCGGTTACTCAATCTCAGCTGATTTTCTCAGCAGATGGGAAGGTCTTTACCATTTTAGGCGACGGGTCCGGCACCCGGTTCATTGGAGACGGTTTTATCGGTGTCTGGACGATGGATACGCCGGATGAGTCTGACGGCGTGCTCTATGAGGGGAAGTTTACCTTTTATGAAAATAAGTCCGGATCTTTTTCCTGGTATTATCAGAATAATGCCACTCTGGAGTCCAGTTATCCGCTCGTGTGGTCGGTAGAAAACGGTGTTTACTATTATTCGTATCCAGATGATCTTTTCACGCTGACGCTTGGAGCAGACGGGGTCCTTACGGAGAAATGGGGTAATAGCTTCTATACCTATACCAGGGTATAGGAACCACTTTTTTTTGATTTTTTCTGAGGAGTTACGCGGCGTGATCCCAACCGAAAAAACTGACGTACGGGTAAGATGTACTGCGATTTCGTGTAGGGTATTCATGGGGATACACGAGAATTCCGCCGCGGTTATTTCCGGTTGTTTTTTTCTCATGTATCCACACCAAGTCATCTCCCTTCCGAATTGAATCGAGACTAACAATGCGTAAGTCCTATTAATATTGGAAATAGGTATGCCCTATAAAAAAAAGTAAAAATCAGGTGATCTCCACGCCTTTCAGCGTGACTTTGTGTTCCTCGATCACACTGCCGACGACCTTTGCTCCTTCCACCATAGAAAGGACCGTCTCCACGCTCTCTTTCGGCACGATGAACGCAAAACCCATACCCATATTGAAGGTCCGGTAAAGCTCGTTCATCTCAAGTTCGCCTTTTTCGGCGATCCATGCTAAGATCTCCGGGACCTCGAGCGGATCTTCGAATGCAAAACCATAGCTGGAGATCCGCAGGAAGTTCAGCAGACCTCCGCCGGTCACATGGCACATCCCGTGAACGACCGCTTTGCTGCAGACATCCAGAACTTCCGAGTAGATCCTTGTCGGAACAAGCAGCGCCTCGCCGACGGTCCTCCCGGACGGAAGGACCGCTGCATAGCCGCCGTTTTCCTCAGCGACTTTGCGTGCGAGCGTATAGCCGTTCGAATGGACCCCGGTGCTTGCAACACCGATGATGACATCTCCCGGAGCGACCTTCTCGCCCGTAACGACCTTATCCTTCTCCTGAACGCCAAGACAGGTTCCGGCAAGATCAAGCCCGTTGATCATTCCCTTCAGCGTCGCGGTCTCTCCGCCCACGATATTCACGTTCGAAAGGCGTGCTCCCTCGTTCAGACCGACCCCGATCTGGATCATCTGCTCGGTATCGATGCCTTCGGTCGCGATATAATCGACGAACGCGATCGGCTCGATGTTCATCACATACATATCGTTCACGTTCATCGCCATACAGTCGATCCCGACCGTTGTCCAGTCGCGAAGATCGTCAGCGATCCGCATCTTGGTTCCGACCCCGTCGGTGCAGAGCGAAAGGACCCTGCTGCCGAAATCGATCATCCCGGCAAAGTGTCCCACCCCGCCGACCATGCCGTGTTCACCGTTGCGTCTGAAACTCAGCTGACGGATCAGGGATTTCACCCCGTCGGCCTCAAGGTTGATGTCGACCCCGGCCTCTTTGTACGAATATTTTTTTGTCATAGGTCCTCTTTGTCAAGATCATACTCTTCATGGATCGCTCTTACTGCACGGATCCCGTCCGCCTCCTTAACCACAAACGAGACGTTCACCTCTGACCCCTGCGAAATCATCATAACATTGATCTTTGCAAGACCAAGGCCGTGGAAGATCCGGTAAAGCGTGCCGGGAGTTCCCGCCATTCCTGCGCCGACCACTGAAACCACGTTCACATCCTTTGCAAACATGTACTCGCGGATGAGTCCTCTGTTTTTGATCTGGATAAGAGCCTTATTTGCAGCATTTACCTGCTCTTCCGTGATGATCAAAGAGATGTTCATCTCAGACGAACCCTGACTGATGAGCATCACGTTCACGCCTGAAGCCGCAAGCGACGTGAAGATCTCGCCGGCCACTCCCGGTTTTCCGGCAGCAAATCCGCTGATGCTTATCATGCAGCTGTTTTTGATCAGGGAAACGGCCTTCACGATGCGTTTATCGGCATGGCTTTCCTTGATGACAACGGTTCCCGGATGGGTCGGGTTGAAGGTGTTTTTGACATAGACCGGGATGTTCTTCTCCATCGCCGGGAGCAGAGCACGCGGGTGGATGACTTTTGCGCCAAAGTAGGACATCTCCATCATCTCAAGGAACGAAAGCGAGTCGATCACGCGTGCCTCCGGGATCAGTCTCGGGTCGGTGGTCATAACGCCGTCGACATCCGTCCAGATGATGATCTCTTCAGCATCGATCCCCGCTCCGATGATAGCGCCGGAGTAGTCCGATCCGCTGCGTCCAAGGGTAGTTACCGCTCCTTCGCCTGAACATCCGGCAAATCCCTGGATCACCGGGACCTGAGCGCCGAGCTTTGACCCGATACGATCCATGATCCGGGGATAGCTTTCCGGAAGAGCCGTTGCTCCGCCGTGAACGCCGTCGGTGAGGATGCCCGCATCGCAGCCGCTGATCTGAAACGACGGGATCCCTGCCTGGCGCAGAGCCGCCGAGACGATCGGTGCCGAGAGTTTTTCACCAAAGGAGATGATATAGTCCCGGGAACGCGGAGTGAGCTCCCGAAGATTATTGACGGCGATGAGGATATTTCTGAGCCGCTCGAGCCGTATATCTATGTGGGCCGTGACTTCATCGATATAATCCGGAGCAACGGTCCGGAGTGCCGTCAGGTGCCGTTCTCTAAGAGAAGAGATGAACGTATCCAGATTTTTCTTGTCAGTACAGCTGACAATCCCTTCCGCCGCCGTGATTATCTGGTCGGTGACTTTCGTCATTGCTGAAACTACAACAGCGATTTCATTACCTTCCTCACGGGATTTTTTGATGAGATCAACGACTTTCGCGATACATTCCGCATCGCCAACCGATGTTCCACCGAATTTCATTACGAGCCGCATCTTATTGGTAGCACCTTTGAGTGATTGTGTAGATTATGGGTCGTAGCAAGAGATATACTCTGCGGGAGGGGGGTATCACCCCTGGTTTCCCCGCTACTCGTCAATGATTTTTCTGATAAGTCCCATCACGCTTTGCTTCTGTTTTCTTTTGACCCGGGAAAGCCGGTTGACTGCCGGAGGAGCATTCATCTCCTCCTCGAGCCGTGCGTTGATCTCGTCAAAGATCCGTTTGTAGGCGGTACAATGCGGGTCGACGCCCTCAAGCGTCCCTCCGGTGGGCGCGATCGCGTTATACGGGCATCCACCTCTGCAGTAGGAGATATGGGCGCAGTCTTTGCATGCGGTATCTACAAACTCCTTGAATGCGAGCATCCGTTTGCCTGCATGGCTCTCCATCAGGGTCTCGATCGACGGCGCATCTCTGACATGCCCCATCACCCACTCCGGCATGCCGATGAACCGGTAACAGGGATAGATCTCCCCGTCGGGTCCGACGGCAAACGTCGTCCCCATGCAGTCTGCATAGGTGCAGACGCTTCCCGCTCTGGTAAACACGCAGCGGCAGAGGTCGTTGATGTTCATGATCTCGATCTCGCTTGAATGTTCGATGGCTTCGTCCAGAAGATAGACCAGCAGCTCGCCGTACTCTTCGGGAGCGAGTGTCCATGCATTGGGGTTATCTCCTTTCAGTGAAGGGAGGGCCGGATGGAGTTTCATGACCCAGCCATTTTCTTTGAAGAAGTTGATGATCTCGTCCTTCTGCTTCACGGAAGAGTTGGTAAACGTGCAGATGAACCTGACCAAAAGTCCGTGATCCGCGGCGATCTTATAACCGGCAAGGCAGCGTTCATAGTATTCATCTCCCCGCTGGTAGTTGGTCAGCTCCCTTGGTCCGTCGATGGATGAACCGATCGGGACGCGGTATTCAGCAAATATCTCAGCGAGTTCATCGTTCATGAGCCAGAGGTTGGTCTGGATGGCGAACTCAGGGGAGAGGTGCGGGAGTTCTTCGGTTATTTTCCGAAGGGCTTTCCGGTAAAATTCTGCGCCGGCAAGCAGCGGTTCTCCGCCATGGAACGTGAAGGTGACTCTCTGATCATGAAGAGGTTTGAGCCATCGAACGATGTCATCTATCGTGTCAAGCGTCATCCGCGGCGATTTTTCATCCGAACTCCAGCAGTATTTACAGTGCCCGGGGCAGCCGAGTGTTGGAATGATCATGACATGGAATGGATTTTTCATTGGTGTCACTACGTTTGTCATGATACATGTTTATTATTTTTGTCTGCACACAACTAGATACATGACAGCACAAAAAGTACTTCTCTCCACGAATCACGGGGATATCGTTCTGGAACTCCGTGAGGATATGCCGGTGACGTCCGGGAACTTTGCAAAGCTTGTGAAGGAAGGATTCTATAACGGGGTCATTTTCCACAGGATCATCGACGGGTTCATGATTCAGGGCGGCGATCCGACGGGGACCGGATGCGGCGGACCGGGTTATAAGATCCCGGATGAGTTCATGCCTGATAATAAAAACAGCAAGGGCACTATCGCGATGGCAAATGCCGGACCAAATACCGGCGGCAGTCAGTTCTTTATCAATCTTGCAAACAATAACTATCTCGATAAAGCCCACCCGGCGTTCGGGAAAGTGGTTGAGGGTATGGATGTTGTGGAAAAGCTGGGCAAAGTCAAGACCAACTACTCGGACAAACCCGTAGAAGAGGTCAAAATCGTAAAAGCGACCCTTCTTTGATTTTTTGAGATTTTCTAACAACCCAATTTTTTTAAGTAGGAGTTACGCGGTTCTTTTTTTCATCCATCCGCACTCCGCCCCCGCTGATTTGAGTCAACACCAGAACCGCCTAACTCCAATCTCAATTTCGTGCCGTTACCTTCTCAAAAATTGCATCTAAAATCAGGATTATATACTTTGTGATGCGAAGTATCACCTATGAACACAAAAATACAGCCCAAAACTGTGTATCTCATGCTCGGTTTTATCATCCTGTCTCTTCTTGCAGGATTTCTCGGGACTCTCGTTACGATCACCGGTCCTGACTCCTGGTTTGCCGTTGAACTGATCAAACCCGCCTGGCAGCCGCCGAACTTCCTGTTCGCTCCTGTCTGGACCACGCTCTACATCCTGATGGGTCTTGCAGCCGGCTACATCTTCGCGCAGGGCTGGGAGAAAAAAGAAGTAAAGATCGCAACAGTCGTATTCCTCCTCCAGCTCGGACTCAATGTCCTGTGGTCCTATATGTTCTTCGGCTGGCACCTCCTTCTGGGCTCCACGATCGAGATCATTGTGCTTTGGGTAATGATCTGTGTAACGATGTATCTCTTTTACAAAATCAAACCGGTCGCGGCATATCTGCTTATCCCGTATATCCTTTGGGTGACTTTTGCAACCGCGCTGACCGCCACCATCTGGATGATCAACTAGACAGCAAAAAACTCCTAACTTTTTTTTAAAAACGAAGGGCCAAGGCCGGGGGTCGAACCCGGGTCTAAGGATCCACAATCCTAAAGGATGTCCAGCTACCCTACCTTAGCCTGAATCTCTGTCTGCGCCGAACATGCGGCTCAAACACTCTAATAGATATGGTGTTTTCAGATATTAACATATCTTTTTTCCGCCGCCGGTATTTTGCCTCCCCCCTTTATATTAATAATCCTGCACTGCCAATAGATAATCACTATTTATCTCTGACAGGTCATCCGTCAGGGAATGGGGATTCAATATCATGGCAGAACACATCAGGACTCCCATCGTCTGCGTTTTGGGGCACGTAGATCATGGAAAAACATCGCTCCTCGACCGTATCCGCGGATCGAAAGTCGTCGCAGGTGAAGCGGGCGCGATCACCCAGCATATCGGGGCAACCCTGATCCCTTTCGACTCCATCGCAAAAATGAGCGGCGATCTGGGCAAACTGAAAACCAATGTTCCCGGACTCCTGTTCATCGACACGCCGGGTCACCACGCATTCACCACGCTTCGCGCAAGAGGCGGAGCTCTCGCGGATATCGCGATCCTTGTTGTCGACGTCAATGAAGGGTTCAAACAGCAGACGATCGAAGCACTCCAGATCCTGCGGAACTGCAAAACGCCGTTTGTCATTGCTGCGACCAAGATCGACAAGATCCCCGGCTGGCGGCCCGCGCCCAATGCCTCGTTCAAGGCATCATACAAAAACCAGAACGAACGGGTCCAGACCGAGTTTGAAAACCGCGTGTATCAGCTCGTCGGCAAACTCTCCGACATGGGGTTCAACTCTGAGCGGTTCGACCGGGTCACTGATTTCCAGAGAAACCTCGTCATCGTTCCGGTCAGCAGTATGACCGGCGAAGGGATCGGCGATCTTCTGATGATCCTGATCGGTCTTGCCCAGAGGTATCTGGCCGAGGGTCTCCAGACGACGATCACCGGTCCCGGGCTAGGTACCGTTCTTGAAGTCAAAGAGGAGAAGGGGCTTGGAACGACGCTGGATGTTATCCTCTACGACGGTATCATCAGTGTGGGTGATGAGATCGGGATTGCCGGCAGCGAAGGCGCGGTCTCGACCAAAGTCCGCGCTCTTCTTCAGCCCCGGCCCATGAAAGAGATCCTGATCGAAGATCAGTTCATGCGGGTCAAATCCGTCGTGGCGGCGGCCGGTGTGAAGATCTCCGCGCCGAATCTGGAATCGATCGTTGCGGGATCGCCGATCCGCGTGATCCGCGGCGACCATGATGCTGTTTTAGCGAAGATCGATGAGGAGATGCAGGAGATCAACATCACTCTCTCGGATGTGGGAATAAGTGTCCGGGCCGATACGATCGGTGCGCTCGAGGCCCTGTCCAATGAACTGAATGCAAAGAAGATCCCGATCATGCGCGCGAGCGTCGGTCCTCTATCCCGCCGCGACCTGATCGATATCAGTGTGATAAAAGAAGATCTGTTCAAAGCTGCTCTGTGTTTTAACGTTCCGCTCCTGCCTGACGCCGAGGTCATGATCCGTGACGGCGAGGTGGATGTGAAGATCTTTTCCAACCGTGTCATCTACAAACTCATCGACGAGTATCTTGCATGGCAGGATGAGATGATCCGTGCCAAAGAAGCAAAACAGTTTGAGACGGTGGTCCTGCCGGCCAAATTTTCCATCCTGCCGGGTTGTGTGTTTCGGATGAGCGGGCCGGCGGTCGTCGGCGTGCGCGTCCTGGGCGGGATTCTGCGCCCCAAGGTCAGTATTGCAACGCGTGAGGGAAAAATCGTCGGCGAGATCAAACAGATCAAGCTGAACAAAGAAACTGTCACCGAAGCAAAAGAGGGCGCAGAGGTCGCCGTTTCGATAGACGGGGTCACAATCGGGAGACAGATCGATGTCGGCGAGACGCTTTATGTGGCAATTCCCGAGCGGCATGTGAAGGTTTTGGAGACGGAAATGCTCTCGCATTTAAATGCAGGGACCGTCGAGGCACTTGAGGAGTACACCGGCATCTTCCGGAAAACACAGCCTTTCTGGGGCAAGTAGTATAAATGTGGAGATACTAAATATATGGGTACTTCGGCATCATAGATATCGAGGAGATGTGTATATACAATGGTAGACTTTAAGGTCGTACTGTCAGACCCGAAAACCGGTCTTTCGTACAAAATAGATGCAGCAGGCGCTGCAGCAGGCGCTCTTCTTGGAAAGAAGATCGGCACTGAGGTCGACGGAGCTCCGTTCGGCATGAGCGGCTATAAGATCACGATCACCGGCGGTTCAGACAAGACCGGCACTCCGGCACGCCCCGATCTTCCGGGTAACGGCAGACGCGGTCTTCTGATCAGCGATGGATTTGGTTTCAACGCAACCCACGACGGTGAGAGAAGAAGAAAAAGCCAGCGCGGAAATGAGATCGCCGCTGACTTCGTTCAGGTCAATGCAAAAATTACTGTTTACGGTGAAAAGCCGGTCGCCGAGATTTTTGCTGCAGCAGCAGAATAAATCTCAATATTTTTTTTTATTCGCCGATCCTTTTGATCAGATCGGCTTTGTATTTGTCATAAGAGACGTGATATTTTTTTGCAAGAAGGATTATCGCTGCTTCCGGGCAGATGAGGTTGTCAAACTGTTTTCGAATGCGTTCCATCTCGCCGGCGAGCTCTTTTTTCCCGATCTTGCTCGCGTCGGCGACGTCGTCAAGGAGTTTTTCCAGGCTGTCGGCTGTTTCACTTTCATCGATGACAAAGATCTCGTCCGTGGGGCGAAATCCAAGAGGGATCTTTTGTTCCCGCAGGTCTTCGCGCAATGAGTAGTCGCCGGTGCTTTCTTTTTTGATGAGGCCGGTTTTTTCCGCGATGGCGATGAGTTTTTTTGCTTTATCCAGACTCATCCATTTTTTATCCTGGGTGTAGTAGAAGATCAGATCGACCTGGCGAAGGTGATCGGCATTTCTGTGTCTGAATGGGGCGGAGACTGCAGTTTCGCGCTCGCTCATGCAAAAAGCTCCAGGATCATCTGTTTCAGTTCAGCTGAGGAGATGCCGGGGATCGCCGGGGATTTTGTGATGTAGATCTCGGTCGAGTTTCCTTTGTCGATCCCTTTGACGAGGAATTTTTGGTCGTTTAAGGGCATATGAGCGCTGGATCTGAGGATGGTGTCGGTGAGGATTATCTGCATGTCCGCTTCTTCGGTCACATCCTGCTCCAGGTGCGAGGTTTTACTGACCCGTTCGAATCCGAGCCGGTCATGTGCGATGAAGACGGAGATCTCACGCTTGAGAGGTCCGTTTGCTGTTCGAAAGTTGTCCTGCCGGTCGGCAAGTTTCGTCATTCCCTGGAGGTAGGCATAAAACGGCAGGGGGATGTCAAACATAAGATCGCAGGAGTGTGGGAAGAGGTATGATACGCGTCGCATACCAGAGTATTCGCCATTCGAATACATGAAGCTGTCTTAAGAACGGGAGTTAAAATGGTACTGGATTCAGGTCACACAGTGTAATCCCTGGAAAAAAATTATTCGGTCAAAATCACTTTACGATCATTATCGGGCAGGTGACACGAGAGGCCACTTTCTGGCTGACACTTCCGATGACTGCGCCTTTTATTGCGCCAAGGCCCCGGCTTCCGATGACCACAAGGTCTGCGTTCTCCTTTCCGGCGATATCGGTTATTTCCGCCGCCGGATCGCCAATGCCGACTTTCAGCGTATAGGGAAGGGCCTCCGCCTCGAAAAGATCGATCGTATCTTTGATTGCGATTTTTGCATCCTCTTCAAGTATTGAGTGAACATCGAAGTTTGCTTTTGCCATCCTTGACTGGGAAGGGGGATTGCTGAATATATATACGAGGATCACCTGTGAAGACAGTTGTTTCGCTAAACGTACTGCTTCACCGGCTGCCCGTCTGGCATTTTCTGACCCGTCGGTAGCTAACAAAATTTTCTCATACATGATATCATCACTCCGGTTTTACTTTCCCGTATATGTTCCTGCATATATTTTTTAAGAACTGGTCTAAAAGTTAATCTTTCTGCTATAAATAATGATTTAGTAATCAATATTTAATCGGACAAAATCATTAAATGTGTGTCTGGCAAATATAAATGGCACAACTGATATCCAATATTATAATGCATATTTTCTGTCAGTTTCTCGGGCAGGGCTCGGATTTCCAGACGATCTGATGAAATAAGTCCCTCCCGCGGCTGGCGCAGTCTTATCATATTGCCGGATTATCTATTATTACACTAGGAGGGTACTCTTTCATGAATGTGAAAAAAATAAAAGATGAATGGTTTTCAAATATACGGGGAGATACCCTTTCAGGAATAACCGTAGCACTCGCTCTGATCCCGGAAGCGATCGCATTTTCGATCATTGCCGGTGTTGATCCTATGGTTGGTCTTTACGCCTCGTTTTGTATTGCAGTGATCATTTCTATCACGGGCGGGAGGCCGGGAATGATCTCCGCGGCGACCGGTTCCATGGCTCTTGTCATGGTGGTTTTGGTTCGTGATTTCGGTCTGGAATATCTTCTTGCTGCGACCGTTCTGACCGGCATCATCCAGTTTGTTCTGGGTCTGTTAAAGGTGGGGCGTTTTATTTCTTTCATCCCGTACTCCGTCGTTCTTGGGTTTGTAAACTCTCTTGCGATCCTTATCTTCCTCGCCCAGCTGCCGTTTTTGATCGGCGCTCCTGTTGCCGTTTTTGTGATGGCGGCGGCAACGATCGGAATTATCTGGGTCCTGCCAAGGTTTACCAAGGCCGTTCCTGCACCGCTTGTCGCCATAGTTGTGATGACGGCGGTCGTGATCATCACGGGTCTGAATATCCTGAGTGTGGGGGATCTTGGCACGATCACACGGGCGCTTCCGGTATTCCATCTGCCGATGGTGCCGCTGAATCTTGAAACCCTTCTGATAATCCTGCCGTATTCGGTAACACTTGTCATTATCGGCATTCTTGAGTCACTTCTTACGGCATCCATCGTGGATGAGATGACGGGTACTGTCAGCAGCAAGGACCGGGAGGTCAAGGGTCAGGGGATTGCAAATGTAGTTGCCGGATTTTTCGGCGGTATGGCCGGCTGTGCGATGATCGGTCAGTCGATGATCAATATAAATTCGGGTGGAAAGGGAAGACTCTCTTCGATGGTTGCGGGGCTTTTCCTGATGTTTCTGATACTTGTTCTGGGTGATGTTGTGGCGCAGATCCCGATGGCGGCTCTTGTAGGGGTGATGATCATGGTGGCCGTCGGGACGTTTGAATGGCAGTCGGTCAAAAACATCCTGAAAATTCCAAAGAGCGATGCTTTGATTATGATCATTACGATCGCGATCGTCGTTTACACTCACGATCTTGCAAAAGGGGTCTTGACTGGCGTTGTGATCGCAGCTTTGGTGATGGTTTACCGGATGTCGGTATTATCTTTGTCAGGGGCCATACGGGAAGACGGCGTAAAAGTTTATACTGTTAAGGGTCAGCTGTTTTTTGGGACGATGTCGGCGTTCATCGATCATTTCGATTACAAAAACGATCCGTCGAAAATAGAGATAGATTTCCAGCATTCCCATATCTGGGATCAGTCAGCCGTCGAGGCGATCGCACGCGTTATCGACAAATATCAGCGCGAGGGATGTTCTGTTTATGTCACGGGCCTGGATGACGAAAGTCAGAAGACTCTTGATAAGGGTTTTTCGTGAATACGCGTTACGAAGGATCCGTATAAATCCCTTTTGATCTGGTGACCACTCCATGACAGGAGTAATAAAAAAAGTGGTAAAGAGATGATCTCTATATTTTTATTCGATCAGAACTGCGTTGATAACGCCGTCCTGACCTGGGCGGCTGACGATCTGTGCTTTACCAAGTTCGGTCGTGATGATTGCTCCCTTGGTCATAAGGTTACGGCGGACGTAGTTCGGGTTTGCTGCGTTTTCTGCAACAGAGCTGATCTTGACTTTCTGAACTTTTCCGGTCTTCTTGTCGCTGACGTTTGCAAACTCGCAGCGGAGTGCACGGACCTTGGTGTTTCCGCCGGTCACGCGAATGGTCTTTACACGGGTGATCCCGATGATGGTGTCTGCCGGGGATCTGCCGATCTCGAACCGTTTCTTCCCGCGGGATGCATGATAACGACCTCCGGTCGCTTTTCTTACTGATTTACCTTGCCAAAGCATTTTGTTTAATATCTCCTAAATTTGTATCTCTGATCAATGTCCAAGTATCTCAGACATCAGTCTCTTCCAGAGTCCTATATGTGTTGGTTCTTCCGATATTTAAAATGGTTTAGGCAAGAATGGCGTCGGCGATCTCTTTGACGCCTTCGCCCTTTTTCAGGTTGGTCTTGATGATGAGCATCTCCGGGTTGTAGCGTTTAATATCCTGAATCATTCTCTCGACATTGCAACCGACTGCCTCTGCTAAATCGACTTTGTTTATGATCGCGATCTGGCAGTCCCGAAACATCATCGGGTGTTTATTGACCACGTCGTCGCCTTCAGTGGTTGAGATGACGACGATCCGTTTCTCCGCGCCGAGTTTGAAATCGGTCGGGCAGACCATGTTTCCAACGTTTTCGATGAAGACGATATCGACGCCGTCAAGATCCATGTGGTCGAGCGCGTGGTGGACCAGGTGCGCGTCCAGATGGCATTCCTTGCCGGTGTTTGCGTTGAAGGCGATGATCCCGGTCTTGATGATGCGCTGGAAATCGTCGTCTCCGTAGACATCTCCGGCGATCGCTGCCGTAACTTTTCCCCGGGATTTGAGTTCGGGAACGAGTTTTTCGATCAGCGAGGTCTTTCCGGATCCGATCGCGCCAAGAAGATCGAATGCACGGACATTGTGGGCTTTGAAGTGTTCTGCGTTGTGCTCTGCCAGACGGTTGTTTGCACCGTAAATCTCGGCTTCCATGTGAACATCCACGTGATGCATAATATAGTATTGTGGTTTTTTATGTTTATAGATACGCATGTCTTTCCAAGTGTGATTGCGTCATACGATATTTTAATTTAGTATGTGGCTCTGATCTCGCCGGATCCTCCGCCCGGCCGCAGGATCCGTCGGGCACGAAAGCCATTTTGGCTTTCACAGCATACAGTACCTTCTAATGGCAATTCGTTTTCTTTATCCGTGCTACTTTGATGCTTCCCTGACCCGGGCCTCCGGCCGGCGTGTAGCAAAGAGTCTGGCTGTTTCCGCGCCGAACATGGCTATGATCTCCCGCGCTGCAAAGGTCTGCGGGATTTCGGTTCTTGCAGAGGAACGCGATGCCCATCACCCGGCGCAATGGCATAAGTCCGGCGGGCGCATCCAGGTGGAGTATGCCGGATCCAAAGAGGAGCTCCTGAAAAAAGTTTCACATAAGCTCGGCGGGAAGTAGATGTACGATTTTCACTGTCATACAACGATGAGCGACGGCGAACTTATCCCGACGGAGCTGATCCGCAGGATGGCCGTTGCCGGATACACGGAGATGGGGATCGCCGATCATGCGGATTTCTCCAATGTGGAGGAACTTATCGCAGCTCAGAAGAAGGTGAAGAGATCTGCAGAACAGTGCGGCGTGAAGCTTTTTACCGGGATCGAGATCACGCATGTTCCGCCGTCGGAGATCGCCGGTCTTGCGAAGTATGCCCGGGCGCTTGGGGCGGAAGTGGTGATCGTACATGGGGAAACGATCACCGAGCCGGTTGCTCCCGGCACGAATCTGGCGGCGGTGACCTGTCCGGATGTGAATATCCTCGCTCACCCGGGAATGATCTCTGATGAAGAGGCTCTGCTTGCAGCAAAGAACGGCGTTTTTCTGGAGATCACCTCAAGAAACGGGCACAACAGGGCAAACGGGCATGTTCTCTCCTCTGCGCGCCGCGCGGGCGCGGGTGTCGTGGTCCAGTCTGATATCCATGGACCTGATGATATAATCTCTGAAAAAATGCGGAGGTTGATCGCCAGGGGGGCGGGGATGAACGAAGACGAGGCGAAAAAAGTTCTTTCCCTCACTTCTGCAGATATCCTCTCTGCCTAATTTCTATTTTAGTATTGTGGGGAATGTATTTATAGTACTTCTTACGCATTATATTATGCATAAATACTCTGTGGTTTGAACTCCACGGGTTGCCTGACCGCCTTAGTGGTGATCATCGAGGTTTGATTTGTGAAAATTGCAGGGAATGTTGTATCCCGTCTTGGACGGCGGTTACTGATTGTTGAAAGTGATGCTGGTCAGCTCCCTCCTCTGTATACGGAGGTTGCAGATGAACAAAGCAGATCTGTTGGAAAAATTGTTGACCTTTATGGGAGTGTTTCTCGTCCGTATCTGACTGTATTATGCAGTGAGGATTCGGCTTTTGGTGTAGATGCAGGAGATAAGCTGTATGTTATTCCCGAAACCAGACCTGAAAAACCCAGAAAAAATCCATCTCACAAATATGGCCGCGATATGCGTGCAAACAGGCGTTAATCCGTAGATTTAAAAAGGATCTTATAATCATGGAAACTGAAATTGAAAAACTGAAACAGCTACGAGCGGATAGAGAAAAAATGAAACAGCGTCAGGAGACGACGCTTGTAACAAAGGAGAAGGAGAAGCAGGGCGGAAACGACGCGACCGCGACCGTTTGTCCGGAGTGCGGGAGCAAGCAGCTCGTTCATGATTATGAACGTGCAGAGCTTGTCTGTCAGCACTGCGGTCTTGTTTTGGATGATGATTTTATCGACCGCGGGCCGGAATGGCGTGCATTCGATCATGATCAGAGGATGAAGAGGTCGCGTGTCGGTGCGCCGATGACCTTTACAATCCATGATAAGGGTCTTTCCACTATGATCGACTGGAGAAACCGTGATAGTTACGGAAGAGCGATCTCGTCGAAGAACCGGGCCCAGTTGTACCGTCTGAGAAAATGGCAGCGCCGTATCAGAGTTTCCAATGCGACCGAGCGGAACCTGGCGTTCGCTCTCTCCGAACTCGATCGAATGGCGTCTGCCCTTGGTCTTCCGCGCAACGTTCGTGAGACCGCTGCAGTCGTTTACCGTGATGCCGTCGATAAGAATCTGATTCGCGGAAGAAGTATCGAAGGTGTTGCAGCAGCCGCTTTATATGCTGCCTGCCGTCAGTGCAATGTTCCGCGAACGCTCGACGAGATCGCCGAAGTGTCCCGTGTTTCCAGAAAAGAGATCGGCAGGACCTACCGGTTCATCTCCCGTGAACTTGGATTGAAACTTCTTCCGACCTCTCCCGGCGATTATGTCCCGCGGTTCTGCTCCGGTCTCGGGCTGAAAGGCGAGGTCCAGTCTCGTGCGATGGAGATCTTAAAACAGGCAGGAGAACGTGAACTGACGAGCGGACGGGGTCCAACCGGTGTTGCCGCCGCTGCTATCTACATCTCCTCGATCCTTTCCGGAGAACGCCGGACCCAGCGCGAAGTTGCCGATGTGGCAGGCGTGACGGAAGTTACGATTCGTAACAGATACAAGGAACTGGCTGAACAGCTGGATATCGAGATTATTTTATAATCTCACGAATATTTTTTTCACCGCAGCCGAAGCTTCAGGACCATAAAGTTAAAAGGAACGTTGTCCTATAGTATAGAGATATTTTCCGGGCTCGTATATCAGGGGTAGATAGCTACGTTCGCAACGTAGATGCCGCGGGTTCAAATCCCGCCGGGTCCATTCGTTTTTTTTTCTAAGCTGATTTTTTTCAAAAAAAGATCTGATCCCATTGTTTGTTCATGCAGACGGCTTATTGGCTATTCTGAGTAAAGATGTTCCGATGGAAAAAAGAAAAAATGATCAGATGTTCACGGTCGATACGAGCGCCCATGACGGAAGATCGATTGTGATGCCGAATGCCCATAACACGATCGTGAAGACGAAGATGGTGAATATCACAATACCGATGAGGTTCAGGAACCATCCGGCGGTGACCATGTCCTTCATCTCCACATACTCAGTACCATAAGCGATCGCGTTTGGCGGTGTGGCGACCGGAAGCATGAACGCAAGCGACGAACAGACCGCCGCCGTCATCATAAGGATCCACGGGTTTACGGAGAGCGAGATCGCCGTTACTGCGAGAATGGGCATCATCACCGAAGCGATCGCCGTGTTTGAGGTAAGCTCTGTCAGGAACGTTACCAAAATCGCTATGGCGAGGACGATGAGCAGGATCGGGACACCGTTCAGTACATCCAGGTATCCCACGATCGTCTGCGCGAGACCGCTCTTGATAAAAGCAGCCGAAAGACACATGCCTCCGCCGAAGAGCAGAAGAATTCCCCAGGGAATGCGGACTGCCCACTGCCAGTTCATGGTGTACTCCTGCTTTTTCCAGCTGATCGGCAGGAAGAACAAAAGAAGTGCCCCGAAGATCGCGATCGTCGAGTCATCGATCCCCGGAATGAACACGTCGAGACCAGGGAGAGTGAACGCACCGAAATCTTTGCTTTTCGCAAAGATCCAGCAGAGTGCCGTCAGAACAAAAACGAAGAGGGTGTTTTTTTCACCGCGCGACATCGGTCCGAGTTCTTTGACCTCTTTATCCAGGGCCTCTTTTGCATTGGTGAGGACATTCGGCATCTGTCTGTATGCGACTTTTGTAAGCCAGACCCAGATCAAAAGGATCATCACGATGACGAACGGAACACCAAACTCCATCCAGGTAAAGAAGTCGATCGGCGTGCTCTCCGGGAAGATGAGCGCCATCTGTGCGCTCAAAATTCCGTTTGCCGGTGTTCCGATCAGCGTTCCGATACCTCCCACACCGGCCGCATAGGCGACGGCGAGAACAAGACAGCCGGCAAACGCTTTGTGAGGGGCCTCCATATCCGCGAACACTTTTGTCGGCAGGACCGTCGCAATGATCGCGATCGCGATCGGGATCATCATCATCGCGGTCGCGGTATTTGACATCCACATCGAAAGAAAAGCCGTAGCGATCATGAATCCGAGGATGAGACGCTTTGGACTCGTTCCGGTAATATTGATTATTTTTAATGCGATCCTTTTATGGAGTCCCCACCTCTGCATCGACATAGCAATGATAAAACCGCCGAGGAAGAGAAAAATCACCTTGTCCGCATAGGGGACTGCCGCTTCGGCGGGTTTCAGTATCCCGAGAAGCGGAAACGCGACCAGGGGTATAAGGGCCGTCGCCTCGATCGGGATCGGCTGGGTAATCCAAAAAATGGCCATCATTACCGTCACTGCGGCGGCGAGACGCGCCTGGACCGGCAAAATGGCAGGATCAATTGGAGCGATCAGCAGAATTAGAAATGCTGTGATGCCCAGTATTAACCCATAACCTTTTTTCATAACTTATTTTATTGAGCAGAAGGTGTAATGAGCGTTACTATTTTTCACGTCGGATATCAGGGTCATTTCCCGACCCGATATTTAATCACCTTGCACATCTAATAATACACCACATTCTACCGCCGGTGTACTGCCGGAGAGTAAAGGGTTGTATATACAATGGCAGAGGAACATTCCCAGCACGAAATCGAAAAAGACGAAGCACGAAAACGATACGAGTTCAAAAAATCACTGGAACGGTTAGAAGAGAAAGAAGGGTCGGGAACCGAACTGATCTCCCTCTATATTCCTCCGGACAAGCAGATCTATGATGTAACTGCGCAGCTTCGCGACGAATACGGTCAGTGTGCAAACATCAAAAGCAAACAGACCCGCTCAAACGTCCAGAGTGCTCTCTCTTCAATTCTCGCACGGCTGAAATACTTCAAAACCCCGCCGCCGAACGGCATGGCCGTCTTTTGCGGGGCGATCAATGTGGGCGGCGATAAAACCGATCTGGAGTCCATCATCGTCGAGCCGCCTGAGGTCATCCAGACCTACAGTTACCGGTGCAGTTCAACCTTTGAACTGGAACCCCTCAAGGCGATGCTCGATGACAAATATGTCTACGGGCTTTTGGTTCTTGACCGCCGTGAGGCATACTGGGGTTTCCTTCGCGGCACCCACATCGAGCCGATCAACGGAACCCACTCCACTGTTCCTGGTAAGCAGAGGAAAGGAGGTCAGTCCAGTGTTCGTTTCGAGCGGCTCCGACTGATCGCGATCCATGATTTCTACAGCAAAATCGGTGAGCGCGCGTCGGCTGCCTTCCTTGCCGAACCGAACTTCTTTGAGAAGTTCAAGGGTGTGCTGATCGGCGGTCCGATGCCGACCAAAGAAGAGTTCGCTGCCGGCAACTTCCTTCATCACGAAGTCCAAAAAAGGATCATCGGTCTCTTCGACTCATCCTATACCAATGAGTTTGGTCTGCGTGAACTGGTGGACAATGCCCAGGAAGCTCTTCGCGGCGTCGGCATTATGGATGAAAAAGCGGAGATGTCCAGATTCTTTAAAGAACTCATCAAAGAAAACGGGGCAGCTGCTTACGGTGAAGAAAGTGTCCGGCTCAATCTGGAAGCCGGGGCGGTCGATACCCTGCTTCTCTCTGAAAAACTGCGAAAACTGCGTCTCACGCTGCATTGCCGAAACTGCGGCTATGAGGAGGTCAAAACCATGCAGATCGAAGCCGGTAAAAAAGCAAAAGATCTGCCGCATGGCTACTGCCCGAAGTGCCAGTCTCCGCTTGTTCTTAGCAAAGAAGCCGATATCATCGACGAGCTGACAGAACTTGCCGACGCATCAAATACCAGAGTCGAGATCATTTCAGAAGATTTTGAAGAGGGTTCCATGCTCTACTCCGCATTCGGCGGCATTGCGGCCGTTCTCCGCTATCCAACAGGGATGTAATATGTATCGTGAATATATTGAAAAAACCGTCAGCCTGCTTCGTGAAGTCACAGGTCTTGAAGATGTCATGATCACCGACGGAGGAGATCACGCAGATCTCGCCTCCACCGTTTCTTTTGCGCTTGCAAAAACACAGAGAAAAAATCCTGCGCAGATCGCCGGTGAAGTTGTCGCCGCGATCTCGGCAAGACCGGATGCAAAAGGCATCGAAGTGTCGGCCAAAGGCCCCTACATCAACTTCGTCTTTGGCGGGGATTACGTTGCAGAATCGATTCGCGCAGCACGCAGACCTGATTACGGCGCCCTCCCGACAAGAAACGAGAAGGTCATCATCGAACATACCAGTGCAAATCCGAACGGACCTCTGCATGTAGGCCATATCAGAAATACCGTGATCGGCGACACCCTCGTTCGCGCATTCAGAAAAGCCGGCTATCCGGTCGAGGCGCAGTATTATCTCAACGATATGGGTCGTCAGATCGCGATCGTTGCATGGGGAGTTAAGAATCTCCATTACGACCGTCTCCCCGGGGAGAAAGGCGATGATTTCATCGTCCGCCACTACGTTGAGGCAAACCGGATCGCGAAAGCAAAACCCGAGATCGAACCTGAGTTCGATTCAATGATGGAGAAGATCGAAGCAGGCGACCCCGAGACCGTGAAACTCTTCCACGACTCTGTGGATATCTGTGCGGACGGGATCAAGGAGACCCTTTCTTCGATGAACGTCGTCCATGACAACTTCGTGCGTGAGACCATGTTCCTCTGGAATGGATCTATGCAGGATGTTCTCAACAGGATCGAAACACTCCCGATGGTCCATCACGAAGGACAGATGATGTACCTCGATCTTTCCGAGCAGGGATTTGGGAACAGATACGTTCTTCGACGAAGCAACGGGACATCCGTCTACGCAGCACGCGATCTTGCCTTCCATCTCTGGAAAAACTCTCAGTGCGATCGGAGCATCGATGTGCTCGGCGCCGACCACAAACTGATCGGGGCCCAGCTGCAGACAACGCTGAAACTTATCGGCGAGCAGCCGCCGGAGATCGTTCACTTCGAGTTCGTCTCCCTTCCTGAAGGTTCCATGACGACCCGCGGCGGTGTTTTCATCACCGCAGACGAGCTGATTGCCGAGACAAAGAAACGTGCGATGGAGGAGGTCACCACCCGCCGGCCGGAACTCAGCGAAGAAGAACGGAAAAAAATCGCCGCCGCCGTCGCCGTCGGTGCGGTCCGCTATGATATCGTGAAGGTTTCTGCGGAAAAGTCTACGGTCTTTGACTGGAAGGAAGCTCTCGACTTCGAACGTCAGAGCGCTCCCTACATCCAGTATGCCCATGCAAGGGCCTGCTCGATCCTGGAAAAAGCGAGTGCCGAAGGCGGATTTGCCGAATGTTATGCGTATTCTGATCCCTATGAACTCGCTCTGGCAAAACACATCGCGCAGTTCCCGTACGTCCTTGAAAAGGTCGTAGCTGAACTTCGCCCGCATCTTCTCGCAACGTATGTTCGCGATCTTGCGGATCTTTTCAACTCCTTCTACCGGTTTGCTCCGGTTCTCAAAGCGGAAGGAAACGTTCGGGATGCACGGCTCACTCTTGTCGATGCCTGCAGAAATACCCTTTATCAGGCTCTCGGTGTTCTCGGCATCGAGGCGCTGGAAAGTATGTAACTTCAGGTTTTCGACCTGATTTATTCTTTTTTTACCCCGATAGAATCTATTATATTCTCGTCGGTGCCAGTATCATTTATGTCCAAAACAAAAGCAGCTGATGCTGTTTTGCTCCTTGAGCAGCTGGCACAGGTCGTAAAAGAGGGTGACAATGATGTCAGAGAGGTCAGGATCGCGAAACTCTCCGACGCTCTTTCAGCAGCCCAGTGCATGAATATCCCGGAGAAAAAAGAAGCGGAAGCTTTGATCAAAATTCGCGACTGGCCGAAACTCAAAAAATATCTGGAAGATATTTAGATCTCTGCAGCCCGGGTCAGTACTCTTCTCACCTTTTTATCGGTGATCTCTTTTTTAGTTACCACTCTCAACTGTCCGAACTCTTTTGTGGTGTAATCCTCTCCGCAGAACGCACAGTCATCCTCCGCTGATACGGATGCAAGATGGCATGCTCCGTTTCTGAGAAGTAAAAGGGCGGCAACTCCGCTGGCGGGTCCAAGCCGGATCCTGATCCCCTCCGTCATGCACATCTCGGCAAGACGGTCGAGGGACGGATCATATACTCCGGCGATAAGTACCGTATGCTCCAGCTCCTCTTCCGGCACCTGGAGTACTGCAGCGACCGTTTCTCCTGCTTCGTATCCCTCCACACCGAGGGGGATCTGCACAATGATGTTGCTTCGTATCCCCGCCATCTGAACGCTTGATCCGCGTGAGAGGGGGATCGCCGTGTACTGGTTCCCGATTTTTGCGGCGGCATAGAAACTGAACTCGTCGAGACCTCCATCCGAGGAGACTGCCGAGCCGAGAACGATGGGGATCGTCTTCTTTTCCGGCCCGTTCCATCCCCAGCTCTCTAAAAGTTCTGCGACCAGTACTCTCAGCACGGTCTGGGCCGCCAGCGGATATCCGGGGATGCCGAACACCGGTTTTTTGTTTACGATCCCAAACATCGCAGGCCTCGCGGGTTTCATGGCCAGGCCGTGGAAATGCAGTTCCCCCAGTTCAGCGATCACCGAGGCCGTGAAGTCTTTTGTTCCGGCTGATGAGCCGGCGGAGATGAGGACGATGTCGCAGGTGTCCGCAGCTTTTTCCAGTGCTCCGCGGATAAGGACGCGATTATCGGTCACGGGCGGATATCTGATCACATCGACGCCGAACTGACGGAGATATGCTTCAGCCATCAGTGTGTTGCTCTCGACCACCTGTCCCGGAGCCGGCTGCGTTCCAGGGGTTACCAGCTCTGATCCGGTTGGAATGATCCCTATGCATATACGTTTTACTTTGATCGATGTGATTCCGTACGAGGCGATCGCGCCGATGTTGAACGGCAGGATCTTTGTTCCTGCAGGAAGTATGAGCTGACCTTTGCGGATGTCTTCTCCCGGCGGTCTGATGTATGATCCGGGATTGACATTTTTCCGTATGATGATCTCTTTTGGCTCTTCATCCGTAAACCAGGTGTCCTCGATTTTTATGACCGCATCGAATCCTTTTTTGACGACGTTTCCGGTGTTCACCCGCTCAAAGTTTGTGAGGGTGACCGGGTTCTGGTTGCATGCGGCTTCCGTTTCCTTTGCAACAACCGCAAATCCGTCCATCGCTGCTGTGGGGACTTCAGGAACCGAGTACTTCGCGTATATGGATCGTGCAAGAATGTGTCCGCAGGCGTCGAGGAGGTTTATCTCTCGCGACCCGACGATCGCCGGCGTTTTTCTGACAATATCCACTGCATCTTTCAGACTGATCTCATTGAGATAACGTTTTACCATAACAATACCTCCACAATGTCCCCTTTTTCGCATCCGTCACGGCCGGCCGGGACCCGGATATAGCCGTCGCTTTGCACGAGCGTATGCAAAAGACCGGATTTGCCAAGGACAGGTTCTGCTTCGCCGTTTTCACCGAGTTTGACTCTGACGAGATCCTCTCTTCCTTTTTCGGAGGGAAAACTCATCGCAAGGGGTGCTTTCATTTTCCGCGGTTTTTCCGCGGAGCCCGTCATTTTTGCCAGAAGAGGGCCGGCAAAGAGGGTGGTGATCATATAGGTCGAGGCGGGATGTCCGGGAAGACCCAGGATCGGGACGTCGTTTATGCTTCCTATGATCGTAGGTTTTCCGGGAGCGACCGATACGCCGTGGACATGGACTGTTCCCAGGGTTTCGATGACGCGTGAAGTGACGTCCTTTTCATCCTTCGAACTGCCGCCGGAAAGAATGACGAGATCACACTCGGCGGCTGCTTTGGCGGCAATTGGTGTCAATGCTTCCGCCTCATCCCTGATGATCCCGTAGAATACGGGTTTTGCTCCCCGTTCCGTCATGAACGATCTGATGAGTGTGGTGTTCGTGTCGCGTATCTGTCCGCGTTTGGGCGTATCTGCGGGCAAAACAAGTTCATTTCCGGTTGAGATGATCCCGACCGCCGGACGTTTTCTGACCAGGACCGGGTCGAATCCGAAGGCTGCAAGAACGCCGGCTGTTTGTGCGGTGATCCTGTGACCGGCTGGAAATACCTTTTCTCCTTTCGAAAAGTCTTCATTGTATTTCAGGACATCAAGTCCGGGGCTCGCTGATGTTTTGATAAGAAGAACGTCGCCGGAGAGTTCTGTATGCTCCTGCATTATTACAGCGTCGGCTCCTTTCGGCATCAGGCCGCCTGTCGGGATATATTTTGCTTCTTTTTCGTTGAGAGGTTCGGATGTATCGTTTCCCATGGCGATCCTGCCGGTCATTTTCAGAAGCTTTGGTTTGTTTTCTCCTGCTCTAAGCGTGTCTGCGGACCTGACGGCATATCCGTCCTTGATAGAGCGGTCAAAACCCGGGATATCTTCGGGAGATGTTATTGGTTCTGCGAGGATCCTTCCGCAGGCGTCTTCGAGAGGAACGTACTCGGCGGGCAGGAGTTTTCCCAGAGAGAGAAGGACTTTTTCCGCCTCTTCAACCGATACGAGTTTAAGAAATCTCATGCACGTCCCCCTGGACCGATCGTGCTTATTGTGTTGTATCCACTCTTCATTCATATGGAGTGGTTTTTCCAAACGCTTAATGTTAGCGTAAGATGCTTCGCATATGGATGTGCTGACAGGCGGAAGAAATCAAAAATCCGGCGACTTGGATTTATCATGATTAATAATGTCAAAAAGAATGGTTGATATATCTGCTCTTTCATACCGGGTATAAACACATCACATTGGGTTTTATGACTGAATTGTGAAGGGGTAAAATTATGGTTACATTCAGTCCTGCGCAGGTTTGCGTGAAAATTGGAACCGCTGGCGTTACAAAAACCAGTCTTCCGGCATTCAATATGCTGGTTCGTGCATTTCTTGCCGGCGCCTATGTGGCAATGGGCGCTACGCTTGCAACAGTGAGTTCGACCGGGGTCGCAGATATTTTCGGCCCTGGTCTTGCTCAATTCATCGTCGGGGCAGTCTTCCCGGTCGGGCTGATGCTCGTTGTCTTCACCGGAGCTGAACTTTTTACCGGCGATGCGATGTTTGCTCCGATGTCGATCCTTCAGGGTCATATCGGATTTAAAAAACTCATTTATCTGTGGGTCTTCGTTTACGCCGGAAATCTTATCGGATCCGTATTCATGGCGTTTCTGGTCAGTTACGGCCCGTATTCTTCGTGGGATGCGCTCGGCGCCGTAACCGCAACGAGTTTTGGCCTTCGTGCGATCCAGATCGGTACCGCCAAAGTTGCCTACACCGGAACGATGGGTATTCTTTCCTGCTTTTTCAAAGGAATTCTTTGCAACTGGCTTGTGTGTCTTGCATTGTTCCTCGGTTTTGCCGCGGATGATGTGATATCGAAGATAGCTGCCCTCTGGTTTCCGATCATGGCCTTTGCGGCTTCGGGATTCGAACACTGTATTGCAAACATGTTCTTCATTCCCGCAGCGATCATTACGAACGGTTTTACCGGAAACACTGTCGCTAATTTGAATTGGACCGGGATGTGGACAAACAATATTATCTGGGCAACACTTGGAAACATTGTCGGCGCAGTCGTTTTCATGGCGATCGTGTATTATTACTGCTATAAGTCGGAGATATGTACGTTATGCGCAGAAAACAAGAGGGGAAAAGCGTAGATGCGCTGTTCTCTCCCGCCTTATTTTTTCTCTGCGTCATCATCCGTGGAATGCACTGGATTTTCCGGTAAGGAGACTGACCGATGATGGAATCGGTGCCCGTTTTCCTTCGCGCGCGAAGCAGTTTTCGAATCCGTCTGATCAGGAGTAAGGTAAAGCCAATCAAAGTTACGCGTAAGTTGATGATTATTCGGGTTTCCGGTCTCAGAACTGCCCGTCCGGTGTGATCATTGTTCATCTTTGAACTGCGGTATTTTTCATTTCAGCGATGCTGTTATAGGACGGATTTTGCCGGATATGGTGGAATGTAAATAAGGTTTTTGTTTCGTCAGTTTCCCGGCGCTTATTTTCTCACAGTGTTTTCCGCGCATTAGGGAAACTCGCGTCGGTTAACATTTTTAAGTTTACTTAATCGGTTATTTTGTTAAATATGATTTACCTACAGAAAATCTGTGCCTCTGAGTTTATCATGATTCTTCATATCAATTGGTATGATTTAAATAGGAACTACTCCAATCAGAAAATAACGCAACCCGGTTAGGTATTTTCCCAGCCGGTTTGTGAGGTGTTTATTTATGGTCACATTCAGTCCAGCGCAGGTATGCGTCAAAATTGGAACGGCCGGCAAAGGTAAATGCAACCTTCCAGCAATTAACATGCTGATTCGTGCATTCCTTGCAGGTGCGTATATTGCAATGGGTGCTGCCCTTGCAACAGTTGGATCAACCGGTGTCGCAGCAGTCTGGGGCGCAGGTTTAGGACAGTTCGTAACTGGTGCTCTTTTCCCAGTTGGTTTAGTCCTCGTCGTTTTAACCGGAGCAGAACTCTTTACCGGCGATGCAATGTTTGCACCTATGTCAGTCCTTCAGGGACAGATCGGCATTGGCAAGCTTGTTTATCTCTGGGTCGTCGTCTACATCGGTAACCTTATCGGATCCGTATTCATGGCATTCCTTGTCACCTATGGTCCGTACACCGCATGGGACGCAGCTGGTGTTGCAACGGTAACCGCATTCGGAACCCGCGCTATCGCCATTGGAGCGGCCAAAGTCTCCTACACTGGAGCAATGGGCATTCTCTCCTGCTTCTTCAAAGGTATCCTTTGTAACTGGCTCGTTTGCCTTGCTATCTTCCTTGCCCTTGCAGCAGATGATGTAATCTCCAAGATCTTTGCAATCTGGTTCCCGATCATGGCTTTCGTTGCCTCCGGATTTGAACACTGTGTTGCAAACATGTACTTCATCCCGGCAGCAATCATGACAAACGGATTTACCGGAAACACTGTCGCAAATCTGAACTGGGTCGGTATGTGGACGAACAACATCATCTGGTCTACCCTTGGTAACATCGTTGGTGCTGTCATCTTCATGGCAATCATCTACTACTACTGCTACAAGTCAGAAATCTGTGCACTCGGTGAAGCAAAATAAGATAAGTTCTGCGTGATTCCACGCATCTTATCCAAACCATCTCTTTTTTCTTTTGCTGCATGATACAAGACATGCATCTATTTAACCTAAGAAATAGCACTATCACTAACGACCGGTAATCTCATGAAAATAAAAGGCGTAAAAATTGGTTTGGCCCCCATGCACATTGTTGTTGTGATATTTTTCCTCGCACTCTTTGTCTGGTCATTTTTTGCAACTGGCGACGGTATGTTCCTTTACTGGGGGATCCCGCTCTCTCTGTGTTTGTTGATCATTCCTCTCGTAAACAGTTACAGTGTGGGCAGTCAGTATCTCAAGCTTCTCCCGGAATATGAAGCTGAATCAAAGTCCTGCAGAATAAAACAGCTCGGTCCTTCCATGGCCGGCAAACCTGTCCGAATCGAAGGAGTCGTCCAGAATGTGAAAGGTACGTTCATCAACCGGCCGGGATATAAGATCTTTGACGGTTCGGGAACGATCACTGCCCAGCGATCCACACCGCTTGATATCAATGTCCGGGTTGGGGACAATGTGCAGATCGTCGGGATGGTCGTCAAACGTTTTGCCTTTGCAGGAGATTATGTAGTTCACGCGATCGGCGTGAAAAAAATCGACACGCTGACCCCGCTGGAGATGGATGAGGCTCTCGTCTCTTCAGACACCCGGAAAATCAAAAAATATCATTAACCCTTCTTCTCTTTTCTCATCTTTCGGGTATCCGGAACCAATAGTATTAATCCTTTCAGATCAGAATGTTTGCTTATGTCCCATGAAGTGGTTGTGTACTCGCTCCCGGGTTGTCCACACTGTAAAGCACTGAAAACGTACCTTGATAATCAGCATATATCCTACACCAACATCGATGTGGGCGCGGATCAAAACGCTGCTGCCGAAATGATCAGGATAACCGGCCAGCGGGGAGTCCCGGTCACAATTATCGACGGCGACAAGATCGTTGTCGGCGACGACACCAGAAAGATCATGGAAATCCTTCAAGGCAACGGGCCCGAAAAGAAAGGTCCGGTCGTATCTGCTGTCTATCACGACCTGGTGGTGATCGGCGCAGGGGCAGCCGGTCTTTCGGCCGCCATGTACGGCGCCCGAAAAGGGATGGATATGGTCGTGATAACAGGTTCTATTGGCGGAATGGTGAATCAAAGTTATGTCGTGGAAAACTATCCCGGCGTTCCGGATGTCTCCGGCGAAGAGCTGATGAAAAAAATCTATGATCATACGGTAAGATCCGGAGGGGTTTTTGCTGATGATGTGGTGATCGGCATTTCCAGGAGCGGCGGGATCTTTACCATCGAAACACTGAGCGGGGGGCGCTACTCCGCAAAGGCGGTAATAGCGGCCACAGGGAGGTCTCCACGCCTCTCCGGAGCGAAAGGTGAGACAGAGTATCTCGGGAAAGGTGTTGCGATCTGTACTGTCTGCGACGGTCCGTTGTACAAAGACAAAGTCGTCGGCATCCTCGGCGGCGGAAATACCGCTGTTGATATGGCAATCGAACTGAGTGACATTGCATCGACGATCCATCTGATCGTTCGCAGTCAGCTGAAAGCGGACAAGGTGCTCGTCGACCGGCTCAAAACAAAGAAGAACGTGGTCCTGCATAAGGGCTATACCATATCGGAGTTTGGCGGCGGTCAGTTTCTTGAGTATGTCGTTTTGAAAAAGACCGGCGGCGTCTCTGCCTTTCTTGGAAAATCTGAAGAAAAACTCCCCGTCGATGGCGTCTTCCTTGGGATCGGTCTTGATCCAAACACCTCGGTCTTCGAAGGCTTTACCGCTATGAACCAGAATAAAGAGATCATTATTGATATCGACTGCAATACGGATGTCCCCGGATTTTTTGTAGCCGGCGATGCAACCTCCATCAAAGCAAAACAGATCGCAGCATCCGTCGGCGAAGGAGTCAAAGCTCTCCTGTCGGCCTATGACTATCTGCGAAGGTAACTCTCTTTTTTTCAAATAGGAGTTACGCGGTGCGATCTTAACCGGAAAAACTGACGTACTTATGAGATGGACTTCGATTTCTTGTACGGCATTAGTGTAGACACAAGAGAAAAACCAACCGCGAATCGGCGCGAATATCGCCCTTCGGGCTCCCAGAATCGGATTTGCTTCTCCTCACTCTCGCTCGTTGGGTCAAGTCACAAGGCAAAGCCTTGCTCCGCTAAGGTCGTCGACTTCGTCGCCAACCCGCTTGACCCAACGGCTCGTCCCTTCATCGGGACCGTTCGGGCAAATCCTGTCGGCGCCCCAGCGCCTCCCGTGAGGGAGAGATTCATTGAGCAGTTCTTAATCTGAAAAATATCCATTTTACTGACAATCACGACATAAGATCAAGAAGCAAAGCATTAATGGGAGCCGCTGGGGCGGCGACAGGATTTGCCCGAACGGTCCCGATGAAGGGATGAGCAAGACTGCATAGCAGGCTTGCGAAAGTGAGGAGAAGCAAATCCGATTCTGGGAGCCCGAAGGGCGGGATTCGCGCCGATTCGCGGTTGGTTTTTCTCATGTGTCCACATCCAGTAATACCCTTCCCGAATTGGATTGAGAATAACACCGCGTAAGTCCTATTCAAAAAAACGGACACCACGTCATCAGTGAAGCGGGTCACCTCCTCATTCAAATAATCATCGGCAATAGCAGCGCAAAAAAGATTGGCTGAGAATATTTCTCAGATATACGGCCTTACTCGTAAAGCTCGGACTCGTCGATCTTAGTATAAGAGACAAGTTCGGCCGGAGTAAAGTGAATGCCGATCTCACGGGCAGCACTCTCGGGAGAGTCTGCTGCATGAATGACATTTTTGCCGATCGACAGAGCATAATCGCCGCGGATCGTTCCGGGGTTGGCTTCTGTCGGGTTGGTTGCGCCGTTCATTTTACGAACCGTTGCAACAACATTGTCACCTTCGAGGACAAAACGGAAGACCGGTCCACTCGTAATGTATGCTTTCATACCCGGGTAGAATGGTTTTGCGAGGTGCTCCTCGTAGTGCTTGTCAACAATAGATTCTGCAAGGATGCCGAACTTTGCGGCAACTAGTTTGAATCCTTTGTTTTCAAAGCGTGACAGGATCTCGCCGACAAGTCCGCGCTGGACGCCGTCGGGTTTGATCATCACAAAGGTGCGTTCCATAGATCAAATCACTCCTTACCGCGTGCCTTGCGACCTGCTGCGGTCCAGGCTACACGTCTGGGGATTCTGCCGAGTTTATAGTTGCTCTGGCATTTTGACGAGCAGAAATAGAATACTGCTCCGTCTTTTCTCACAAAGAGCTTCCCGGTTCCGGGTTCAAGCTGCTTTCCGCAGTAGCTGCAGGTATATGTATCCACCATTTTGGTCACCGTCTGGAAAGTTTCTTTGCTTCGCGTTCCGTTTCAAGGAGCATCAGAATGTCACCCTCACGGATAGGTCCGAAAGTGTTACGGGTAATGATACGCCCCTTGTTTGAGCCATCAAGGACACGGCATTTTATCTGGGATGCCTCTCCGTGCATTCCGGTAAGGCCGATGACCTCGATTACTTCTGCTGGCGTTGCATCATCAGGCATGGAATTATCCTCTCAGTGCCTTGATCTGGCCGGCAAGATCTCCTACGATCTCTTTGCCTTTGCCGACTTTAACGATTGCTACTGCAGTGCATCCAACATCAAGGCCGCATGCGGCTCCGATGTCTGCCTGTTTGTTGATGAAAACGAACGGAATTTCTTTCTCGTCTGCAAGTCCGGGGATGTGCATGACGATCTCTTCGGGTGCAACGTCTGCGCCGATTAAGACGAGAGCTGCAATCCCGCGCTCGACGGCCTTGGTTGCCTCGTTTGCGCCTTTCTTAATCTTTCCGGTGTCACGTGCAAGCTCGAGAGCTTCAAGTGCTTTGTTCTGAAGTTCTTCTGGGACTTCAAACTTCTGGTAAATCTTTGCCATAATTACTCACTTCACTCGAGAGGTTTTACCCTCTGTCATCGCTCATCAGCGGTCATACTGGTAGGTACAAAACAGTCTCAGGAGATATCCCGATTTGTTCCCCCCGTACGGGGTAACCGTTGCTGGCGTAACTATATTTATGGGTCTGAATTTGAGATAAAGATATGGATGAACGTCAGGGAACAATCCTCCTCCGTGACAGAGAAATGCTCTCATCTCCCCTTGAATAACGACACCGGATCCCCGCTATCTCCCGAAACAAATCCCGTTTTGGGAGAGGCATTGGCTATTTTACCTGGTACCCTGCCGCTGCCTTATTTAAAAAAATTCAGGTCTTCTGAAAATTGATGGAAAAACGCCGTAATCTTCCATCTCCTATGCCGCGCTTAAAATTCCGGTGAACGGGAAGTGCCGATATCACCTGATCCGGTAGATATCCACACCGTCTGCTGAGAATACATTCTCGAGATCTTCCAGAGGGAGGGAAATCGTATACATCTCCTGTTCCACTTCTCCGACAAACAGATATGCCGCCTGATACTTCTCCATCAGCTCAACTGTTCTGGCGGGATCTTCATAGATGGCACGTACATCCGCTATCCTTTCAGAAATATCCCCGATACCGCTCCTCCACCCGACTTCATGCCCCGTCCATCCGATGATCGTAGATAAACCGGTCACCGCCGAGATACGTGATCCGTACGTATACGAGGTCCCGGCTGCTTCGACCACGATAGACGAAGGATCCGCCGTCCTCTGCAGAAATCCGATTCCTTCATGATCCGCCGGGTGTGATACCGAAAGCCAGGCTCCTCCGTCCAGCGTTCCGCCCGGATAGCCAAGATTGATGCCTCCAACGGCGAAGATCACCGCAAGACAGAGAAATCCGATGCATCCTGCCGCCCAGATCTTTCTCATGTCCACTGCTGCAAAAAGGTTTCTGAACCAGTTTCCAAGAATCAGCAGTGAGGAGATCCCAAGGAAGAACCATGCGCAAAATCCGAACTTGAAGACAGTGTTCATCCGATAGTAGGTATCACCCATAAAGTCCTTGAGATAGAATATCTCCAGAAAAACCAGGATGGAAAGTCCGATCACGCCAAAGATGACCTCGGGCCGCCAGGATTTTCTCCCAAGGAGAAGGACGATTCCAAAAATCGCAAGTCCCAGCGACCCGTAGCCGAAAATCCAGAATAGGATCGGGAGTGCGGTCACCCAGGGATATTTTTTCAGAACCGAAAATCCGTATATAACAAAGATCACGAAGAAGAACAGATACACGCCGAGAAACTCGATCACCGGTGAGGGTGTCGTCACAAGATAAAATCCCTGGATGCTTGACTCCCCGCCCGTGAGCATCTGATATAAAAACGGCGCGTAGGAGAGAAGCGAAAGCACCGGTACCAGAAGAAACGGCAGAAGTTTTCTGACCCGATGCCGGTCGGCCTTCCACCAGACCATACATGCAATAACGAGATATACCGCTGCATAGATCAGCACGTCCCATGAGTTCATGGCCGGCATCGTCCCAAGAGAGAGGGAAAGAAGGATCAGCAGCAGATATTTCCCCCAGCCTTTAAGATCCTGCCACCGGGTCATCATCACGGCAAGCAGGCAGATGAACACCAGCTGATTGAAACATGCAAGAAGATGTGCATGAGGATCCCCCCACAAAAAGGAGAAGAGAGGGTACTCATTGATCGTTGTTCCCTCCCCGATGACCCGTGTAGATGCCCACCAGGCATCGATCGCTCCTTTTCCGGTCAATGCATGCCAGATCAGCGCTGCGTTCGGAATGATAAGGACAAGGATCGGGAGCCACTGATGACGTTTGAGAAGCAGAACTCCGATAGCGTAGGCTGAAACCGCTGCCAGGGCAAAAACCGTCGGCAGCATCAGATTAAAGACCACGGTGTTCGATCCCATCGCAAGGATCCCTAAAACTCCCATCATCCAGTGTCCGAGATAATAATAGATGCTCAGGCTCTCCCCGGCAAACCAGGGGTCGGCCGGCGTTACTGTCGGATCAAGCATGATGCTTCCAAGAAATGCAGCATCCATAAACCGCTCGCCGGACGGGATGATCCCCGGAGAGAACCACCGAATCATCAGAAGCAGCGCGAATGCAGAAAGAAAAACAATATCCCAGCGGACCATGCTTTTCAGATCTGCCGATTCATACTGTTTTTTGCAGAACGCAAACACGCCAAGCACTGCAAACAAAAGCAGAACGAGCTGGACCGGAAGGCCTGCCAGACCAAGATACCATGACCCGATCGTCAGTAAAAGGATCCCGACCGGGTATGCAAGTCCGTAGGAAATCGATCCAAGCGCCGGTTTGAGATAAGGATAAACAGTGATCTGACTGAATTTGATAATGATCAGCCAGAGGATGACGGTGAGTATTTGGGCTTCAACTGCTGCCATTCTCTTCCTTGAGTTGTTCTGTCCTGCCTTTGAAGAGCTTTTTCATAAGCGACACTGACCAGTCGCCGAAGTAATAAAGTGAGATCAGACCTCCGGCAAGCGTGACCAGGTTTTTGATCAGATGGTCGATCACTGCGATCAAAAAGGCAGTGAACGGCACAACACCCCCCATCTCAAAAACGACGGCAAGTGCTGCTTCGTAGGTGCCGATACCCCCCGGTGTTATCGGCACGGCCTTTATGAGATTGCCGATCACGATGGCCAGAAGGACCAGCATGAACGGAACTTCAACGGACAACATCATACAGACCAGATAACAGGTGAGAACATCCATCATCCATATGACAGCAGATGTTCCCGAAAGAATGCCTAGAGAAGCTATTGTGGAAGAGACCTGTCTGAACTGTGCAAAAATCTCCAGGATCTTTTGCAGGATCCGGTTTTTCGCCTGCATCCATCTGGCGAGCAGAAGAATAACGATCCCCGCGACTCCGGCGATCAGGACAAAGATGATCAGCCAGATGAACCATGCATACTCTTTCGGGATCAGACTGATCAGAACCGGCAGAGAACACAGCCCGAGAACGGCCAGTACGAGGATATCATACACCCGTTCAGCGATGAGCGAAGTGAATCCCTTTGTATAGGACATCCCTTTCTCGTGTTTGAGGATGAACATCCTTACAAAGTCGCCGAGGCGTGCCGGGATGATCAGGTTTGCCGTCTGCGAAACATAGATGGATGCAGTGGAAAAGATGACACCTATCTCTGTTCCGAGGCGTTGAATAATGTATTTGTAACGGAATCCCCTGAGAAACCACGCAAGAACACAGATGCCGACCGCTGCGATCAGCCAGGCCGGGACCAGAGACTCAAGAATGGCGTCGAGATTTCCCTGGAGTTCATCCCATACACGCAGAAGCATGTATCCCAGAAGCGCTGCGGCGATCAGCGTTGGTATAACGACGGCACTAACTTTTTTCCACATGCAGTCTCCACCACATCTTCAGGATGTCTTTACCCATATTGCTCACATCTTTGAATCTGACGGTCGTCCCCGGTCCCTGCCGCCAGATCACCGGGAATTCATCGACCCGAAGCCCGGCTTTTTGTGCAAGAACGAGGGATTCGGTATCCCAGAACCAGTGAGGCGCCCGAATCTTTTGCACAAGCTCCGAAAGAACTGCGGATTTATAAGCTTTGAATCCGCACTGATGGTCATTGAGTTTGCTGCCGAGAAATAATCTGACCAGAAAATTATAGCCTCTGCTGGCGATCTCGCGGTCGCCGCTTCGAACGATACTGCTGTCTTTCATCAGACGCGAGCCGGTCGCGACGTCCGCCCCGTCTTCTATGTGATCAAGAAGTTCTGCCAGATGGCTGATATCTGTTGCCAGATCGACGTCATAGTAACAGAATATCTCTCCATGTGATTCTGCAAGCGCACGGTTCAGCGCCCTGCCTCTTCCCTGCCGTTCATCGGAGTGCAGCAGTCTGACCCGGGGATCTTTTCTCTCCCACTCTTCCACGCACTCGCGGCTTCCGTCGGTACTCCCGTCCTCTGCGATGATCAGCTCGAAGGATTTTCCATAGGCTTCGAGTGCTTCGAGGGATGCAGGAATGGCTGTTTTCAAAGCTTCCACATCATTGAAGACGGGAAGGACTGCAGTGACGGATACGCGGTTCAAAGATTTTTCTCCTCTAATGATTTTGCAGCATCGAGACCCGCCGAGACCGACCCTTCCATACTTCTTTCAGGATAATTCTCCCGGGAAAACATTCCTGCGATGAAAAGTTTGTTTCCAAGATCTGCCGGAGGGATGGTGTCTTTATATCCCGTCACATACACGGGGCCGGCAAATTTGTCGATGTAGAGGTCTGCGTGACGAATCTCGCTTTTATCTATAGAAAAACGTCTGCAGAAGTCATCAATCATCCGGTCTTTCAGTTCGGGAGCCGGTTCGTCTCTGAAGTAGGATGCAAGATACACCACATGCTCCCCGTACCATTCGAACGGGACAAAATTCGTGTGGGTGACCACGGCTCCGTAGGGTGCCGGATCTCCCATATTGGTCCAGTAGATGCCGTTTGTCGGGTCACGTGCAAGACCTAAGGTCATGCACGCCGCTCCCTGATACATCAGGTCCGGGAGTTTGTCTGAAGTATTTCCCATGAGCGAGTTTGTCACCTGCGGCGGGAGGGTTGAAATAACGGCGTCATATGCTTCGCCGTTGATCAGCCATATTTCCTTTTCCCTTACAAGCGTGGTCACCGGGGTGCTGAGTCTGATATCTGCCCCCTTTTCCCGGAGTTTTTCCGTCATGGCGTCGATCAGCCTGTGCCATCCGCCTTTCAGATAACCGAGCCTCTCCCCTTCAGCACCTCTGTCTGAGCGGATCGCTATCCTGCTCATAAGCCAGGCGGCCGATACCTCATTCTTCATCGATCCGAATTTACTTGTGAGCAGTGGAGCGAAGAACGCATTATAGATGTCCTCTCCCACTCTCTCAAACAGATACTCTTTTGCCGTAACTTTGTCAAGCGGCGAAAGATCGATCTTTCGTGAACTGATCACGAAGAGTCCGAGCCGGCATTTCTGGAAAAACGTGAGGCAGGGATATTTCAGGATCTCCAGCGGCGTTGTGAGCGGGTGGAGTTTTCCGTTCATGTAATACCCGGTCGAACCTTTCAGCCAGATCAGATCGGATCTCAGATCAAGACTCTCCAAAAGGGAAAACAGATTTTTGTCGCCGGAAAAACAGTGGTGATAGAGGGTTTCGAGAGTATAGGTGCCGTTGTAGGTCTGAGAGGACATACAGCCGCCGGGAGCTGTATTTTTTTCAAAAATAACGACCTCATGTTTATCAGCAAGCTGCAAACCGGCTGACAATCCTGCAAGTCCTGAACCGAGAATCCCTATCTTCATTGTAGTATAAGATAGCTTTGCATGATAAGAAAGTTTTTGGCAGACGTCGTCGTATAGTATGGAAGTCATATATATTCGATGACTTACATATATATCACAATTAAAGGTGTCTACAGTAAATGCGAGTGTTTTTTATAGGATTTGGACAAGCAGGAGGAAAGATCGTGGATATGTTCCTGGCACAGGACAAAAAGTTAGGATCCACGAGCTTCCGCGGCATTGTTATCAACACTGCCCGGACCGATCTGATGGGGGTAAAGTACATCCCTATGGAGGATCGTCTTCTGATTGGCCAGACAATGGTCAAAGGTCACGGGGTCGGAACCGATAACGTGACCGGTGCAAAGGTGGCAGCAGATGAGATCGATACAATCATCAACGCCATCGACAAACGCGGGACCCATGATGTCGATGCATTCGTCGTCTGTGCAGGTCTTGGCGGGGGAACAGGTTCTGGTGGTGCTCCTGTTCTCTGCCGTCATTTAAAGCGTATATACCGCGAACCGGTCTATGCTCTCGGTATTATCCCTGCCCCCGAAGAAGGACGTCTCTATTCCCTGAATGCCGCCCGGAGTTTATCCACGCTGGTGAACGAGGCCGACAACGTTATCGTCTTTGACAATAGTGCCTGGAAGAACGACGGCGAGAGTGTGAAGAGTGCGTTCGACCGGCTCAATGAGGAGATCGTCCGCAGGTTCGGCGTTCTTTTCCGTGCCGGCGAGGTCAACAAGTTTGGTGTTGGTGAGATGGTTGTCGACTCCAGTGAGATAATCAACACTCTGCGTGGCGGAGGGATATCTTCTGTTGGTTATGCCATCAGTGAGGCTCTTCCAAAAGGCGGGAAATCGTCATCCAGATCAAGCGGCGGTCTTCTTGGCGGTCTTCTCGGCAAGAAGGACAAACGTCAGGAGCCTCATATCGATATCACTTCAACTGAGGATAAATCCGCGAAGATCATCGGTCTTGTCCGCCGTGCCATGCTTGGACGGCTGACCCTCCCCTGTGATTACTCGACAGCTGAGCGTGCCCTCGTTCTGGTCGCCGGTCCGCCGACGGAGCTTGACCGCAAAGGCGTGGAGAAGTCCAAGAGCTGGGTCGAGGAAAATATTGCCGGCGTCGAGGTTCGCGGCGGCGATTATCCGGTCGACAGCGGCTATGTTGCAGCAGTCGTTCTGCTTGCAACGATCGGCAATGCTCCGCGTATCCGCGAGCTGATGGAGCTTGCAAAGGAAGCAAAGGAAGAGGTCGTGCGGTCTCGTGAGCGTGCCACGTCATCGATGTTTGAGGATGGGATCGATCCCTTGTTTGAATGAGGACACAATGAAAAAAATAACATATATATTAGCAGCACTTCTGGTCTGTGCAGTGTTCATCGGCACCGGATCGGCATTTACGTATACGAACGGAGCAACGATCGACCCGTCCGGGTCTTTGAGTCCTGGTGAAGCGGTAACTGCTTCTATGACCATTTCTCTCCCAAAGGACAGTATCAGCACGTCAGGTTCTCTCAAACTGACGACCGCACTTCGGGATTCAACGCATTGGACCGTTTATGTATACAAAGGAACGGTTGTCAATAATCAAACCAGCAGTGATTCGTTGATCACGACCTTCACTTCCTCGAGTTTCGCCTATACCATCTCCGGATTCGTTCTGGATTACGATCAGCCGGTCACTCTGTATATCGCTCTCAGCGGGCTTGTTCCCGATAGTTTGAAAGGTCAGTCTATTACCGTTCTCAAAATCGATCAGGACTCAGGATCGGCAACAGCGAGCGGTTATTCAACCTACTCTTCCCCTGCACAGAAGGTCTATAATCCGGATGACTTTACCGGCATGCTCGCGGAGACACAGGAACAGATCACTTCTCTTGAGTCGCGTGTTTCTGTGTATACATCGTACGGGGTCGATGTGGCCTCCGTGGTCACGAATCTGGAGTCTGCGAAGACCTCTCTTGCGGCGGCAAAATCCGCGGGAACCGCAGATATTTCGGTTGCCAACAAAAAACTGGAAGCTGCGGCCACTTCGTTAAAAGCAGCTGAAAAAGCCTTGTCTCTTGCCGGTCTGACTGCTATCAAAGCAAATACGGACGCAGTCGATCTCATCATCACCGAATTATATGGAAAGGGCTGGGATACCGAAGCAAAACTTCTTGCAACGACCAACCAGGGTATCAAAAATACCTACGATGTAGCCGCTATCTCCTACAACTCCGGCGGTTCGCCGAACGTTGACGAGACCCTCAAGGCATCGGTACAGGCATTAGCTGACGGAACTGCATATAAGGAAAGTGCCTCAGCCTCGCCTCTTGCTGCAGTCGGCAGTGTTCTCCCAATCATAATTGTGATCGTCGTTTCGGTCGTCGTTGTCGTCGGCGCGATCTTTTTCATTCGAAGACGCAGAGGCGGCTGGGACGAGCTTGGATAAAAACGTAATTTCTGAGGAGACTTCTCTCCTCTTTGACACCTTTTTTTAACTCAGTGATTTTATTTAGTGAAAGAGTTCGTCCATATACTCTACGGATCTTCCTTCCGACTCCTTCTTCGTAAACACCGTGATCACATCGCCCGGCATAAACGTGACATTCCCGCTTGGAATGATCAGCTTTCCCCCCCTCCGGATCGCAATATACAGCATGTCTTTCATATCGGAAACATCTTTCACCGTCCTGTTCACGCCTTTCGCCCCGTCGCTTGCGGTCACTTCGAAGATGCTGCCGCCCTCTATCGATGCTAAAAGCTGGGTGTCCGGGTTTTCCGACCAGAGATAAAGACTGCGTGCCACGATCTCATCCGGATTCTCACTTATCCGGACACCCACTTCTTTGAACAGATCAGCATGTTCTTTCTGATTCACGATCGAAACCAGGGTTTTCACCGCATATTTCTTCGCAAGCCAGCAGGCCATAAGATTCAGCGCATCATCACTCGTCGTCGCGACTAGAGCGTCGGCCCGGTCGATGCCGGCATCCTCGAGAATGGCCTTATCGGTTGCATTTCCGGCGATCGCGAGAAGATCATGCTGAGACAGGATGTCTGCACACTTCTCTTCATCCTTATCGATGACCACAACACTATGCCCATTCTCCGACGCAATCCCGGCAAGACTTCTTCCGATTCCACCCAGACCAACGATGATGAGATACATGGAAAATCGTATGATGTCAGGTGGTATTATATCTATTCCCTGAAATATACGTATCCGATGAAAATTTGTGGTGTCGATGAGGCAGGCAAAGGCCCGGTCCTTGGTCCGATGGTCACCGCAGGTGTTCTTATATCGGACCCGGATGAACTGACGGCACTGGGAATCAAAGACTCCAAAAGACTCTCCCCGAAAAAACGCGAGAGCCTCTTTGATGAAATCACTGCTTCATGGCAGACCTGTACTGTTGTCCGAAGTCCTCTTGAGATCGATTCGCGTGAAGGAACAATGAATATATTCACTGCCTCCTGCCATGCGGACGTTGTCCGGGGCCTTCACGCCGATCTCATCTATCTTGATGCCTGCGATGTGAACGCAAAGCGTTTTGGCGAGAACGTTCTCCGGCTGAGCGGCATCTCTGCTGAGATCCGTTCAGAACACAAAGCAGACGCAAAATTCCCTGTGGTCGGCGCAGCAAGTATCGTAGCGAAAGTTACCCGCGACCGGTGTATCGCCGAACTCAAAAACGAATACGGCGAGATCGGAAGCGGCTACCCGTCGGATTCTCTCACGATCTCCTTTCTTACTGAATATATCCGCGATCACGGCAAAGCTCCTGCCTGCGCCCGCCGATCCTGGCAGACCGTACGGGATATCATGAACCGTTCGTCCCAGACCGGTCTCTCTGACTTCTTCTAAACAACCTCTTAATCTTTCACCTCCAATACATAGAGAATGGATCTGGGCTGGCTAATTCCGGTATTAATTGCAGTGATGATGTATGCCTGCATATGCTTCGCCATCGTAAAATACAATATTCTGCCGAATACTTTTTCCTTCACGGGTCCTTTTCTGATGATCAAAACGACCCGTACCGGTATTTTTGACAAACTCTCCGGATGGAAGCGTCTTCTTCTCATATATGGAAATGTCGGCGTCATTTTGACCGTTCTCTGCGGCATCGCCGTTACGCTGTTATTTGTCTTCACGGCATTCATGAGCCTTTTCATCGATACGGAACCGATCGCCCCGCAGAATCTTCTGCTGATCCCGGGAATAAATGAGTATGTCCCCTCGACCTTTGCCGTCTGGTTCGCCCTTATTTTTGCGATGTTCATCCACGAGTTCGGACACGGGATCCTTTCCCGTGCAGAAAACATCAGGGTCAGATCCACGGGGATCCTTGCCTTCGTCATCCCGATCGGCGCTTTCGTCGAGCCGGATGAAGAGGACATCGCGAAGTCTTCGCTTGGAACAAAACTCAGACTCTATGCTGCCGGGATCACGAACAATCTGGTTGCGGGGGGCATTTGTCTCCTCGCTCTCGTGCTTCTTCTCGGTCTCGTCGTTCCCGGGTCATCCCCCTACGTGTACGGGGTGTATGAGGGCTATCCTGCCGACGAGGCCGGCGTAATGCCGGGCATGGTCGTGTATGCAATTGACAACACGTCCGTTTTCAGCCTCGCCGACATCTCTGCGTTTCTTGCAGAAACAAAGGTCAACCAGACGATAACCCTGCACGGCGCCTACCGCGGGACTCCCCAGACATATGACATCACGCTCACCTCGATACCGAAGGATCTTTCGGACCGTCTGTTATCTCCGGGAGAAAACACCGGATTTATCGGCGTTTCGTTCTCCGAACCGTCTGCCATAACAAACGCTCTCGCCAAGCTCATGTATCCTGATTCGCCGCTCCAGGCTGCCGGTTCGCTGCTGACCTTTGTGGTCCTGCCCTTCTCCTCGATCGCCGGATCGGATGCGCTGAGTTTTCTGATCGTCGACAGTCCCGACCCTGCTATTCTTTCAGCTCCGTTTGACGGTTTCTGGGAGATCATCCACATCCTCTCCTGGTGTGCCTGGATCAACATCCTTCTCGGCATATTCAACGCTCTCCCGCTCGGGCCGTTTGACGGCGGCCAGATGCTCCGTGAAAGTCTGCGTTCGTGGTTTGTCAGCCGGGGAAAGGATGAAAAGACGGCGTTTGGGATCTGCCGGAGCATTTCGTATATTCTTGTGCTCCTGATCATTATCCCTCTGATCATGCCGTATTTCCTCTAAGAGAAGATTAATTATCCCTCTACCTCACACATAACTATCATGAAGCGTATCGCAGTACTTGCATCAGGCCGCGGATCGAATTTCCAGGCCCTTATTGATGCTCTTGTTAAAGGCAGTATCAAAGGGAAACTTGTGGCCCTCATCACCGACAATAAGGAAGCGTATGCGATCGAACGTGCAAATACTGCCGGTGTTCCTGCTATTGTTCTGCATTACAAGGATTACTCATCCAAAGATGCGTATGAACGGGATCTTCTTACCGCTATGCAGGAGGTCGATGCCGATCTTTATGTTTGTGCGGGATATATGCGCATCATCGGTCCGGAGATCGCCCATGAATTTGCCGGGAAAATGATCAATATCCATCCGGCGCTTCTTCCGGCTTTTTCCGGCCTGCATGGACAGAAACAGGCTTTGGAGTACGGGGTGAAAATAGCTGGGTGCACGGTGCATTTCGTCGATGAAGGGCTCGACTCCGGCCCGATCATTTTACAAAAAGCCGTCGAGGTCCTGGATGACGACGATGAGGATTCCCTGTCGGAACGGATCTTGGAACAGGAACATACTGCATATCCGGAGGCTGTTGCTTTGTTTTGCGCCGATCGTCTGGAGGTATCCGGCCGGCGTGTGAAGATCCTTCCCGAGGCAAACAATCAATAGGTCTCAGGTACTATTGTATAAGGCATATTCCCTATGGCAAAAGCAGAGAAAGGCATCTCGCCAAAAAAAATCGCTCTGGAACGGATCGATATTTTGTTTGAGCGTGCAAAAGAGGTACAGACACAGCCGGAACTTTCATCCCGGTATGTATCTCTTGCCCGCGAGATGGCGATGAAGCAGCGTGTCCGTCTGAAGAAAGGTCACCGCCGCTCCTTCTGTCCGTCATGTCATGCCTTCTTTGTTCCCGGTAAAAATCTCCGGGTCCGGGTCCAGCATGGGAAGATCATCTATACGTGCGGTGTCTGCGGAGCAGTTACCCGTATCCCCCTCAATAAAAAAACCGAATCAAGGTGAAAAACAATCTCAGATATTACAGAATCCTATATCCAGACCCTGAAACCAACCATCTGGGTCGGTAAAAACGGCTACACAGATGATCTCGTTGCAGAGATCCGCCGCCAGCTCGAAACACGCAAAGTGATCAAAATCAAATGGCTGCAGAGTTCGGATATGAACGCCGAGGAAGTGCAGGGTCTTGCCAGTTCCGTCTCAGCAGAGGTTATCGCCGCGCGTGGGAGAATGGTGGTGCTTGGTGCAAAAAACCGTGGAAAGGTCACAGAAACCGGCCCTTCGAGAAGAACGCCGCCGAAAAATCTCTCTGCCCGTGACAAGATCAAATCTTCCTTCATGGGAAAGAAATAAAATCTCACTTTTTTCTAGCGAACATATATTATCCTCTGACTCTAATTTGTACAGACTGTTAATGTCATCTATTGCGGAAAAGTTCCGCAGTGAAGCATGTCTCCAACATGCGGCATACAGTGAGGATTGTCAATGACTACAGTGTTTGATATTCCGGCAGACTTACTCATCGCAAAGGTAGCAGACGAACTCAAGAACGAGTCCGTCATTAAAGCACCCGAGTGGGCAGAGTTCGTCAAGACGGGAGTACACAAGGAGATGCCACCGGAAAATCCAGACTGGTGGTATGTTCGTTCCGCAGCAGTGCTGCGTAGAATTTACGTTGACGGCCCGATTGGAGTTGAGCGCATGCGCTCCGTTTACGGCGGTGTGCAGGACCGCGGTTCCAAGCCGTCCCACTTTAGAAAAGGCAGTGGAAGCATTGCCAGAAAAGTCATGCAGCAGCTCGAAACTGCCGGCTACCTCGAAAAGGTAACAGGCGGCAGAAATGTCTCTGCAAAAGGCCGCAAATTCCTCGACGGCGTTGCCTACTCCTTAAAGGATCAGGCAGTCGAGACTGCGCCCGGACTCGCAAAGTATTAAAATTACATATTGATCAATTCGAGGTGATTCAAGAATGGGAGACGATGAACTCGCAGAGATCCGCCGTCAGCGCATGATGCAGATGCAGCAGCAGCAGATGGCGGAACAAGATCAGATCCAGCGTCAGCAGCAGATGCAGGCACAGATTCAGTCTGTACTCATGCAGGTTATGGAGCCTGAAGCTCGGGAGAGGTTAAACACTATCCGGCTAACAAAGCCTGAGTTTGCCTCCTCCGTCGAGCAGCAGATTGTATCTCTCGCCCAGTCTGGACGCCTGCGTAATAAGATTACCGATGAACAACTCAGACAGCTGTTAACTCAGATCGTTCCGCAGAAGAAGGAATTCAATATCCGCAGGGTCGGATGAAAGCAGGGGTCCTCTACAGCGGCGGCAAAGACAGCAGTCTTGCCGCGGTCCTGTTATCACGGGATTATGATGTGGAGTTGTTGACCTTTGTCTTTGACGAGACCCGCGATGTGCCTTCTATTAAGGCGGCGGCAAAGGAAACCGGTTTTCCCTGGAAGAAACTGGTCTTTGCGCCAGGTTTCCTTGATGAAGTCGTGGACCAAATCGTTCACGATGGACATCCTGCAAATGCAATCAATGAAATCCACCGACGGTCCCTCTGTGCTGCAGCGCAGGAATATGAGGTGGTCGCCGACGGAACCCGACGAGATGACCGGGTTCCGATGCGGACACAGTCTGAAGTGCAGAGTCTTGAGATGAAGTACGGGGTAAGTTATATCCGCCCCTTGCTTGGCATCGGAAAAACCGAGATCATCCGGTTAGCGGAAAAGTTCTTTGAGATCGCCTACGGCGAAACCGGGACGATTCCGAACGGTGATTTCGAAAATGAGATCAGATCCGAAATGACCCGGAGAGGAATAGACTTTACGTCTCTCTTTCCGAAAAATCATGAACAGTCTCTGATCATCAAGAAAAAAATGGTGAATGAACCATGAGCAAACTTACCAAAAGCCGTAAGATTCGTCTTGCAAAGGCAACTCAGCAGAACCGCCGTGTTCCTGCCTGGGTCATGATCAAAACCAAGCGCACTGTTGTGTCGCATCCAAAGAGACGCAACTGGAGACGCAGCACTCTGAAGGTGTAAAAAAATGGTAGAAGTGCAAAAAGAACAGGTATATGTGATCCCGCTTCGTGATGTAAAGCGTGTTCCGTGCTACAAGCGTGCAAACGCAGCTATCAAAGACATTCGCGGCTACCTCGAGCATCACATGAAAAGTGATGACGTTAAACTCGATAAGAGCATTAACGAACTCGTATGGGCACGCGGATCCCAGAAACCGCCAAGACGTATTCGTGTTCGGGCAATGAAGTTCGAAGACGGTCAGGTCCAGGCAGAACTTGCTGAGGAATAAATGGACCCGACCCTGTCATTGAATGGTGACCCGAACATCGGCGTGTATGCCCGTGTCTTTGAAGATCTTGCAGTTGTCCCGGTCGAAGCTCCAAAAGAGTTTCGGGACAAAATAGCGGAAGCTTTGGATGTCGAGGTTATTGAAACCTTTATCCAGGGTTCCTCAGTCATAGGTCTCCTCCTCACCGGCAACTCCCGCGGATTTGTCGTTTCCGGTCTCATTCAGGATTCAGAACTCGAAATCCTTCAGGAGTACGGCGACTGTCTGCTTCTGGGAGAAGAGATGAATGCGGCAGGGAACGTAATCCTGACCAATGATTCGTTTGCTGTTGTACATCCTGACATGTCGTCTGCGATGCGCGAAATGGTGGCGGATTTTCTGAAAGTCAAGATTATCCCGATGTCCTTTGCGGGGGTCGGCACGGTCGGCATGACGTGTGCCTGCACAAATGCAGGTATCCTTCTGCCGGCCAGAAGCAGCCCCGAAGAGATCGAAAAACTTGAACGCAGCATCGATAATGCTGATGTGGCTATCGGAACCGGCTCAGTCAACATGGGTTCAGGTCTGATCGGCACCGGTCTTCTGATCAACAGCAAAGGATATCTGGCTGGTAACGCTACCACGGGCTATGAACTTGGTAGAATCGAAGATGTATTTGGATTCTTGTGAAAAATCTATTTTTTCACGAGTCGAGCATACTTTGCAAGAAGTATGCGATTTCTGTGAGGTGAAATAAATGCCGAAATTCGAGGTAAAGGGCACGTTCAAAAACGATGGAAAGATGAAGCCCTTCACAAAAACAGTCGATGCACCTTCCGAGAAGCTTGCAGGAGAGTTCACTCTTGCAACGATTGGAAGCAAGCACAGACTCGAACGCAAGTATATTACCATTGACTCTGCAAAGGCTATTAATGGCGAGTAATACTGATCAGGCATCCCTGGAGCAGGAGGTCCGCTCCCTCCAGGCTTATGCCAATGAATATTCCCAGCAGTTTGAACTTCTTACCCAGCAGCTGCGGTTCATCGAATCGGCACGCGGGGAAGCACTGGCGTCTATCGAGTCGCTTGAGGCTTTCAGCGGTCTGAACGGAGATGTACCCACTCTTCTGAATCTTGGAGGAGGCGTATCGGTTCACGCAACCGTTACCGACACCAAAAACATTCTGGTTGGGATCGGCGCAGGCATCACGGTTGAAAAACCGGTCGAAGAAGCGATCACGTTCCTTCGCGACCGTGTCACCGAGATGGATGCATCCGCAAAACGGCTTTCCGAATCTCTTGGAAAGCTTCAGGAACAGATGCGGGCCGTTGAGCAGAGAATGCAGGAAATTTATTCTCAGACTCAGCACCGCTGATCTTCTCTTTTTTCCAGTTCCCTTCTTCATCACGCAAAACGCCGAAACGTTTCAAAAAAGAGAGATGTTATCTTCGTCTGCTCATCAGGCAGACGACCGCCAGACCAAAAATCATTCCGATCAGCGGGATCGGCGACTTCGCGGTACTGTTTTCCGGCAATCCCGGTTCTTCGAGATAGAACGAATCATCGTCAAGATAATCATCCAGTTCAACTACCCAGTAGCACTTTTCCTCATCCAATGTTGTTCTGACAAGTTCCGCCGCCGGATCGCCGCCAAACGTAAAGCCGGTCGCGGAGTATACCGTTGAGACCGACTCCTCCTCCTCATTATAGATCTCAAGAAGCGGGGTAAACACATCGCCTGCTAAAATTTCCGTATCTCCCCAGAGATTCGTACGCGAATACCAGCCGTCCTCAGATAAGGATTCAACAAACATATCCGTCGTCTTCATCGCATCCATATCCACAACCGCAGTGATCACCGACGGGATCGTTGTTTCCTTTCCGCTGACCTTTCTCGTCATCTTGCCGGAGATCAGATAGACATTGCTGACGGATCCCTGTTTGAGGTATGAATACGCATACTTCATCGTAACAAATAACTCAGAGCTTTTTCCCTCGCCGCCGAGAACAAACCATGACCCGTCCCAGTCCGGATCATCATACTCCCCGCTTGGAACGGAGATCCAGAGTCCGCTGTCTGAGGAAACATAGGTCTCTTCAAGAGGCGTCTGGCCGATGATGAGGTAGTTTCCATCCTTCAGATACAGATAATCAGCCAATACGATCGTCATCTTCGTCGGGTCGTTCACCACGATCGTGCGGCTGTCTGCACTGCCGCTCCTGTACTGGGCGCCGGGCTTTGCAGGACTGCCTGCTGTGTTCATATATGTTGAAAAATACTCGTACCATCCGTTTCTTCCAAACATTATGCTGCTTGGAAACTCGCTGACAAACTCATTTTTCGGCGCCGCGATCGACACGCCGTTTGCAGCACTGAAATGTCCCGAGTCTTTTGTCATGAGAACATAATCCCGCAGGGCAGTCTGCAGATTTCCGGCTGACGTGTGCAGAGACGTTCCCTCTTCAGTGTTGGCAAGGATATGGTCCGCAAATTCATAGAGATCCACCGAGGTCACCGTTGAGCCGTCATCACTCCTTCCGTACCCCTGAATACTTGTGTAGATACCGCTAAGCGCAGCAAGCGAATCGGTGTCATCGAGGACGTCCCGCAGGGAATGTCCGAACGTGTCCAGAGAAGATACAACAGACTGCGTTTTATCGAGACGGACGAGAGAGAATGTTTTTGCTTCACCGTCCTGAACGGAAATAAACGACGTGATGATCGTTTTTCCAAAATCTTCCGGGGTCATCGCCGGGTCGCTGGAAAGCGCTTTGCCGATCCCTGCATAATTCAGTCCGGCTCCCGGGACATTTTCCTCGGATGCCGCAAGATAATCCGCATACGGATGTAAGGCATCCGCCACCTCAAGCGACGCCATCAGACAGGCATCAAAGATGATCATGTCATACTTTTTGGAGGAAGAAAGACCTGCCTTCAGATCATCCACGCTCATCCAGCTGTCGAGCAGTTCGTTCGCGCCAAATCCTTCATATCCTCCGCCGTGATCCCAGAAAATGAGATATCTGCCGGCTGAGGCAAGCCCGTTTGAAGCAGCATAGGTATCTGCATACGCCAAACCCTTTGACAACGCGCCGGGCGATGAAATATCCAGACCAGGGAGGCGGGTCAGAACAAACTCCGTCGGGGTCGCCGGGTCGCCGTCGCATCCGACCTCGCCGTCAAGAAGATCTTTTTGCAGAAGTTCCAGATTGGTGATGGCAAGACCATTGTCCCATCCGGTTTTGTGAGCACCCCCGTAGATGACTAAAATGTCCCCGATATCCGGATCCCAGTTGTCTGCAAGATCTTTTAAATTCGCTGATCCGAAACGATCTTGTGACTCCAGATCAGATCCGACCATATAAAAAACAAGATAATTTTCATTCGATGCTGAAACCGGCAGGATCATCGCAGAAAGGATAAGCACGATAATTCCGCCAAGAATCAGCGTTTTTTTGATCACGCTGTTTGATATCATCTGTATTTCACTCTACTGTCTGAGTATATTAGTGTATTCCCTTGCGGAACTAACAGAGAGGAATTTATATTCACAGGACTGAATTAATAGATAATGTTTGAAGGACTGAAAAATAAACTCGGCCTCGGGAAGAAAAAAACCCCGGCGCCTGAGACGGAAGTGCCCGCTCCCGCCGCCCATACCATATCAAAACCCGAGCCGGAGGAGAAAAAGGCTCCGGGTTTTCTCAATAAAATCAAAACCCTTGTTGTAGAACATGAGTTTGTCCTTTCCGAAAAAGATGTCGAGGAATCCCTCTTCGAACTCCAGATGGTCCTCCTGGAGTCCGATGTAGCATATCCGGTAGCCGAGGCAATCACCGAACATATGAAAAAAGAGCTCGTCGGCACTCACCGAAAAATTCGGGAATCGGCAGATGATGTTGTCACGAACGCTCTCCGGCATGCGATCGAAGAGGTGCTCGGCGAGGGGTTCGATCTCGTCTCCTATATTAAAAACCATGAAAAGCCGGTCAAGATCCTCTTCACCGGGGTGAACGGGACCGGAAAGACGACTTCGGTCGCCAAGATCGCCCACTATCTCCAGGGTCAGGGGCTCTCCGTCGTGGTCGGGGCAGGAGATACGTTCCGTGCCGGGGCCATCGAACAGATCCGTGTTCACTGTGATCGGATCGGGATCAAACTTATCGCTCATCAGGAAGGGGCCGATCCGTCTGCCGTTCTCTACGATACTGTTGAGTATGCCAAAGCTCACAAGACCGATGTCGTTCTTGCAGATTCGGCCGGACGGTTCCACAACCGGGTCAACCTCATGAACCAGCTGGAAAAGATCAAACGGGTGATGAAACCCGATCTTGTCTTCTACGTGGACGAGGCAGTCGCCGGAAACGATGCCGTGATCCGTGCCGAGGAGTTTGAAAAAACCGTTTCCACCGACGGCGTCATTCTCACCAAAGTCGATATGGATCCAAAAGGCGGAGCTGCGATCTCGATCGCCTACACGATCGGAAAACCTCTCGTTTTTCTCGGAGTCGGGCAGGGATATGACGATATGAAACCGTTCACGCCCTCCCTGATTATTGATGAAATATTCGGAGATGACTAACATGGGACTTGATACACTTTCCAACTCACTCAAAGACGCGATGAAGAAACTCGCCGGCAAAACGGTCATCGACCGTGCCGCCGTGGATGAACTGGTCCGCGATCTCCAAAGAGCCCTGCTCTCTTCTGACGTCAATGTCAAACTCGTGATGGAGCTTTCAAAGCAGATCAAAGCCCGGTCGCTGGATGAAAATCTCCCCAAAGGAATCAACGCCCGTGAGCATGTACTCAGGATCGTCTATCAGGAGCTGGTGAATCTTGTCGGCAAAGAGGCTGAGTTCTCCTTAAAACCGCAGAAGATCCTGATGGCAGGTCTGCAGGGTTCGGGTAAGACGACCACGACCGGGAAACTCTGCCGCTACTTCCAGAGAAAAGGTCTGAAAGTAGGGGCGATCGGCGCCGACAACTTCAGGCCGGGGGCATATGCCCAGCTGGAAACGCTCTGTAAAAAGATCAATGTTCCAAGTTACGGCGATCCAAAGGAGAAGGATGCCGTAAAAATCGTCAAAGACGGACTTGCTGCCCTGAAAGATGTCGACGTTGTCATCGTTGATACCGCCGGCCGTCATGCTCTGGAAGATGATCTGATCGATGAGATCATGCAGGTCAATGCCTATCTCAAACCCGATCACCGCTGGCTGGTCATCGACGCGGCTCTTGGTCAGGCGGCCCGCGATCAGGCGAAACGGTTCCATGAAGCGATCGGTATCGACGGCGTTATCGTGACGAAGATGGACGGTACGGCGAAAGGAGGAGGCGCTATGTCTGCGGTCGCCGAGACCCAGTCGGGGATCGTTTTCATCGGTAACGGTGAGACGATCGAGGATCTCGAACGCTTCGATGCAAACGGGTTCATCTCCCGTCTTCTCGGGATGGGCGATCTGAAAGCCCTCGTTGAAAAGGCTGAGGAGTCCATCAATGCCGAGGATGTTGATGTCAATGCGATGCTTCGGGGAAAGTTTACCCTGAACGATATGTACAAGCAGCTCGAAGCGGTGCAGAAGATGGGGCCGTTAAAACAGGTCCTGTCCATGCTGCCGATGGGCAATATGAATGTGCCGTCGGATGCTCTTGAAGGAACTGCCGACAAAATGAAGAAGTTTCGGATCATCATGGATTCGATGACTCCTCAGGAACTTGATGAACCTGCTCTTATCAACACGTCCAGAATGATGCGGGTCGCCAAAGGGTCCGGCTCGACGATCGAAGAGGTCAGGGATCTCATCAAATATTATAAGATGATGCAGAAAACGCTGAAAGGTTTCAGAGGAAACAGGATGGCGATGGGGAAGATGATGAAACAGATGCAGAAAGGCGGCATGGGACCTATGGGTCCGATGTAAAAAATCTTTTTTTTTGAATTGGAGTTACACGGTGTTGGTGTGGATCCAATTCGGGACGAGTAATCCCGGTTCTGGATGTATGAGAAAAAACCAACCGCGAATCTCCGCGAATTAACGCGAATCGCATTTTTCTTGCGCCGTTGTGCTCTGCTCCGGCTGATCGCCTACGCAGGAATCGCACAACGTCTGGAAAAATGCTATAGGAAAAACCGGCGTGCCGGTTTTTCTCTCCGTTAACTTCTCTTTTTGTGTAATCGAAAAAATAATGAAACAACAGAAAAACCCGCACGCGGGTTTTTCCTATAGCATTTTTCAAGAGAGGGTGCGATTCTGCGTAGGCGAAGCCCAAACAGGCAAAGCCTGTTTGAGGCGGCACGCAAATCTTCGATTTGCACGCATCAGCCGGAGCAGAGCACCCGAACGCAAGGAAAATGCGATTCGCGTTAATTCGCGGAGATTCGCGGTTAAATAAATTCATGTTTCCACACCCAGCCATACCCTTCCCAAATTGGATCCACACCAACACCGCGTAACTCCTATTAATAAAACTGTCAAAATCAGGATGATAACCAAAAAGAAAAAACCCGCATGCAAGCGAGCAAAGCGAGTCGGAGAGCAAATCTCCGATTTGCGGTTCGCGGTTAAATTATCTCTTGTCTCCACACCCAGCCGTACACTTCCCGAATTGGATCGAAATCACCGCGCCCAAGATCCGATTTTACTTATGCTTTGGTATAGGTCAGATTATAACTGTCCATTCCTGTTCCGTTATCCAGTATGGTGAAACCGATCAGGGCCTCTTTGTAATAATTGATGTACATATTTTCTTTGTAAGGATACCAGATGATCTCCCACGGCTGGTCGGTCACGCCGTCCTGGTTCGTCCAGATCGAAACTCCGGTGTTGTCGGGATAGATCTCGTTGGTTATTGTATAGAACATCCCGTTATACTCATACGCCTCCACGGCGGCCCAGGTCCCCGGATATCCGCTGTCAGCATCCCCTCCGATCCGGTTAAAGACCCGTCCTTCTTCGTCACAGGCCAGTGTTCCGTTTTCTGTCAGGGTCGTCAGCCAGGATTCATAGGCATAGGCAAACGTTCCGTCGTCATTTTCGATCCAGGAGATATTTGAGACATATCTGCCCCCGTTAGTGTAGACCCAGGTCTCAGTTCCTTTTCTATCCGGCGTGAACTCCACTATGATATGTGTAACATCCGGCAATGGAAGACCTAATCCTGAAATATCTTCACTCGTCCATGTCCCGATGATATCGTGCGGGCTGCTCACACATCCTGCCGAACAGATTACGACTGCCATAACGGCAAGGGTGAGCAAGCTCATTTTCATGGCTATTTCATAGGCCTTCAGCTACCTTATATCTATTGGATGTGGACATGCAGATGCGATTTTTTCGTACCAAAAATGAGTTTTTACCAATAATTGGGGGGTGATTATCCGTTCTTAGCACAGATTTCCTGTATGGTACGAAAATTTATTTGTCATAGGAGTTACGCGGTGTGATCTTAACCGAACAAAACTCACATACTAATGAGATGTACTTCGATTTCGTGTACGGGACTATTGTGGGTGCATGAAAAAACCAACCGCGAATCGGCGCGAATCCGCCCTTCGGGCGAAGCGAATCGGATTTGCTTATCCTCACTCTCGCAATCCAGCTACGCTGTCTTGCTCGTCCCTTCATCGGGACCGTTCGGGCAAATCCTGTCGGCGCCCCAGCGCCTCTCAATGGTGAATCTCCTCCCCCCCTTATTTTGAGAATGTCAGAAAAGAACACTATTCACATTTAGCAATGATCAATGAACATATATCTCACAGGAGCCGTCGGGGCGGCGACAGGATTTGCTCGAACGGTCCCAATGAAGGGACGAGCAAGTCGAGGGCGGGCTGACCCGCAGGGGCGGGTTGGACGCGAAGCGGACAACCTTAGCCGAGCAAGGCTTTGCCTTGCGAGAGACTTGCGAGAGTGAGGATAAGCAAATCCGATTCTGGGAGCAAGCCAAAGGCTTGCGGGATTCGCGCCGATTCGCGGTTTGTTTTATCTCTTGTGTCCACACCCAGCCGCACACTTCCCGAATAGGATTAACACTAACACCGCGTACTCCTATTTGTTAAACACATTCACAGTACACCATCCGCCGCGGTCATCACTCCCCTTTTTTGCTTATCTCTTCCCTGATCCCGAACAGATACTCCTGGGCATAGCCGGCATACTGCCCGAAATGGTCTCTCGCAAACCTCCCCGCCTGATCATATGAGAGTTTTTTCTCCCCGCCCAGATACTTTGTCCTAAGGATCCTCTCGATCCACACGTCGATCGGAAACGCCTCATACTTCTCAAATGCAAACAAAAGCACACAGTCAGCGACCTTTGGTCCCACGCCGGGAAGTTTCATCAGTCTCTCTTTTGCCAAAGGGTAGGGCAGATCCCTGACCTCCTCTGCCCAGTGAGGATCATCGACCGCCGTCTTAGCCGCATTGCAGATATAGGCATCCCGGTACCCGACTTTACACGCACGAACGGCGCAGATCTCTTCAGCGGCGAGCCTTTCAGCTTCAGGAAACGTGTGGAACACTTCCCCGTCCAGCTCAAGGCTTCTGCCGTAGGTCTTCGCGAGATTTTCGACACGCATCGTGATCCCGGGAATATTCGCACACGTCGCACAAATATAGGAGATCAGGCACTCCCAGGGATCCTGACGGATGATGCGCAGCCCCCGGCAGTCACGGATCGCTGCATGGATCAGCGGGTCAGTGTCGATCTCATTTAGGATATCGTCGAGGGGGATATCCAGACCGAAGTAGCGTATGAGTTCGTTTTCGGTTGGTCCTTTGTACTCCAGCTCATCCCCGATCTGACGTATCTTCCAGACCTTGTCACCGACGGGTGCATACCAGAACCCGTTCTGCTGCCGCCAGCGAAATGCCTGCCCGCAGGAAACGGTCAGATCCAGCTGAAAAGGGATGTCTTTGAGAGAAAATATCTGCATAAAAAAAAGTTATTCTTTGAGCATCAGAATGCCCAGAAGAACTGCACCAAGACCGCAGAGTGCGAGAACGAGTCCGAATCCTCCCAATACGAACTGGATAAACAACGCGAAGTTGAACCAGATACCAAGAATGCCGGCAGCGAGAAGAATAATACCTACGATCAGTGTGATAAGTCCAGTTTTATCCATGATACTATGTACTCGGTTTTTGCATATATGCATTGCGTCCCTGTTCTTTCTTCCCTGTCCAGAAGTATTCTATACTATTCACAGCAAAACTAGACATTAACCAATCTTTTGGACATTATGAAAAAGCAGACAGCTGACGACGGGGTCGCCGAGGTTATCGGTTTTGTACTGATCATCGCTTTGATCGTGGCAGTTGCAGCTGTCTGGATCCTTTTTTATATCCCTGCTCAGGGGCAGGCGGTCGAAACGGAACACGCCCGTCTGGTGACCGAAGAGATCGCTGATATCAAATACGGGATCGATCTGCTGTGGATGAACGGCAATGTCGGTATGAATGCGAGCCGGGTCCTTTCCCCGTCTCCCGTCCAGGGGACAGATCTTTCGGGTCTGCTGTTTTTGTCTCCGCCTCTTGGCACAGGTACGGTGACCGTGAGCAACGGGACGGCGTTTTGGATAAATACGAGCACAGTACAAAAACCTGTTTCTTCTCTTAAAATAACCTTTAATTCGGCAAATTATTATGCGCAGGATCTTCGGATCGTCTATGAAGGGGGGGCGGTGTTTCGGGGACAGAAAAACGAGATCCCGTATGTGATCCTTCCTCCGTCTTCCGGCGACACCAGGCTTGTTCTGGTGTGTGTTCCTGCAAACTACAGCGAACAGCAGATCCTTGGCAACATCCCCCTCAGTCTTACCTACACATATCGTGATAATCCGCAAACATACAGCAATGCAAATGTATCGTTATATCAGCCGGATCCGGACAGTCCCTGGAACTCATTCCTCGGCTCGTTCAGCGCCGTGACCGTAGTTACGTATGATGTTTTGATCAGGGGTCCCCAATGAAAGGAAATGCGGATCCCGGTCTTTCTGAGGTCGTCAGCGTGGCCCTTATCCTGACTGTCCTTATTATTACGATCGCAATGACGGCGCTCATAGCTTTACCGGTGATGGGGACCAATGCGGACCGGGTGCACAACGGGGATGTCCTCATTGAGTTTTGTCAGATGAAAGCTGATGTGGATACCGTTTGGCTGTCCAGCTCCGCCAATATTACCCGGCAGGCGGTGTTCACGCTCTCTCCCGCGGCCGACCGGACCGAGATCACCGTCTTTCCCAATCTGCTTTCTGCGGCGTCATTCGGCAGAGTCACGCTGACGTACGGTGAACAATTCGTCGGAGACTACGCCGCCGTCAATCTCAACTACACGTCATCCAATATGTATGCTGAGGACATCGAAATCAGCTATGACGGCGGCACCCTTTTCCAGAACGGCCGGATCCTTCTTCCCGGCTCTGGTATCGGATCAGGCAGGTATGTCGTTGTCGTGAACAAAACAAAAGTCCCTGAGATGTCGGTCGCCGGCGCCGGAGTTGTGACGCTGAATTACCGGCTGGAGGAGATCACCCCCTACGATTCTGATCATCTCTGCGTGTTTTGGATGGAGCTTCGGTGAATATGATGCAGAAACGTGATTCCGGTCTTTCTATTGCCGTCGGATTTGTGATGATCCTTTTAGTCATAGCGATGATCATCGGCATGTGGGCGGTCGTCGGCGTTCCTGAGCAGGTCAGGGATGCCGAGGAGTATCATGCGGTAAAGGTGACGAATGCATTTCTCGATTATAAAATCGCTGTTGACAGTCAGCGGACCGGCGGACTCACCGGGTCAGAAGTCAGCATGCTCATTCCGGCAGCATCCGCCTATGCCGACGGTGTACTTGTTATGAAAGAGAATGTTGGAACTCTTCGTGTCTATGTCGACGGCACGCTGAAAAGCACCACTGATATCAGCCGGCTGTATGCGACGTTTGGGACGACGAACACCCGGATCGGTTATGAGGCGGGAGGTGTGTATAGGAACGATTACGGGCATGCCGCCTGGGTGACGCCGCCTTCACTCACCATAGAAAATTCAGGCGGCGATCTCTATGTGAAGATGGTAGTTCCGAAGATGCAGGGATCGTTTGCGGTCGGCAGTTCCGAAGGGATCCCGGTGGATACTCTTCTGGTCACTCCCTCATCTTCTTCGTCTGAACCCGTGAATCAAATGATAACCATCACCTATACCGATGCTGATGCCTGGGACGCTTTATTGTGGAGCAGATTTTTCAGCGAAATCAGCGAAACAAACATATGGAATCCAATCGAAGGTGTATCTATCGAGAGCAGTATGCCCACATCAACGTCAGCCTCACTGAAGATAACCAAGGTTCCTCCCGCGACTCTTTATCTTACGATCACCGCACCGGAATATCATGTCGATGTCAGGAGATATTATATATGAAAGATGAATCTGGTGTTTCCAGCGTTGTTGGTGTTGTTCTTCTGCTGCTTCTGGTCGTTCTCGCTGCTTCGGTGATAGGTATCACTCTATCGACAGCTACCCAGAACGCTGCTGAGAGTACGCCGAATGTTATTTTTGCTCCTTCGGCCAATCCCCAGATGCTGTATCACAGCGGCGGGGATATTTTATACAAAAACCGGCTCATTTTTTATGTTAATGGCGTGGACATAACGGGTCTGACGCAGATCAACGGTGATGATGCCTGGACCGAGTGGCGTACCGGTCAGGCGATCACCCTTCCAGGAAACAATTTTGTTACAAATCTTACGATCATTGCTCTGGATAACCTGGGCCGCGATCAGATGTTGTATCGGGGTTCGGGCGTTGTCGTGACACCTGTTCCGACACCCATTCCTACAACCTCCACACCAACGGTAACTCCGACAACTCCTACTCCGACGCCGACAACCCCTACCCCGACGCCGACACCCACTCCAAGCCCGTATTATGTAGTTGGAAGTGAATACTATGCAAATGCTTCTGCATTCATTCAATCAGTTAATGATTGGCAAGCAGGGACATTTGTCTACGAAAATGAGTATCATCACACAGGTCGCCCTATCTTAAAAAAGGATATTATCGTAGGAAATGAGCCGATTGTAATCACAAGTGAATTGATAGGTTCGAGTGGTGTTTTCGAAATAGCAGGGAGTCAGACTGGCAATATCCCTGTTATCAGTCGTGCACCAGGATATGATGGTGCGTTATTGGTGATTGAAGAAAATGGTCTTCAAATTTCCTATGGTGCAATCACATTTGATGGCATGGGTCATGGTAATGAGCCTATAATAATTGTAGGTGAAGGCACAACATTTTATGCGGCTGATTATTTTACAGTTAAGAATGGAATGAATGAAGATGGTGTTGGAGTAGAAGGCGGGGGAATGTATATAGCTGGAACTGTTAGTTTCCATGGTTCCACAAGTATTGCCGGTAATTCTGCGAAATACGGCGGCGGTATTTTCATTGATACGGGAGGAAGTTTAACTATGAGTGGAGGCAGTATAACCGGAAACTATGCTACAGTAAAAGGCGGGGGGGTCTATAATAATGGGGCTCACCAATTAAACTCTGGAACCATTGATGAAACTAACACTGCTCCAATTGGATCTGTGTATTATGCAGTTGCCGGTTCAACAAATAATCGAGCTATATTCATGCGTTTCGCTCCCGGTCAGCAAAAGACGACACCAACTGTCGATCAGGCAGTTAATCTCTATCTACCCTATTGGGGGTAAATCGTAACATTTTTAGATAGGACTTACGCGGTGTTAGTCTCAGTCTAATTTGAGAAGGAAACTATTGGGTGTAGAAACATAAAAATAACCTGCCGCGAGCCGCAAATCGGAGATTTGCTCTCTGAATCGCTTCGCTCACAAACCTTCGGTTTGCTCGCCTACTCGGGTCTATGACCCTCGCTTGCTCGCTTGAATTGGTGCGATCACAAAGCTTCGCTTTGCTCTCCGCTTCGGACTTTCAGCCTTCACTTGAATCCGCCCTTCGGGCGAGAAAAATCGGATTTGTATTTCCTCACTCTCTCACTCCAGCCTCTCTGTCTTGTCCGCCCGTCACCGTCAACAATTCGATAGACTTGCGAATAAACCGAAGGTCAGCGAGAGCGTTCGGGCAAATCCTGTCGACCCACCCGGCCGTGAGGCTCGCCCCTTTCGCAACCTGTAAGAGTTGTGTCTGAATGGAATCGGTTCTTTTTGCCAGCGGGTTTGAGATGCCAGCTTCTTTTGGGCAGTACCTCAGGCCCCTGCAAAGAGAACATCTTCAAAAATATTATTCAATGTATTTTACCGATCGTGAAATAATCCTGCCATCGGTTTTTCTGATGATATCAACTTGGAGCACATATCCATGCCTGATTGTATTGTCTGTCAGGTCTATATATCCGATGGCTCCAGGCTTCCATTGATATCCACTTGGACCTTCGCCGCTAAGACCATACAGACGCCATATGCCTGTGGGGCTTCCCCCTGCAGCCCTAAAATCACTTGCATTTAGTGTAAAGAGATCAACACGTATTTTTGTACCATTGATATAAAATTCCGGCTTGTAATCTGAATTCCAGAGAGCTTGTCTGCCAATGTTTCGCAACGTTATATTGCTTGCAAAGGTTTTAGTTCCCCCGTTATTACGGTGATTGACAAACTCGATCGCAAGGATTTCTGGAGTAACTAAGTTATCACCTGACGCGATAGCGAGGAGTTCGGAGGGAAGAAATGGTTCTTCTAACTGGTTAATATAGGGCATGGAGACGCCAACAATAATTCCAGACATGATAACTGTTAAAGTAACAAGAAGCACGGTAGCAATAACCGGTGATACACCATCATTACTTATTTCGGATATTTTTCTCTTCATAGCTGAAATAATGGATATACTTTGATATTATTTGGTCTCGTGGGTGGTATCTGTAGATTGTTATGTTCTCTTGGAACTGTGTGATAGTGATTAAACATTGTTATAATATATGTATATATATATAACTGTAGTATTTGCCGGATCAGGCCCTTCGTACAATAAAAATAGATGATGGGGATGACTTCCAACTATCTTAGATTCTGTGCTGCTGATAGGAAAGACATCGGTTTGCTCGGCTAAGGACCAGCCTGTTGGCTCACCCCGCAAATCAACTAATGCCGCGAAAACTGCGACAGGGGCGACGTGACGTGAGCTTTGAGCAAACCGAAGGTTTGCGGGCCCGCACGGAGCCCGACGCGGCGCAGTATCCTATTTGCTGAGTTCCCAAACCGTTTCCAGGTACTTTATCTGGAGCGGAGGATACAATTCAAGAAAGAGTCGGGCGGGTGTAGAAACATAAAAATAACCTGCCGCGAGCCGCAAATCGGAGATTTGCTCTCTGAATCGCTTCGCTGGTTTGAATCGGCACGATTCATTATTATTAGATGTCAACACAGATTCCTTACACGAAATTAACGTACATTCAAAAAGTACATGCCTTTTAGTTGGAATGACACATTTTAATTCATATTCCTATAGGAATTACGCGGCGTTATTCTCAATTCAATTCGGGAAGAGTATTACTGGATGTGAACACATGAGATTCACGGGTGGTCTTTTCTCAGGTTTCCACACCCAACCAAATCCTTCCCGAATTTGCCCCATCCCAGCACAGTGTAACTCCTATTTCCTATAGTTTTTCAGCTGAAAATAGGGATATCTTCAAAATTCTGTTTTTGAATGAGGACAAATGATCTCAGAAACGTTTATCATCAGGATATGTTAATATAATATGCATATCATGACACAGCTGCGAAAGTCTGACGATGGCGTGTCGCCGGTCATCGGCACGATCCTTCTTGTGGCGATCACGGTTGTGCTGGCGGCCCTTGTCTCGGCATCTGCGCTCGGGATGGCGTCGGGGGTCCGAACGAGCCATATCATCGGTGTGAGTGTTGTTTCGGGCGATGCAGAGGAGCTGCTCGTTACCGTTTTCTGCGGGAATGCTGCGGATCTTGAAACGATCACTGTTTACAATGGTTCCCGGTTTGTCGGCGAGGCGGCTTTTTCGTCGGTCGGCGCTCCGCTGAGTTTTAATAATCCGACGTCTCTAGCGGCAGGGAAGGCCGATGTTTTGGTCATCGGTCAGTTTACTGACGGAAATCAGACCCTCTATTCCGGGACCGTTGTCATAAAATAGGTTTTAGAATCCGTCCATTCTGATTTTTCATCTATTTTCGCTGTTTTTTTTTGTGTGTGGGCCCCGCTGTTTCCCTCGTCAGAAGCTGAAATATGCCCGGGCAGATATCTTTATTACTCACCTTATACTATAATAAAATGAATATTATGAAAGTAACTGCAAAGAAAAACGACGGAGTATCACCGGTCATCGGTACGATCCTCCTTGTGACAATCACTGTCGTGCTTGTCGCAATCATCTCAGCCGTTGTCATGGGTATGACCGGCGGGATCGGAACCAGCCATGTAGTTGGTGTGAAAGTTGGACAAGATTCCGCAGTAACGGGTGGTATGTTAGTTACCATCACAGGCGGAGCAGATGTTAACCAGCTCTCGAAGTATTATGTGTACAATGGAAGCATCTATGTTGGTAATACAACTAATACGACTGTAGGCGTTCCGCAAGCATTTGTACCAGGAGTTGGTCAGGCAAGTATTTCCATTGTTGGTCAGTTCCCGGATGGTAATCAGACCATATACACCGGCACGATTTATCTGTGATAACCTCACCCGCTGAGGTTAACCACTATCTTTTTTAATAGGTTTTACGCGGTCTATTTTCGATCAAAAAGCTGACGTAAGTGCAAGATGTATTATAGCCTTCACGTGGGGTTGGAGTGGGAGTATGAGAAAAAAGAACCGCGAACCGCAAATCATAGATTTGCTCACCGACTCGGGTCTTTGACCCTCGCTTGAATAAGCGGTAAACTATCTCATACTCTCACATAAATCCCGTACACGAAATCGAAGCAGATCTCTACATGTGTCAGCATTTTCATTGAGAGCACACCGCTTAAGTCCTATTCAAAAAGTAATCTGTGCCTTTCAAGAGAGCTTTATTATTGGCTATCGGCAATAACCAGATGCATATCATGACAGTACGTACAAAGAAAAACGACGGAGTATCCCCGGTCATCGGTACGATCCTCCTTGTGGCGATCACCGTAGTGCTGGTTGCGATCATCTCGGCGGTCGTCATGGGTATGACCGGCGGGATCGGAACCAGCCATGTTGTTGGTGTGAAAGTAGTTCAGGGAGCCGATTTGCCTGGTACTGATTTCCCTACATTACTTGTGACCATCACCGGCGGCGACACCACTGGTCTTGGTGACATTTTCGTGTACAATGGTTCGGATATGATTCGCGGAGTGTCATTCTCAACAGCAGGAGTAGGGGTGCCAATGTCCTTCTACGATGGAGGCGTCAATCTTAACTCAGGCCTTGCCTCTCTCTCGATCGTCGGAAGATTCCCTGACGGCGCTCAGACCATCTACACCGGCACGATCAATCTGGTATAACCTCACCTGTTGAGGCTAACCACCATCTTTTTTTAATAGGAGTTACGCGGTGTTGTGATCTCGATCGAGCAAAACTGATATCCTTATATGATGTACTTCGATTTCGTGTATGGTATTTATGTGGACACAAGAGAAAAAACCAACCGCGAATCGGCGCGAATCCCGCCCTTCGGGCGAAGCGAATCGGATTTGCTTCTCCTCACTCTCGCAATCCAGCTTCGCTGTCTTGCTCGTCCCTTCATCGGGATCGTTCGGGCAAATCCTGTCGCCGCCCCAGCGGCTCCCAACTGCAATTCCTCTCTCCGTCTCATTTTGCGATTGCCAGAAAAGAACAATTATCTCATATGTAATGATCAATGAACATCTCTCTCACTGGAGGCGCTGGGGCGCCGACAGGATTTGCCCGAACGATCCCGATGAAGGGACGAGCAAGTTGAGGGACGAGACTTGCGAGAGTGAGGAATAGCAAATCCGATTCGCCTCGCCCGGAGGGCGGATTCGCGCCGATTCGCGGTTGTTTTATCTCATCTATCCACACCCAACAAACTCCTTCCCGAATTGGAGCCACGCCAACACCGCGTAACTCCTATTTTAATAGGTTTTACGCGGTGAAATAACTCGATCTCCGACACCCTATAAAAGCCGTAGGGAGAGGTGAGTTCACCTCTGCCCTGTAAGAAACCTGCTCGCAAACATTCTGTTTGCTCAAGCTTTGGCCGCCTCTTGGGGACAGCCCGCCTCAGTTGAGGTCGTCCGCTTTCAGCGTCCAACCCAACCATCTACGAGTTTCCCAAAAAGCATGATGAGAAACCCGAGGAACACAAGGATCAGCTTTTTGAGCCGGCTGGAGATCTGCATCTCCGCCCTCCCGTTAGTTCAGGGCCGGCTTCGTGTCTGCCCAGGCGTCCACTGCGGCGATCGTCGCGTCGTCGGCATAGCCGGAGACGGTCATCGAATCGCGGTTGAGACTGATCTGGAAGGTATCGGTCCCGAGCTTTGCCGAAATGCGGACGTTCCAGGTCGCTTCGGTACCGATCTCCGTGGTCTCTGCCGTCCCGCCGTTCCCGAATGCGGTCTTGAGATCCGCACTGCCGGTAAGGGCGGTGATTGCTGCGGCATACTCAGCACGGGTATATGCCGTGACCTGGACCTTGCCGTTCATTGCGGAGGTGTTCGGGTCGAAGTAGCCCACATAGGTCTTGTAGGTCTGCTTCCCGAGCTCGACTTCGGTAAGGCCGAGGGGATTTGTAACGCCGGTAATTTCTGCGATGATCGCATCATACGCGGCGGCGTTCGTAAATTCTGTACTGAAGATCCGCTTTGCGGACTTCGAGATTGCTGTCTGAATGAAATCTGCTGTCATGGTGGAGGTGATCCATCGAAGTCACCGAAGGTGACTGAGATGATGAGCAAATCTTTGATTTGCGAGCGCTGAGGAAGCTGAAAGCGACCAAAACACTAGCTGATCTATGATTTGCCGGACATGTGCAAAACGCACGTGATTTTTTCTATCCTATGAGGAGGTGATTTTTGATTCAAATTCACGTGTCTTCTCACACATGCTATATGATTATAGGGCGTAAAAGAAGATATAACGCGGGGGAAATGTCTTGATTTCTCTGTATTTTTGGTGAGATACTTGGAGCATATTTGAATTACTAATCAAATACTAATTTGTGTAAATTTAGTAATTGGATGGGTGCGATCCGACTAAGTGTACGGGATCAGTGCGGAAACATGAGAAAAGACCAACCGCGAATCGGCGCGAATCACGCCCTTCGGGCTCACAGAATCGGATTTGCTTCTCCTCACTCTCGCAATCCAGCTACGCTGTCTTGCTCGTCCCTTCATCGGGACCGTTCGGGCAAATCCTGTCGGCGCCCCAGCGCCTCCTTAGGAAATCTCTTTGATGTTCTCATTTTTCAGATATTTTTCATCGGTGTATACAAATCTCATCCACTCAAGTTTTCCCTTCTTACCGAAATTGAACAATATCCCTGCTTTGATACCGGTTGCTTTCAGATAATGAAGGAGCTGAGCTGAATCTGATTTAGTAAGTTTGGCATTTGCTTTGAGTTCAAGGATGATCGAATCATAACAGATGATATCGGTTTTGTAGGTACTTGGAAGCTTTTCACCATTATAATAAACATCAAGATGCTTTTCAGCAACCGCCGGGATATTATTATCTCTGAATTCTATCATAAGGGCATCCCGATATACTGCTTCGAGGAACCCGCTGCCAAGGGAATTATATACACGAAAAGCACAGCCTACAATTGTTCGAACTTCATTAAAATAGAGAATATCCTGGTCTTCAGGCTGAATTATATCCCCAGACATCATGATTTTTTATTATTTGTCTACAGTATGATATAATTTACCAAAAGGAGGCGCTGGGGCGCCGACAGGATTTGCCCGAACGGTCCCGATGAAGGGATGAGCAAGTCGAGGAACGAGACTTGCGAAAGTGAGGAAGAGCAAATCCGATTCTGAGAGCCCGAAGGGCTCAGATTCGCGCCGATTCGCGGTTGGTTTTTTCTCATATATCCACACCGTCCCATACACGAAACCGAAATACGCTCGCAAACCTGCGGTTTGCTCTCCGCTTCGCTTCGCTCGCATGCTCGCAAATCAGAGATTTGCTCGGCTAAGGTCGTTCGCTTTGCGTCCAACCCGCCCGCTCTCGCAAATCAAAGATTTGCTCAGCTGAGGGAGAGCCTATCGGCTCACCCCGCCCCCCAAAAAAAGAATAGAGATCCTACCTTCTCCGAATAAAACGCGGCATCACCCCCCGCTGCCCCTTCGCCGTAAGCCCGTGCCGCTTCAAAGCCGTCTCCACACACTGCCGCGAACAGCCCTCCCGCACCGAAAGCTCCCGGACACTCAGTCCTGCATCCACCAGCTCTTTCAGCTTCGTTCTATCAAGTAATTCAGCAAAATCGTACCAGTGCTTCACGACTTCACCTCAATCACATACCCCTTCGGGACCACCCGCTCCGAAACATACCGGGAAAACTCCGGTGCCGGAAGCCGCGTCTCCAGATCCTTCAGATTCACCTGCTCATAATTCACGATCCGGTCCTTGATCAGCTTCTTCGTCGCATCATACAGGAACTTCTTCGACAGAAGCTTCCCCGCATCCGCCGGCGAAACGAACACCAAATCCGAAAACAGATCCGGCATCTCATCACGAAGCAGCGGCACATTCACCATCTTACTCCGCCGCTCCTCCAGCCGGAGAACAAACTCCGGAGACTCAAGACCGCCAGCCCTGATCTCATCGACCGTCTCCGAAAACCGGGCCGCATAGAACCCCGCGAGCTCTGCGAGAATCTTCGTCATCTCCTGACAGAAATACGCATCCGCATACTCTTCTGCCGGGCAGGGAAACGCCATCTCCAGAGCCGCCCGGATCTCCGCCGCATCACAGATAGTCATACGTCTCCTCCATCTGCTCATCGATCCGTTCATTGATCGACCTTCGCATATCCAGATACGCGAAGAATTTGATATCATCATCCGGCGAATCGATCCGCATCGTCGGCGACCCGCACACCGGACAGTTCATCGTCACACGTTCCAGATCCTCCGGGTCGGCCAGCCAAATTTTTTCCGTGACCGAGTTCAGGCAGACCGGGCAGGAGAATTTGATCCGCCGCAGGTATTCTGTGCCGTTCACAGTCCCACCTCCGCATAGCTCCGCCGGGAAACGATTCTATGGATCGTGGTCTTATTCACGCCAAACTCCGCCGCAAGAAACCGCGGAGGCTCGCCGTCCGCGTACCGTCGTCGGATCTCTCCGACCTGATCATCCGTAAAGATCCTCTTTTTGCGCCCGGAAAGCGGGTGATTATTATCCCAGAACGGGATGAGCCGGAGGTTTGCAAGCCGGCAGTCAACGATGTTTCCGTTGATGTGGTCGATCTGGAGGTTCAGATCGATCGGAAGATCGTCCATCGTTTTGCAGGTTCCGGCGATGTAGACGGCCCGGTGCTTGGTTACGTTGACTAAATATCCCTTGTATCTGACCTGTGCGGACAGATATCCGTTGTTTTTTGGGAGGAAACGGAGAGGCTTTCCGGTGTTCCGCGAGATGATCTCGCCGTTTTCGGCGTCGAGTGTCCATGTTCCGGCAAGGATCCGCGAGAGGATGACCCGGTCGGCGAGCCGCAGACCGAGGCAGGGTTTCCTGTCCGGAGTCATGGTTCCTCCGGGAGCTCTTTCATGAAGGTGAGCTTGAGGGTGAAGGTTTGACCGTCGAGGACCCAGTAAGGGAGGGCCTTCTCGTTAAGCTCCTCGAGGATGAGGTGGGCAAACTGTTCGTGCATGGTGTTGACGATCTCCGCACCTTGAATAGCCTTGGGGATATCAAGGGAGTTGATGATCAGATCGATAACGGGAGATGCTTCGTAGTCGGCCAGACTCCATATCCGGTTTTTGGGGTTTCTGGTTTTGGGATCGCCCGTGCCTGCGGGTCCGGAGGGGCGGTCGGTGGGTTTTTCTTCTGTTCGGTCTAATACTTTTTTGCCTGTTCCCTGAAACTGTTTAGACGCGGTGTTAGGGCAGGCATTGTCTTTTATTGCCATTTTCAAATTCCTTTGCTTTTTGCTAAGTTTGGATGGTGTTCTTTGAACTGTGCGATGACATCCAGGTAGATGTCAGGATATTTTTTGTAGAGTTCAGTGGACCGGTTGTTGATCGCGGTTTCTGCGCTTTGCTTTCCGCCAAGAAGGTGTATGAATTCGCGTTCATTGCTGATGTCGCCAAAGTAGATTTCGTAGACGCGGGAGATCTCGGCTCCCATGTTTTCGGCTGCGGTCTCTTTTCCCGTGAGGGCGTTTTCCATGAACTCGACGACCATGCACGAAGCGTTTTTGCCGAAATGTTCTTTGTATTGGTAAAGAATAGGGGCTTTTGCTTCGGGGATGTAAACTTTGTAGTCTGGCATGTCTATCTTATCATTCCTCGAGATGTTTTCGCATGAGGCCGAGGATCATTTTTGATGTGTGCGGCCTGGGGTATTCTCTGGAGAAGTCTTCGAAGGTTTTTCTGTCGGATTCTCCGATGTAGATGGTAAAAATTTGTCCTATGTTTTTCACGTCCTTGTTTGTTCGATTTTTGGCAAGTCGTATGACTTACAATAAAAGATGGGTTTTGCAGATATTTAATATTAATGTTTTGCATCAAATAATATGTAAATTTACATATTTGTGTGTTTATGCATATGTGTTGAAAAAAAAGGATAGGGGGGTGAAGACTACGTCCGTAAGTAAGTAAATACGGGAAGACGAAAAGCTCTCATCAATCACTTTATTTTTCTATATATATAGTACGTACTTTTTTGTACGAGAGAGAGAGAGAGAGAGAGAGAAGAAAAAAACACTATTATGCATATTTATGTAAATACATATCTCTTTACGTCCGGCCGTAGTCCGGAGGGGTATAGGGATTTTTTTTGTTCCATATACATAGATACATACATAAAATAGGAGTTACGCGGTGTGATCTTAACCGAAAAGATAACATACTCTCAGATTGTACTTCGATTTCGTGTACGGGATCAGTGTGGATGCATGAGATAAAAACCAACCGCGAATCGGCGCGAATCCCGCCCTTCGGGCTCCCAGAATCGGATTTGCTTTTCCTCACTCTCACAAGTCTCTCGCAAGGCAAAGCCTTGCTCGGCTGAGGCCTCCCCTGCGGGTCAGCCCGCCCTCGACTTGTTCGCCCCTCATCCAGTAGTTCGCTAATTTTTCACCCTTATTTTTCTTGACATCCGGCACCTTTA